>Ga0247610_10000743_pt1 | contig 44080 bp, 44 predicted proteins | sample 174DNAGHGhighgp2_FD_193483 | JGI IMG/M metagenome (GOLD analysis project Ga0247610, IMG submission 193483) | Sheep rumen microbial communities from Palmerston North, Manawatu-Wanganui, New Zealand - 1742 DNA GHGhigh gp2 | ecosystem: Host-associated > Mammals > Digestive system > Stomach > Rumen...
AATTGATGGCTCCAATAGCTCCTTTCTATGCCGACCAACTTTATAGAGATTTAACCAATGGAGAATCGGTTCACTTGGCACAATTCCCTATTTGTGATACAAGTCTTATCAATATCCATCTAGAAGAATGTATGCAATTAGCCCAACAATCATCTTCTATGATTTTGGCTCTACGTAGAAAAGCGGAAAAGAAAGTACGTCAACCACTTCAAAAAGCCGTTATTCCTGTACCAGATCAAAAGACCTTGGAAGAACTACAATACGTTGCCGATTTGATTAAAACAGAAGTAAACGTAAAAGAATTACAAATCGTAACGAACGAAAATTCAACCATCAAATTGGTTAAACGTATCAAACCTAATTTCAAAACATTAGGTAAAAAATACGGCAAACAAATGAAAGAAATTGCCAATATTATCGCAGGACTTTCACAAGATGAAATCTCAGAAATCGAAAGCAAAGGTCAATATACCTTAAAGCTCTCCGATGGCGAAGCGTTGATTGAATCAACAGACGTTGAAATCGCAACAGAAGATATGCCGGGATGGTTGGTAGCTAACGAAGGCAGTTTAACCATTGCTTTAGACATTGAAGTTACCGAAGAATTAAGACTTGAAGGAATTGCTCGCGAACTTGTCAACCGTATTCAAAACATTCGTAAATCAAAGAATTTTGAAATTACCGACAAGATTTCAATTACTTTTGAAAACAATAGCAATATTGCTGATGCTGTAAAACAATACAACGATTACATTTGTTCGCAAGTATTAGCAAAATCTATCACTTTCGTCGAAAAAGTAGAAAATGCCACAAGTTTAGATTTCGAAAGCTTTGTCGTAAATGTTGATATCACAAAAATTTAAAATTGTTGATAACTATATTCATTTAAAAATACAAGCTAAAAACATTTTTTATATATTCGCAGTATAACCTTAAGTACAATAAAATTATGGCAGAAAAGACAAGATATTCGGACGCTGAACTAGAAGAATTTCGCGCCATCATCAACGAGAAATTAGAAACAGCTATTAAAGACTACGAGTTATTAAAAAATAGCATAACTAATATGGATGGAAATGATGTTGCAGATACATCTCCTACTTTCAAAGTACTAGAAGAAGGTGCTGCTACGCTTTCTAAAGAAGAATCAGGAAGATTAGCACAACGTCAATTAAAATTCATACAACATCTACAAGCTGCTTTGGTACGTATTGAAAATAAAACTTACGGAATTTGTCGTGAAACGGGCAAATTGATTCCAAAAGAACGATTGAGAATCGTACCTCATGCTACTTTGTCGGTTGATGCAAAAGAAAAACAAACTAAAAAATAAATCTACAAGGTTGGTTAAGTTTAGCCAACCTTTTTTTCTAATTTCATTGCTATGCAAACAAACAAATTAAAAATAGGTATCGTCCAGCAATCAAACACCAGCAACATAGAATCAAACATTCAAAAGTTGGAAAAAAACATTACAGAATGTGCTCATAAAGGTGCCGAATTAGTCGTTTTGCAAGAACTACACAATGGCTTATATTTCTGTCAAACAGAAGATACCGACCAATTCGACCTTGCCGAAACCATTCCTGGACCTTCCACCGAACGATTTGGTGCATTAGCAAAAAAATTGGGCATCGTATTGGTATTATCGTTGTTTGAAAAACGGGCAACTGGACTTTACCACAACACTGCCGTTGTAATTGAAAAAGACGGCACTATCGCTGGTAAATACCGTAAAATGCACATCCCTGACGATCCCGCTTACTACGAAAAATTTTATTTCACTCCTGGCGATTTAGGATTTAATCCCATTCAGACTTCAGTAGGTAAACTCGGTGTTTTAGTTTGTTGGGACCAATGGTTTCCCGAAGGAGCTCGACTTATGGCACTTGCAGGAGCCGACCTACTTATCTACCCTACTGCCATCGGTTGGGAAATTAATGATACACCAGAAGAAAAACAACGTCAGTTAGATGCTTGGACGACTATTCAACGTTCACATGCTGTTGCAAATGGCATTTTTGTTATTTCGGTCAACCGTGTAGGCTACGAAGAGCATCCAACCCCAGGAGAAAATGGTATTGAATTTTGGGGAAATAGTTTTGTAAGCGGTCCACAAGGCGATTACATCCAACACCTCGACACAAAAGAACAAAATTGCGTAGTAGAAATCGACAAATCAAGAATGGAAGCTGTCCGCCGTATTTGGCCATATTTTAGAGATAGACGAGTAGATTTCTACCAAGACATTACTAAAAAATTCCGCGATTAATTATGAAAAATAACGATTGGAAAGAACGTTTAAACATCGTATATTCCACCAATTCTGATTTTAAATACGAAACCACGGAAGACGAAAAAGAGCAAGAAACATTAGCCCCCGAAAAACAACATTTACGCATCGAATTAGATAAACGTAAAGGCAATTTAGCCACCATTATTTCGGGATTCGTAGGTACCGACGAAGACTTGAAAGATTTAGCCAAAAACTTAAAAGTCGCTTGCGGTGCAGGAGGTAGTAGTCGAGATAATGAAATCCTAATTCAAGGCGATATGCGTAAGAAAATAGGTGAATTTCTTAACAAAAAAGGATATAAAACCAAAATTATTTAATTATAAATAACAACAAAACAATGAGTACATTAAACATATACAAAGCCTCTGCTGGAACGGGTAAAACATTCACCCTAACCGTTGAATATTTGAAAAACTTAATTCAAAATAGTCCGTCTCCAAATCAAAAAACAGATAATTGGGACGATAATTTAAATCTATCAAACAATTATCATCGCAAGATTTTGGCCGTTACGTTTACCAATAAAGCAACAGCCGAAATGAAAAAACGTATTCTTGAAACCCTTTACGAAATCGGTATTCAAGGAAAATCTGGATATATAGAACCTCTTTTAAAAAAATTACATCCCGACACTTATAGAAACGGAAACAATATTCAACAAAATCCAAATTATCAAGCAGATTTTGAAGACTTGAAAAGCAAATCTAAAAACTGCTTAGAGGAATTATTACACGACTACACATTCTTCAATGTTTCTACTATTGATAGTTTCTTTCAACACATTGTACGCTCGTTTTCACGAGAACTAGGATTAAACTATTCTTACAATATTGAGATCAACAACGATAACATCCTTAGTTTTGCCGTTGATAACCTTTACGATAAGATTGGAAATGATGACAAAAAAGTCGTCTTCGATTGGATAAAGGATTTTTATATCCATCAGGCAGAAGAAAATGGTAAATTTAACATTAAAAAAGACATTATAAATGCTGGAAAATTTCTTGAAAAAGATTTAGTTAAAGAACAAAACAATTTTGGTTACAGCACTGATTCCATTCAAAAATTAAAAAATTCTGTCAAAAATAAAATCAACGAGTGTCAAAATGAAGTCAAGAAAAGAGTTGATGAAATAAATAAAATTATAAAGGATAATGATATAAAAATTGAAGATTGCAAAGGTAAAGGTAGAGGCTACTATTTTAACAAGAAAATTAACAAAAAAGAACTTTATTCGTATGGCTCTACATTTATAAAACTAACCTCTCCAGAAAATTGGTCAAATGATTCAAGATTGCAGTCAAAAATAGAATGCTTAGGATTACATTTAAAAGTCAAAGAACTTTACGAATACTTAGAAAACAATAAAAAGCAATATAATACTGCTTGGTCCATCAAAAACACCATTTATCAACTCGGGGTATTAAATGAACTAGATAAAGAAATTAAAGAATACAGCAACGAACATAACATCTTTATTTTAAAAGATAGTTCGATATTCCTGAAACGTATTATTGATGGAAGTGATGCTCCATTTATTTACGAAAAAACAGGCACTTTCATCGACTCCTTTATGATTGATGAGTTTCAGGATACGAGCGACTTGCAATGGAAGAATTTCCGTCCCCTCATAGAAAATAGTTTAAGCAATGGCAAAGACAATATCATTGTGGGAGATGTCAAACAAAGTATCTACCGCTTTAGAGATGCCAATTGGAAACTGCTTCACAACTTAGAACAAGAATTTAAGGGAAGAAGTCAGGTTATTTCACTTGACACCAACTATCGAAGTGAAAAGAACATCGTAGCTTTCAACAATGTTTTTTTCGGGACCTTGCTTAAATTGGACAATTTTAAAGAAGCCTACAAAACTGCCAACGAGCAAAAATCTGCCAAACCAGATACCACAGGCTACATTCATTTGGAATATATTGAAGAGGACGAAAACAAAAAAAATATCTTAAAAAAAATATTAGAATACATATATATTTGCCAAGAAAAGGGATTCAAACTTGGACACATTGCTATCTTAGTAAGAAAAAACAAACAAGGTTCGGAAATTGCTGAATTTCTTTTAGAAAATAAGATCAGTATCATATCCGAAGAATCGTTATTAATCAACAATTCAAGAGCCGTACAATTTTTATTATGTCTCTTGAAATGGTTAAAAAACGACCAAGACCTCATCAACACACGCATTTTATGCAGTTTCCTATATCCCGAAAACGAACATTATATCAAAACCTATACAAAAGACGAAATTGATCAAATAAACACCTTCAAAAACAAACAAGAAAGAAATAGTTTAAAAAACACATTTCTCAAAGAATTCTATCAAAAACGGATGAAAGAATACTTAGGAGAAGAGCAATACCTTCAAATTTGTGAATTAAGGAAATATTCCTTATACGAAATTATAGAAAACGCTATTGGTCTGATACCTAAAGACTTAATCAATCAAAGTGAGTTAATCTTTATTCGTCATTTTCAGGATGCTATATTGAATTTCTCAACACGATATGATTCTAATATTGTATCGTTTTTAGATTGGTGGGAAGAGCAAGGGAAAAAAGCCAAAATCATTACGCCTGAAAGCGAAAATTCCGTTCGAATTCTAACCATCCACAAATCCAAAGGATTAGAATTTCCTATTGTTATCATTCCCGACTTTAACACGAATAATACTGATAAGAATGTCAATTGGTTTAAACCTAATAACGATGCCGAATTAACGAACGGCTTTACAATTCTTCCGACTCTTATCAATTCGAAAAATGGAAAAGATTCTGAGTTTTCAGAAGACTACGAAAATGATAAATTATTAGACGAAATGGACGAAAAAAATGCTATTTACGTAGCATTCACCCGTCCGACAAGTGGACTTTTTTATCTAACCAATAAGAAAAATCCCCAAAATAAAAAAGATGAGACCAATGATTCTAATTGGATAATGAATACCTTAAAAAACAATGAACAGGATTTTAGAAATACTTTCCCTGATGGCAGTTACTCTGATTCTCTGTATGAGTTTGGTGAATTATCGGCAACATACACAAACGAACGCACCTCAACTTTTAAAGAAATTCAAGAATCACATATTGACGTAGCCCCATATCTTCAGAAAGAAGAAGTTGATTTGAGACTAAAAACCAACAAGTACATCAAAGGAATGCCCGAGCACATCAACTATGGACTTTTGATGCACAAAATCTTGGAAAATACCCAACATTATCCAAAAGACGCAGAAAATCAAATAAACGACCTGCTTAACTTGGGCGAAATTGATGAAGAAGAAGCTCAGAAAATAAGATGTGAATTAGAAAATTTCATGTCAGAAAAAGAAGTGGCTGATTGGTTTTCAGACAACTACACATCCTTTAATGAGATGTCGATTATTCCTACAAAAGAGTATCTAAAAAACATTAAAGAGCAAGCCAATACCATTCAAAAAGAAAAAGAAAAATTTCTTCGTCGTCCCGACAAAGTAATCATCAACAATAAAGACCAATCGGTTATTGTTATAGATTATAAAACGGGTAAAGAAAATGAGCATTATAAAACGCAAATTAAGGAATATATGAATCTCATTCAATCGATGGGATACCAAAAAGTTTCTGGACGAATTTGCTATCTTAAGGAGAAGAAAATCGTAAAAATAGAATAATACTAAGTTTAATAATCCACTGCATACGACCATTTTTCTATTTAAGATAAATTATATATATTTGTCTATATAAACATTACATTATGAAGAGAATTTTAGCAACACTTTGTCTTTCGACAATTTCATATATCGCCTCTGCGGCTTTTATTTCAGGGGTTATCTATAACAGTTCAAAACCAGACTATATCATTTCTGATATTTATGGGGCCTTTGCTAATTTTCAAATCAATGCAGACGGAACCTTTGGATTTAACCTGCAAGTTGAGAAACCTGAATATTACGTCATTGCCCAAGAGCAATCGGCATGGCGTTTCCCCATCCATCCTACCGATACTATTCGAGTTTTGATTGATGCTAAAAACACCAAATATTTCTTACAATTATCAGGCAACAAAGAACTTGAAACCTACAAAAACAATTTGGATAAAATATGGGGAACTCTGGAAAAAACTAAGGAATTACCCCAACGATCACGCGATTTTTTCACCAACGATTTAATCAACCAAATTTACCAATCGTGCTTAGAAAATCCTGCACAAATGTCGAACTTACTATTAATTGATAATATGCAAGTAACGCCGGCTCATGAGGTTGATTTTATTAAAATCATGGAAGCTCTTAAAAATAAATATCCAGACAATCGTTTAATCGATGTTTATCATAAAAAAGCCTTAGATTTGAAAAAAATGGCTATTGGTTCGCCATTGCCCGACATACAACTTCCCGATCCAAATGGGAAAATTAAGAAACTTAGCAATTCGCTAAATCGCTCATACGTTTTAGTTGATTTCTGGGCTTCTTGGTGTGGACCTTGTCGCATGGAAAATCCTTATTTGAAGAAAGCCTATGATGAATACAGTAAAAAAGGATTCAATATCTACAGCATATCCCTCGACAACAATGCCGATCAGTGGAAGGCGGCCATTGAAAAAGATGGTTTGAACTGGATTCATGTAAGCGATCTCAAAGGATGGAACTCTGAAGTAGCACAAAGTTTCGGTATAAAAGCCATTCCTCAGAATTTTTTAATAAACAAGAACGGCATTATTGTAGGCAAAAATCTTCGTGGAGCCGAATTAGAAGCCAGACTTAAAGAACTTTACAAATAACATTACTAAACAAATAAATGAGTATAAAAACAAAAGTGGGATTTGGATACGATGTTCACCAATTGGGAGACAATCGTGACTTATGGTTAGGAGGCATAAAAATCCCATATACACAAGGACTTATCGGGCATTCAGACGCTGATGTTTTGATTCACGCCATTTGTGATGCTATTTTAGGAGCCGCACACTTGCGAGACATTGGTTATCAATTTCCCGATAATGATAATTCATATCTCAACATTGATAGTAAAATTTTACTCAAAAAAACCATTGAACTAACCAAAAAAAAAGGTTATTTGGTGGGTAATATTGATGCTACTATTTGTGCCGAGCGCCCCAAATTAAAAGACTACATAGAAACCATGCAGTCAACCTTAGCCAATATCATTGGTATTGATGAAGAAGACGTTTCCATCAAAGCTACCACCACCGAAAAATTGGGGTTTGTAGGAAGAAAAGAAGGCATTTCTGCTTACGCCGTTGCTTTGATTTATAAAGAATAAAATCAAAAAAAAATAAGCGTCCAAACGCAGATAAAATCAGTATATTAATTATCTTTGTTTCATATATTCTGAAATAATAAAAAACTATAATAAAATGAAATTTACAGTATCAAGTAGTGTGCTATTCAACCACCTACAATCGGTAGGAAAAGTTATCGCATCCAAAAGTGCCCTACCCATCTTAGACAATTTTTTATTTGAACTTGTAGGAAATCAATTAGCCATTACAGCATCCGACCAAGAAACTACTCTAACTACTTCTATTGCAGTAGAAAATGCAGAAGGTAATGGTAAAATTGCAATGGCATCTAAAACCTTACTTGAAAGTTTGAAAGAATTTTCAGACCAACCTATCACCTTCGAAGTTAACGATTCTAACCTTTCGGTTTCGATGATTTCATTAGGAGGTAAATTTGACTTTATCGGTCAAAATGGTGCTGAATTTCCATTACCAAATGAAATTGAAGCTGGAGCTACTTCCATCACCATTAGTGCCAACGATTTGTTAGATGGTATTTCATATACCTTATTCGCAACATCAGACGACGAACTTCGTCCTGTAATGACTGGTATTTACTTCGACATTGAACAAGAACAACTTACTTTCGTAGCAACCGATAGTCACAAACTTGTTCGTTTTACCAACGGAAACATCAAAAGTTCACAAAAAGCCTCATTTATTTTGCCTAAAAAACCAGCTAACATGCTAAGAACTGTTTTAGCAAAAGAAGATGGCAATTCTACTATTGAATTTGATGGTAAAAACGCTTGTTTTCAACTATCCAACTACAAAATGTATTGTCGCTTGATAGAATCTAAATTCCCTGAATACAACCGCGTAATTCCAGAAACTAACCCATATAGAATTGTGATCGATAGAGCCAATTTGGTTTCTGCAGTTCGCCGCGTTTCAGCATTCTCTGACCAAACTACTAAATTGACTAAAATGGAATTCAACAACAATGAGTTGAAAATCTCAGCACAAGACATTGAATTCTCATGTTCAGCAATCGAAAAAGTCGCTTGTCAATATGAAGGTGATCCTTGTCAAATCGGTTTCAAATCGAGCCTTTTGATCGAAATCCTTCAAAATATCAATTGCAAAGATGTGGTACTTATCATTGGCGAATCTTCTCGTCCTGGACTATTCTGTCCACTTAAACAAGAAGAAGAAGATAATAAAGATTTGCTTATGCTTCTTATGCCAATGCTACTTAACTAATAAGATTATTTATTACATAAATCTCAATAAGTCCAACCGCTTATTGGGATTTTTATTTTTTTAACTATGCAACTAAATCTAAAAAATCCCATTGTTTTTTTTGATATTGAATCTACGGGAATCAATATTATCAACGACAGAATAGTAGAAATTTGCTACTTAAAAGTAATGCCTAACGGCAATGAAGAAAGCAAAACCTACCGTGTTAATCCCGAAATGCATATTCCCGAAGAAGTCTCAAAAGTACATGGAATTTACGATGAAGATGTCGCTAATTGTCCTACATTTAAGGAAATAGCCAAAACCATTGCCAAAGACATTGAAGGATGCGATTTGGCAGGATACAACTCCAATCGTTTTGACATTCCTCTTCTTGCCGAAGAATTCTTACGTGTAGGCGTTGACATTGATTTACGCAAACGAAAATTTGTGGATGTGCAAACCATTTTCCACAAACGTGAACAACGTACTTTGAGCGCAGCTTATCAGTTTTATTGCCATAAAAATTTAGATGATGCTCATACGGCTACTGCCGACACTAAGGCGACTTACGAAGTTCTAAAAGCGCAACTCGACCGTTACCCAGATTTAAAAAATGACATAAAATTTTTATCCGATTACTCTTCATTTAGCAAAAATGTAGATTTTGCAGGACGTGTTGTTTACGATGAAAACGGTGTTGAAGTCATCAATTTTGGGAAATACAAAGGTCAGCCCGTTGCTGAAGTATTAAATAAAGATATGGGATATTATGGTTGGATAATGAAAAGTGAATTCCCTCTTCACACCAAAAAAGTATTTACCGAAATCAAACTTAAAAATTTTAATAAGTAAATGAAAGAACAATATAAAATAGAACTTATCAAACAAATTGGCGAAATAGAAAAAAGAGCGCCTCAATCACTTAAGATATTCCTTGACCGTAACACAAGAGAAGATCTTATTTTGAGGTACCAAAAAAGAGTTAAATTACTGAAAATTACTAGTTTCATTTTCGCCCTTCTTGCCATCATCCTTTTGATTATCGAGAGAAACTTTCTTACCATCTCTGTATTGCTTCTATACCTATCACTATCGGTAGCTTATCGTGTAGAAATATTAAAACATAAAATCAATCTATACAAACTTTTATTAGCTTTAGAAAAAGAAGAATAATGTTTAAGTTCAAGCAATTCACCATACAACAAGACAAATGTGCGATGAAAGTCGGCACCGATGGGGTATTGCTTGGAGCTTGGGCAAACTGTAAAAAAGCCTCATCAGTACTCGACATAGGTACGGGAACTGGACTCATCGCTTTGATGATAGCGCAACGCAATACCACTTGTCAGATTACCGCCATCGACATCAATGAAGAGGCCATTACACAAGCACAAGAAAACGTTGACAATTCCCCTTGGAACGACCGTATCACACTCATACACAGTGATTTTAAAACAATCAAAGATCAAAAAAAATACGATTTAATCGTATCCAATCCGCCATTCTTCGAAAATTCGCTTATTTGTGAAGACAACAAACGAACACTTGCCCGACATACCACAGAGTTTTCGTACGACGATTTTTTTGCTTTTGCTGAAAAACATTTAAATAAAAATGGCATTTTATCGATGGTTATTCCCACCGAAATTTTTGCCAACTGTCTAACACTGGCGCAAAAATACGATTTCCTACTCATCCGTCGCACCAATGTTTTACCAACACTCGACAAACCAACCAAGCGATTACTATTAGAATTTTCGCAAGATTATCAACCATCCGTGCAATCAGACCTCATTATAGAAACTGCACGCCATCAGTACACCGAAGACTTTAAAGCACTTACTAAGGAGTTTTATTTATAGAATAACGGCACTTATAAAAAACAAAATCGGGCTATAGAATTAACGATAACCCGACCTTATAAAATTTCATTTAAACAATACCACTAAAAAGTAACACCCAACTTAAGCATCAAAATATGACTTTGTTTATATTTGGTACTACTTCCCATACCATCTATCAACAAATTATATTTATACTCTGGTGCGATGTAAATAGAAATTTCATCTTTTGCAAAAACACCTAATTGGATTCCAGCATTAGGAGCTATTAAGAATCCCCCTCGCATAATATCAGGTATTCCAAATCTCATACCTGCTGCAGGAAGCACATAAGGAGCAATATAAAAACGACCTATACCCATAGGCACTCTCACACCTGCGTTAACCACAAAATCAAAGAATGGATTAGGATCAACGTAATTACCATAACTTAAATATGCACCATAGTAAAAATATTTCTTTCCCCCATAATATCCCAAAGAAAAATGATTCTTCTCGGTATCAGTCAAAGGAAATCCTACACCCAATTCTATTATCGACATATAATCTTCCAAAATATGAAAACCTGGCGTATAAATAGAAGAGTTACCAGAATTTTCCTTTTTATCTTCAAATAAATTCTTTTCTTTATCAGAATAAGACAACAATTTATATTCTCCTGATTCCTTAATCCATGACGTAAATAATGTTTTATTCTGATTAAAGCCATAATTAACCAACGCCGTATCACCCGACATTCTAATCTCTCCTTGAGGAAGTATGGTAGATTTTTTAACGGTCTTTTTCAAATTTTCAATCACCAACATTTTAAGACCTTTTTCAATATCATCATTCTTGATAATATTAGCAATTTCGTCATTAGATGTCACTGACAATACTTGGAATTCTGCTTGAGAATAAGAATATATATTCTTTCTTGAAATATAATCAGAAGCCTCTTTAGTATCCGAACTTAATGTTTTGGCAAAATCAGATACCGCTTCGTTCAACGATTTGGGAGCATAAGTTTTATCTCCATAGTTTTCATAAGTTTTTAAATATATGGCAATGTCAGAAGAAGTAATTGAAAGACCAGTATTTTCACGATTAAAAGCTTTCAAAGTATTCATACCAACTACAACATAATTTTTACCTTGTTTAACCAACAAAGGTCCGCCCGAGTTTCCTGGATCCACTTGAGCCGTATGTTGAATCATTTTATTACCATCTTTTACAACAACACTATTCGACACAATACCTTTTCCCAATTGCCAAATTTGGTCATTACCCAAACCTGGAAATCCGGCAGAATAAACTTCGGCAGTTTCATCAGGAACCTTCAACAAAAAGCCAAGACTCCCTTTAACAGAATAATCTTTAGGCAATTCAATCAATGCAGCATCAATATCTTTAGAGACATCTAATACACGACAATTATCATATCTTTTAAAAGATCCATCAGCATTTTGAAATTCCAAACTTACCATTTTAGAACTTCCTACCACATGATGATTTGTCAAAACATAACGATTATCTTCATTACTTGCTACTACAAAACCAGACCCTCTACCAAAACTATTCAAAAGCGTTTTGGATGCTGAATAATATCCCTGAGAAAGTAAATTACGAGAAGTTTGAGAAACCTCTGCTTTTGATACAACACTATCAGGTATCACCTTACATACATAATCTTTCAAATCAACCGCTAAAGATTGCAACGATACCAAAAAGAAAAATATTACAAATATCTTTTTCATTGTTTATTTATTTTCAAACCATTGTTCAATTTCTTTAACCAAATTCTCAATTTGAACAGGGTAAATTAATTTAATATCCCCCGATTCCACTTTGCTCAACAAATCACACTCAGGAATATATCTTTTAAGCACTTTTAGTCCAGGCTTATGCATAGCTAATGCATTTCCACCAAATACACAGCAATAATCATCACCTTTTCGTTGAATACTATATAAGATTACCGTACTAACCATAGTCCCTGTTTGTACGGTATACACTCTTTTATAAAAATTAAAGTCTTCTGTAACACCTATTAAACGTTCCCAGCTACGTTCTCCTTTTTCAATTTTGCCTTTAGAAGCATTTATAATACCAACTTCTCTAAGATTATAATAATCTACTGTATATTGACCATTACTTTCGACATCAATAAAAGATACAAATTCAACAAGAGACTTATCTATTTTTAAAGTCTTATCTTTGGGGGATAGTCTGTAACTCAACAAACTTTTTTTACTTGGCAAATCATCGACAAAACATTCAATTTTTTCTCCATTTCTTAGAATGATAATTGCAGGATCATATTTTGCAAAAACCATCATAGTTGACATCATAGTCAACAACATCACAATTATTTTTTTCATTTTTTATTAATTTATATTATTTTCTTCTTCTAAATTTCAAACCTGTTTTTATTTCGATAAAAGGTCCAAAAGTGGCATCAACCAACTTAGCATTAAATTCAACAGCACCATATACATTCAAAAAAGGTTTTACATCATAACCTACCACGATTCCGCCTTTTCCATTAAACAAAATACCCCAATCAAGACCTTTACTCGTTCCATAAATCAACTCTGCCCCTAATCCTCCTCCTAAATAAGGTTCTATAAACACTCTATTTACCCCCATGGGTACTCGTACACCAAGTGACATAATAATTTCTGTGCACTTACCATAATAAATGTAATTTTCATCTTCATCAGCATAACTTCGTCCTATTGACGTATGTAAATCAGCAAAAAGATAAGAAAATTCCAAACCTGCCGTTAAATTATAGTCAACTAAATACCACTGATTCAACGGAATTCCTACACCAAAATCTACAAAGCCCATCGTTTCAGGTCGAAAATTAAATCCTTCGTTATGGTACTCAAACGCCTTTTTAGAAACACTCTTAGTCTGCTTTTTTTTACCTTCTTGTACGGCAACAGCGGTAATTTGAAATCTTCCAAATTCTTTTTCAAAAGTCACGAAACAACTTCCTTTTGAAACCTCATACTCCACCTTATACTGACCATCCTCTACCACCATTTGCTTATATGCTATGGAATCGAAATCCGAATAAGCTAAAATATACACTAAAGGCAACAAACGTAATCCCATCTCTGGATTTTGTGAGCGGATATATTTTGCTGGCATTGAAGTAATCCTCCCAGCATTTTGAATAAGAGACCGAAAATCCTCTTCATTATAAGAATAAATCAACTTATCTGAAACGAATTCAGAAGCTGACACAAAATTTGACGATATACTATCTGCGAAAGCCCGTGCTACGCGTTCTACCACTTGAACCTCATCTTCCTCAATGGGTTTATAATTATTCAAATAGTCAAGTAAATATTCCTTTGGAACAGAATAATTGGTATTTTCACGATAAATGGCTTTCCAAACATTCATACCCAAAACTTGATAAGACGTTTTTTTCTTCGAATCTTCTACTTTAGAAAGCAAAGGACCACCTTGTCCGCCTCGATTAACTTGAGAAGAATGTTGGATGACATACAATTTATCGTTATCAAACAAACGACTTATTGTTTTCGCATTAGTAACATTTCCTTGTCCAATTTGCCATACTACAGAATCGCCTAAAAAAGGATAACCCGCTGTAAACACCTCATCGGCATCTTCAATTTCTTTTGAAGAAAATGATAACGAACCTTTTATCGGAAAATTATTAGGAAGTTCTATCAAGGCTACTTTAAGAGAATCGTTTTTACGAACAACCTTACAATTATCGAAGATTACTTTCCCCGATTCAAAATCAAATGCCATACTTACCATATCTGCATTTGACACCACCGCAGAACTAGTCATAACATATCGACTACCTGTTTTATCCGTTACGACAAAACCTGTTCCACTATTTTTTTCTCTTTCTTTTATAAGTTTAGATGAAGTATAAAATCCTGTTGACTCAAGATTTTTGGATGTTTGTTCAATCATTTCCTTAGACACTGAGTCTTTAGGCTTGATTGTACATATATAATTTTTTAAAGTTTGTGCATTCAACATCCATGAAAACAACAAACACAAACACAAAAATACCTTTTTCATTTTGTACCAAAATAAATGTGCAAATTTTCTTTTTTTTGAAAAAACGGTTGCAAAGGTAAGAAAAAAGAAAAGAATAGCAAACTTTTCGTTAAAAATAACTTAAACCGACAATACTTTTTTTTACATACTGTTATAAACGAAACAAGGCGAGATTCACATCTCGCCAAGTCCCATTTATTTTAATTACCACTTAGAAAAATTCTATTTTTTAGTTTTATACACTTTAAGTGTTGATATATTTACAAAACAAAGTTTCGCATTCTTAGCATCCTTATTCATTGAAATGGTCAATTTGCCATCCAATACTTCTACAATTGCCGATGCTGCACTATATTTTTTATCCACTGACGGAGCAAAATCCAATACAGTTACTTTTTCTGCATCAATTTTATTGTAACTATCTAAATAATCCACATCACCAGCACCGATAGTAACTTCATACTTACCATTAGGCAATGCTATTTCCCATTCGTTAGGTTTGGCCGATGTTGTCATGTGAACGAACCCTAAAAAGCGTTCTTCCACATCTTTAGCATTTCTTCTTCTTGAATTATCAAAATTAGGGACTTTCCAACCATAAGTATAGCCATTGCCTCTATCAGCGAAAACGCCACCTCTATCTGCTAAATAACCTTCCAAAGGGTCATTTGAGCTTGTAAAATTGATTTGAATATCGCCCGATTTTATTATTTCCTCTGGTTTTTCTATACGAGTCCACACCGCAGAATCGGTCAACACCAAATCACCTTTATAACCTTTAACAACAATTTTGTTTTTACCCATTTTTAACGATACATCAGACCAACGGAATGCTCTATCGACGCCTTTCACTTTACCTTGACTTACCCCATTAACAAACAATTCCACTTCATCACAATTTGAATAAGCTTTTACGTTCACTTTCTCTTGTTCGCGAGTAGTAAAACGGCGACTTGTCAAATACACCATTGGTTTAGATGTCCAAGAAGCTTGATACAAGAAATAAGCGTCTTTTTTAACTTTACGATCTTGAGTCACCAAACCTTTATCATTTACACCAGGGAGACTTCCTTCTGCACGACCATCGGAAGAGAAGTCAAATGCTGCCCATACCGAAGAACACCACATTTTAGGACGTTCCATAATGGCTTTCAAATGCACCTCATGGAATAGATTTTGATATTCTTCCGAATGGAATGGCCCACCTGGATTAGATGGTTTACGAGGAATTTCTTCGTGATGTTCAATATTAGCACCGCAACCATATTCACTTATACCAATAATACTTTGAGGATATTTAGCACATAAATCATCGTAGAATGTAGCAAAATCTTCACAATTATCGTAATACCAACCAGCATAATGATTACATGCAAAAGCATCTGGTACCCAATTCGTTCCTGTTGAAGGTTCGCCATACATAGCTGCCAATACCGAAGGACGAGTAGCATCTTCTGATTTCGCTACTTCATTCAAGGCTTTTACCAAAGGCAATGGATTAGGACCTCTTTCTTCAAAAGTTTTGTAATTAATTTCATTACAAATTCCCCAAACAACAATTGATGGATGGTTATAATTTTGACGAATCAAATCAATCAACTGACCTTTTGAAGTTTTAGTAAACTCTTCAGTATCTTTTACTTTGTTAATAACAGGAATTTCAGCCCAGTTCATTATACCCATTTTATCACAATAAGAATAGGTAAAATCAGCATGTTGATAATGCGACAAACGAAGATAATTACATCCCATTTCGATCATCATATCAATATCTTCTTTACGATCGTCATTTGACAACGCACGACCTTTATCTCGGCGTTCTTCGTGAATTGCCACACCACGCAAAGGGGTATGAACACCATTCAAGAAAAAGCCATCGGTAGTCAATTTAATATCACGCACACCCAAAGGTTGAGTCACGCTATCCAAAATAGTTTCACCATCTTTTACGCAGACCTCTACACTATACAAATACGGATTTTTTTGACCATTCCAAAGTGTAGGAGCGACAAGTTTTCGGTCGAATGAAACATTTTTAGTTGCCCCCGCGTTTATAGTTTCCGAATTTGAAGCAGTCGCTACGGTTTTGCCCTCTGCATCTCTAATAATATAAGTCACAGTAACCGCTTTATTAGCATTAGAAGCATTACGTACTTTAGCCAAAATATTTAAATCAGCCGAAGCTGCCGACACTTTCTTTTGTGTAATATAAACACCAGGAGCCGCATGGTCGATCGTCGTAATATGCACCGCATCTGTTTCAATCAATTCTACAGTACGATGAATGCCACCATAAAAAGTAAAATCGGCACTTACAGGAGCCACATCCAAAGCTTCACGATTATCTACTTTCACCAAGATTTCGTTATTGCCATTTTTCAAGTAATTAGTAATATCAAAACTGAATGCCGAATATCCTCCAGAATGCTTACCTACTTCTACATTATTGATATATACTGTAGCTTCTGTACAAGCACCATTAAATTTAAGTGTATAAATTTTAGAAGATTCTTTAGTAACTTTCAACGTCTTTTTATACCAAAAATAACCTCTTACATAATTACCACCTCCATCTTGACCATCAGCAGCATTCCATGTATGAGGCAACTTGACTTTCGTCCAAGCTTTAGGATGTGCGTTTAACGAATCTTTCTGAGTTCTATTAATAGTATAAAAACTCCAATCGCCACCTATAGTAGTAACTTTTCTCTCAGCCATAGCTGTAAACGACATCAACAAAGCAGTTGCTAATAAAATTGTTTTCTTCATATTTTATATTAGATTTAAAATTTTCTAAATCACACGTACATTTATAAATAAATTGTGTACGCACACAAAAGTAAATATTTTTTCTTTATTTGCAATAAATTTATTAAAAAAAATTTAAAAGAAAAAAATTATTACCTATCTTCGCATTTGAAATAATAATATAAAAAAGGAATAGTAGTGGAAAACTTACCTGAAAAAATAAGAATTAAAGACATCGCCAGAATGGCTGGTGTATCGGCAGGTTCTGTAGATAGAATCATTCATAACCGTGGAAACGTTTCTAAAAAAAGCAAAGAAAAGATTCTAGCTGTAATGAAAGAAATCAATTACAAGCCAAATGCTATCGCAAGTGCCCTCGCTTCAAAAAAGAAATACAAAATCGCGTGTTTCTTGCCTGATACTAAGGAATCAGAATATTGGAGCTTGGTAGTAGAAGGAATCAAACATGCCGAAAACGAATTATCTGATTTCAACTTTAAAGCTACCTACATCCACTTCAACCAATTTGATGAAAATTCATTTATTGAAGAATCAAAAAAACTATTTGAAGAAGGTATCTCCGGAGTCCTAATGGTACCCGCTTTTAAAGAAGAATCTAAAAAAATCATCCTACAACTTCAGGAAAAAGAAATTCCTTTCTCCTTTATTGATACAGTCATTGAAGACTGCGATTTCCTTTCTTATTATGGTCAACATTCACTTCAAAGTGGTTACGTCGCAGCTCGACTTTTATTCTCTGAAGTGGAACCCAACAAAGACATATACCTTTTAAAAACGCAAACCCTTACTCGTGCACTATCTAACCAAATTGATAATCGCATGCGAGGATTCAACAAGTATTGCGCAGAGCACCACATCACGGCAAACATTAAAGAAATTGAAATTCAATTGCATGATGAAAAGAGTCTCAACGAACAATTGGATCAAACGTTCAAAGGTAACCAAAACATCGGAGCTTGCATCATTTTCAACTCCCGTGCATACCTCATCGCTAATTATCTTGAGCAAAACGACCTAAAAGGTATCAAACTATTCGGCTACGACACTATCAAACAAAATATCGATTATTTACAAAAAGGTACTATAACGGGATTAATTGGTCAACAACCTAAAACTCAAGGATATAAAGGTTTGAAATCGTTGAGCGAACAACTCATTTTCAAACACACGCCTCCACACATCAATTTTATGCCTATCGAGATTCTAATCAAAGAAAACATCGATTACTTTGTTGATATGGAATAAACTATTTTTATTAAATAGACCTCACAAAAAAGCCACAACATAATGCTGTGGCTTTTATTATAAACTATTATTGATTTCTTCTATATAATTCAGTATTTCTTCTTTCCCCAATCCTTTATCCGAAGAAGAGACAAACATTCGAGGCAATTCTTCCCAATCTTCCGACAATTTATTAGAAAAAGCTTGAATATTAGTTTTCAATTTTGAATTAGAAATTTTATCTATTTTAGTAAAAATTATAGAGAATGGAATACCATTTTCACCCAACCACTGAATAAATTCCACATCTATTTTTTGAGGTTCGTGACGACAATCTATTAACACAAACACTAAGGTTAAGTTTTCTCGATAAAGCAAATAGGAATCAATACGTTCTTTTAATTTTTCGCGTTCGACTTTGCTCAATTTAGCAAAACCATACCCTGGCAAGTCCACAATCGACCACGCATTATTGATAGTAAAATAATTCATTACACGCGTTTTACCTGGTGTAGAAGAGGTCAATGCCAAACCTTTACGACCTGTAAGCATATTTATAAGCGACGATTTTCCTACGTTAGAGCGACCAATAAACGCATATTCGGGTGTGGTGATAGCAGGACATTTATCAATTGAGTTTGCACTCATCATAAATTCAGCACTCTTTATTTCCATATTTTCCTATTATAAGTAATCCTACGAAGGTAATAAATCCATTCAAAACTAACGCCAAATATCCTAAATCATACACATTTTTTAGCATATTTTGTATCAAAAAGGTCAAAATAGGCGACAAAACAGCCACTATAGGTACCCATCTATCACGCAATTTCACTTTCGTGAACATACCAAACGCATACATACCCAACAACGGACCAGTCGTATAAGAGACTGCCGTATAGACCAAATCGAGTATGCTTTTTGTAGCCAATTTATTCACCACAATTATGCCCACCGACACAAATACAACTATCAGCAATTGAAGCCATTGACGGACAAATATTGAGTTGTTTTTCTTTTCAAAATTAAAGACATTTACATACAATGTTGTGGTAAGTGCCACTATCGACGAATCGAGCGTTGAGAATGTAGCCGCCACCACACCCACTGAAAAAAGACTAATAGCCACACTTCCAAACAATCCCGATGATACCATAAGAGGCAAAATCTCATCCGTTTTTTGCGGCAATGTAAAGTCTATTCGTTGGGCATAAATCATCAACAAAACACCCAAAGCTAACAACAAAAAATTGATAGGCAAATACGCCACGCTATTCCAATACATATTTTTTTGAGAATCCTTAAGACGCTGACACGACAAGTTTTTTTGCATTAAATCCTGATCCAAACCCGTCATTGCGACCACAATAAAGGCCCCACTTAAAAATTGTTTTATAAAGCCTCCAACACCATGAGTAAAAATCTGGCTATGAGTATCTTGCAAAACCGCAGAAGTCATCTCACCTACCGAAAAACCGAGTTGATTTTTGACCTGAAATATAATCAACACAATAGACGCAACTATACAAATAGTTTGAATAAAGTCGGTCCATACCAAAGCTCCTACCCCTTTGCGGAAGGTGTATAAATAAATGATGAGCATACATACAAACACCGTCAATGCAAATGGAACCTCAAATGCAGCGAACACGAAACGCTGTAAAATAAATATAGCGAAATAGCCTTTTATAATTACCGAAACAAATTTGGAAAGCAAGAAAAAGCCGGTTGCTGTTTGAAACGAAATTTCCCCAAAGCGTTTTTTGAAATAAGCATAAATGCTCACGCCACCTACTTTGTAATACAACGGCAAAAGCAACAAAGCAATCAAAATATAACCAGGAATAAATCCCAGCACCATTTGCATATACGAAAAGTGACTATTCACCACCCATCCAGGCACCGAAACAAAAGTTACCCCCGAAAGAGAAGCCGACACCATTCCAAGCGAAACGATATACCATGGTGCACGTTTATTAGCAAGAAAATACGTCTTATTACTCGTATCCCTTGCAGAAAAATGCGACACCGCATAAATAAACAAAAAGTAAACAGACAGTACGACTATTGGCAAATACATAATTATAATTTTGAGTGCAAATATAACCTAAAGAGATGAAAGTCGAAAATCAAACTGCCAATAGGCATACTATCTGATACTGTGAAATCAAAACATAAATCAAGAATACGATATTTCAACTAAATGCACCATCAAGATATTTTTGCGTCAGCTGATTTTGTGCATTATTAAAAATCTCCTTTGCAGGACCCGCCTCTATCACTTCGCCAAGATACATAAAAATGACATAATCAGCCACACGAGCCGCTTGCTGTAAAGTATGGGTAACCATCACTATCGTGTAATCAAGTTTCAAATCAACAAAAAGTTCTTCCACTTTTTTAGACGAAATGGGGTCAAGAGCCGAGGTCGATTCATCAGCAAGCAAAACCGTTGGTTCTACCGCCAAAGAACGAGCCAAACAAAGTCGTTGTTGCTGACCTCCAGACAAATGAGATGCTGGAGAATTCAAACGATCCTTCACCTCATCCCACAGACCGATACTTTTAAGATAGTACTCAACGATACTATTCAGTTTTGCTTTTTTATGAATACCATGGATTCGACAACCATAAGCAATATTATCGTAAATAGACATTGGAAGAGGACATGGTCGTTGGGGAACAAGTCCGACATGACGACGCAATTCAATAAGATCTGGACCGTCAACTTTCACAATATTCTTATTACCTAACCAAATATCACCATTAATTTTAACACCTTCTGTAGAATCAATCAGGCGATTAAAAGTTCGAAGCAAAGTACTCTTACCACATCCTGAAGGTCCTACTATACAAGTAATTTTATTTTTAGGAATCTCCACCGATACATCTTTCAATATATGGGCATCTCCTATATGTATATTAAGGTGACTCACCTTAATGCCATCGTGTTCAAGTGATTCAAATTTATTGGCAGGATTAAATATTTCTTCTCTCATACTTATATTCCTAATTAAATTTCGATGCAAAAATATAGACTTTCAACGGCACAGACAATCGCTAACGTTTGGGATATATTTAACTATCACACGCTATTTTTCATATAATAAGAAGCCCATAACTTTGCAACCAAAATATTAAAACACATGATATCAGTTATAGTAACCTTACATAATAGAGAAAAAAGCATTATTTCTGCTCTCCAGTCAATAGTAGCCCAAACAGCCCAACAATGGGAATGCGTCATAGTGGATAATGCCTCAACAGACGCTAGCGAATTTCAAGTAAACGCCTACTTAATAGACAGACGAATGCACTACATTAGATTAAAGGAGCAAGTGAGTTTGCAAGAAGCTCGTAAAATCGGACTTGACGCTACCACTGGAGAATGGGTAATGTTTATGGATGGTGCCGACTATTTAGACTCGAATGCTTTACAAGCACTTTATTTAATTGTAAAAAAATATGGCACGTTAGCAGGTATTGGTCATTTTGCTATAGAACGCAATGGCGAGCCTAAACACTGCTGTTATTTACCAGAAGGTAAACTTACAGCTAGACAAATTATAAAAGGCAAACATAAAGTCGTTACAGGCAATAGCATTTTTGCAAGGAGCATTGCTTATTCACCCGAATCTTGGTCCACCATAAACTATGCTCTTACCGACCATTTGGTAGCCATCAATGGTGAAATAGAACAACCGCTCGTTAAACAAAATCTACCATTTTGGAAAAAAATAATCAGATTATTCAAATGAAAAATCATAAAATTTTAAAAGACTATATAGCTGGTGCCTTGATGACCATCTTCACCATCTTCGCCATACTTCTCTTAGTAGGTATGGCCATTGGTTTATGGATAAAATCTTCTGATATATTAGAAGAACACTCATTATGGGAATTGCTTACAGCCTCTGAGTGGAAACCAAGTAAAAATCAATTCGGTTTTTTAGCCTTTATTATAGGAACCTTCTACGTTACAGGTGTGGCAACGGTTATTGCTCTTCCAATTTCTCTACTAATGGCTATATTTCTCACCGAGTATTCATATAGTAAAGTGCGTCAATGTGTATATCCTCTACTTGACATCTTAGCATCTCTTCCAAGTGTCATTTATGGTGTATGGGGAACGTTAGTCATTGTTCCACTTATCAGTGATATAGTAGGTCCTGTTGTTGGAACTTCTACATCGGGGTACACATTATTGAGTGGTGCCATTGTTTTGAGTGTCATGATTTTGCCTTTATTGATAAGTCTATTTATAGAAATATTCAACAATGTAAGCAAAGACTTACGAGAGGCATCGCTCAGTGTAGGAGCCACTCGCTGGCAAACCACTAAGTTTGTTGTCATCAAAGCAGGATTCCCTGGTATTGTAGCTTCTACCGTTTTGGCTGTAAGTCGTGCTCTTGGAGAAACCATTGCTGTACTTATGGTGTGCGGAAACCTCATCCAAATTCCACATTCACTACTTGATGCATGTTATCCTATTCCAGCTCTTATTGCCAACAACTATGGAGAAATGCTTTCGTTACCGCTTTACGAATCAGCACTAATGTTTGCAGCCTTCATTTTATTCTTTGTAGTCTTAATCTTTAACCTCTGTTCACGTTTATATTTAAGATCACTAGAAATTTATTAAAAAACAGTATCTATGAAATTTATAGAAGAAAAAATATTCCGAATCTTAATGTACATTTCCTTGCTTATTGTAGCAAGTTTTGTCATAAGTGTATTATGGAGCATCTTTAGCAAAGGATTTCCTGTTCTTGATTGGAAAATGGTAAGTACCATTCCAGGAGCTGGATTTTATGTTGGCGGTGAAGGTGGTTTTCTCAACGCCATTATGGGGTCAGTGTACATCGTACTAGGGGCCACTTTTATAGGTTTAACTATTAGCATACCCGTCGTCTTTTATCTCAATGTATATCTCAAAAAAGATTCGATATTTGGATACATTGCACGATTGGTTTTTGATGTTTTATTTGGTATACCAAGCATTGTATATGGTGCTTTTGCTTTCACAATTATGATTATCATTGGCATTCGTGCATCTCTTCTTGGTGGTATTATTGTAGAAACGCTTCTCATCATTCCTATCTTAATAAGAAGTATGGACGAAGTCGCACGCACTGTGCCTAAAGAACTACTTGAAGCGGCTTTTTCTTTAGGGGCCACTCGTATTCAAACCATTGGTGTGATAATGCGTCAAATTGCACCTGCTGTTGCCACTGCCACCCTACTTTCTGTAGGTAGAGCGATGGGAGATGCTGCGGGGGTAATGTTCACCGCTGGATTCACCGACTATATCCCAGAATCTCTCACCGACAAAGCGGCTACTCTTCCTCTATCTGTATTCTTTCAATTAAGTGTTCCACAAATAGAAGTTCAAAATCGAGCTTACGCAGCCGCTGTAGTCCTCACTATTATTGTACTTGTATTGAGCTTATCTGGTAGATTAATCATGCGATATTTTAGCAAAAATAAAATTCTATAATAGAGAAAAAATCACATAAATATGTGATACGAATAGCCACAAAGTGCGATTTTACATGTAATTAAAAGACCATACATTTGCATCGTTTTTGAATAGGAAAACTTTCATTCACTTGCTGATGTAAGTTCTTTCTCAATAAACTAAAAATACCCTAAACTATAACATTACATTTAAAACAAGGAATTATATTATGTCATCGAAAATTACACATCTAAAAGAATTAGAATCTGAGGCAATATACGTCATTCGTGAAGTTGTCGCACAGTTTGAGAAACCCGCTTTACTTTTTTCTGGAGGTAAAGACTCTATTGTTCTTGCCTATCTCAGTTACAAAGCATTCTACCCTGCTCCTATACCTTTCCCTTTTGTACACATCGATACAGGACACAACTTTGATGAAACTATCGAATATCGAGACGAATTGGTAAAACGTTTAGGTGTAAAACTCATTGTCGGTTCTGTTCAACAAAGTATCGACGAAGGTAGAGTTGTAGAAGAAAAAGGCTACAATGCTTCACGTAATAAATTACAAACCGTCACCTTACTTGACACGCTTGAAAAGTACAAGTTTGATGCTGCCATTGGTGGGGCACGTCGCGATGAAGAAAAAGCTCGTGCAAAAGAGCGTTTCTTCTCACATCGAGATGAATTCGGACAATGGGACCCTAAAAACCAACGTCCTGAATTATGGAACATCTTCAATGGCAAAAAAAACATAGGAGAACACTTCCGTGTATTCCCTATTTCCAACTGGACTGAAATGGATGTCTGGCAATACATTTTACAAGAAAACATTCCCCTTCCCTCACTATACTACACTCATGAACGTGAAGTCTTCAACCGCGATGGTGTTTGGTTGGCTAAATATCCATTTATGCAATTAAAACCCGATGAAAAAGTTGAAGTAAAACGAGTACGTTGTCGCACTATTGGTGACATTACTTGTACAGGACTCACGTTATCTTCTGCAAATTCACTTGAAGACATCATCGAAGAAATTGCTTCAAGTCGTGTAACCGAACGTGGTGGACGTGCCGATGATAAACGTTCAGAAGCCGCAATGGAAGACCGTAAAAAAGCGGGATATTTCTAACCTTTATTATTCATAATAACAAATACTGTTTTCCCCTTTATTTTTATGAATAATATAAAATAAAAAGAAATCTTAAATAAATTTTATTTGAATACAAAAAAGGAATTAAAAATATGGCAAGTAGTAATGGATATTTAGATATGGAATTATTACGTTTCACCACTGCGGGAAGCGTAGATGACGGCAAATCGACCCTTATTGGGCGTTTGTTATACGATTCAAAAAGCATTTTTGAAGATCAACTTAAAGCTGTTGAAGCAGCATCAGAGCGTTTGGGTAATGCCGAAGTGAACTTAGCTCTTCTTACCGATGGACTTCGTGCTGAACGTGAACAAGGTATCACTATTGACGTAGCATATCGCTATTTTGCTACTCCCAAACGAAAATTTATCATCGCCGACACTCCTGGACATATTGAATACACCAGAAATATGGTAACAGGTGCCTCTACTGCCGACGCCGCTATCATTCTTGTAGATGCTCGCAATGGCATTATTGAACAAACCAAACGTCACTCTTACATTGCCTCTTTACTCAATATCGAACATATTGTTGTAGCCATCAACAAAATGGACCTCGTCGATTTTTCAAAAGAAGTTTACGATAACATCATAAACGAATATGCTAAAATTTCAGAAAAATTAGAATTAAAAAATGTCTATTACATTCCAATCTCTGCTTTGAAAGGTGATAATGTAGTAAATGTTTCACAAAATATGCCTTGGTACACAGGAAAACCTATTCTTGGTTTACTCGAAAGCATTCCTCTTCGCGAAGGGGTAACCGAATGTCCTTTCCGTTTCCCTGTACAATATGTTGTACGACCTCAAACGGCCGAATGGCCCGACTATCGTGCTTACGCGGGTCGTATCGCCAGCGGAACTATTAAAGTAGGCGACAAAGTCATTGTATTACCTTCGCATACCGAATCGGTCGTAACGCGTATCGATGAAGGTACCAAGCAATTAAACGAAGCATTTGCCCCTCAAAGTATAAGCATCTCACTTGCCGACGATGTTGACGTAAGTCGTGGCTCGCAAATTGTCAAATCGAACGATTTACCTAACGAAGGTCAACAAATTGAGATTTTGGTATGCTGGCTAAATCATCGTCCTTTACAACTTCGTCAAAAATATATTATCCGCCACACCACAGAAGAAGCACAAGGCTTCGTAACTGCAATTGACTACAAAGTAAACATCAATACATTGGAGAATATATACGACGATGCGGCTATTAATATGAACGACATTGCCAAAGTAACGTTGAAAGTATCCAAACCTTTATCATACGACCTTTACAAAAACAATCGAATCACTGGTTCGCTCATATTTATTGCAGAAGGAACCAACGAAACAGTTGGAGCTGGTATGATAGTAAAATAAAATTCATCTTATTCTTTTCAAAAATAACGGAATAAATTTATGACTTTACAAGAAATAAACGAATTAAACGAAAGATTCGCAACAGCTTCTCCAGAAGAAGTTTTAGCCTATTTTCTACCTCTTTACAACGACCGCATTGCATTGGCATCAAGTCTGGGTCTCGAAGATCAGGTACTTACCGCCATGATTACTAAAATCAAACCCGATGCACGCATCTTCACCATTGATACAGGTCGCCTGTTTCCTGAAAGTTATCTTCTCATTGATCGTACCAACGAAAAGTATGACATCAAAATAGAAGTGTACTCGCCTGAACATACTGGTGTAGAAAATTACGTAAAAGAAAATGGCATCAATGCTTTCTATCAAAGCATTGAGCTTCGCAAGGCTTGCTGCCATTGTCGAAAACTTGAGCCTTTGAAACGTGCCCTTTCTACTGTAGATGTATGGATTTGCGGACTTCGTGCCTCACAAGCTGTTACACGCACTGGTATTCAAATAGTAGAATGGGATGCTAACAATGGGCTCATCAAGGTCAATCCTCTTGCTCGATGGTCGGAAGAAGATGTATGGCAATACATCCGTACCAATCGTGTACCTTACAACAAACTACACGACAAAGGATTTCCTTCTATCGGTTGTCAACCTTGCACACGTGCTATCGAACCTGGAGAAGATATCCGTGCTGGTCGTTGGTGGTGGGAAGACCCAGAACACAAAGAATGTGGTTTACACAAAAGATAATCACTTCACACTTCAGATTATACTTATTTTTTATACAAATTAAACATATATTAAAGATGAAAAAAACATTAACCTTTATAGCTGTAGCCTCCTTTATTGGTCTCAGCTTAACACTAAATTCTTGCGGTAGCAAGACAACTAAAAAAAATGCTAATAACGACGAACTATCAGGTCGTATATCTCTTTCAGGAGCATTCGCCCTATATCCTCTTGCTGTACAATGGGCTGAAGACTTTCAAAACTTACATCCCAATGTAAAAATTGAAGTTGATGGTGGTGGTGCTGGTAAGGGTATGACCGATGTATTAGCTGGACAAGTAGAATTTGGCATGGTATCACGTGAAGTAAAAGCCGAAGAAGAAGCTAAAGGTGCCGTAGGTTTTCCTGTTGCGAAAGATGCCGTAGTACCTACTATCAACGAAAACAATCCTTACTATGCTGAACTAACAGCACAAGGAATAACCGTTGAAAAAGCACAAAACATTTGGTTAAATGGTACCATTAAAACTTGGGGTGATTTGATTGGTGGTTCTCAACCAGAAGCTATAGCCGTATTCACTCGTTCAGATGCGTGTGGTGCAGCCGAAACTTTTGCCGCATGGCTTGGTAAACATCAAGAAGACCTATTAGGTGAAGGCGTAAATGCCGACCCTGGTGTAGCAACTGCCGTTACTAAAAACATCTTATCAATCGGTCTAAACAACATTGGTTATGTTTACGACAGTAAATCAAAAAAACCTCTTGATGGTATTCGTGTACTTCCTATTGATGTAAATGGCAATGGTAAAATTGATCCTGAAGAAGATTTCTATGCTACCAAAGACCAACTTACTGCTGCTATTGCAGATGGACGCTTTCCTTCACCTCCAGCTCGTGACCTTTACCTTGTAACAAAAGGAATTCCTACCGATCCATTGGTAGTTGCTTTCCTTGAATATGTACTTACTGAAGGTCAAAAAGCTAACGACGGTGTAGGCTACGTAGCCATTCCAGAACACAAACTTAACGCTGCCTTAAAGAAATTAGGCAAATAGTTTTTCTATATTTATTAGTTAGTATTCAAAGGGTACTCAAATTACGGGTACCCTTTATCATAAAACAACATACGACAATGCCGATTATATATAATACATTTAATTAACTACAACATATAATTCCTTGTAGCAACAAACAATAAAAAAAATAGGGGCACTTATAAAGTGCTCCTATTTCATTTCAAAAAACCTTATTATATTCTTATAATGGATATTCATCAAAAGCATATAAGATAGTACTTAAATAGCGTTCTCCCGTATCAGGTAAAAGAGCTACTACTTGCTTATCCTTATTTTCAGGACGTTTCGCTACCAACTGAGCACCAAAGGCTGCCGCTCCCGCTGAAATTCCTACCAATAAACCTTCTTTCTGTGCCAATTCTCGTCCCGTACGAATGGCATCATCGTTATCTATAGGTAATACCTCATCGATGTATTCTTCGTAGTAAGTTTTTGGAACAAAACCAGCACCAATACCTTGAATTTTATGAGGACCACAAGCACTACCACTAAGCACCGCTGAAGTGGCAGGTTCTATGGCTACAATTTTAACGTTAGGGTTCTTTTCTTTTAAATATTTAGCAATACCACTAATCGTACCTCCAGTACCTACTCCAGCCACAAAAATATCCACTTTCCCTTCGGTTTGATTCCATATTTCTGGACCTGTAGTAGCATAATGTTTAGCAGGATTAGAAGGATTCTCAAACTGTTGAAGAATAATACTACCAGGAATACTATCGTGCAAACGTTCTGCTGCTTTTATGGCTCCTGCCATTCCATCACGACTGGCCGTAAGATGGACTTCTGCCCCATACGCCTTAACAAGATAACGATGTTCAATACTCATCGTTTCTGGCATAGTAAGAATAAGGTGATAGCCCTTAACAGCACATACTAAAGCCAAGCCTACACCCGTATTACCCGAAGTAGGTTCAATTATAGTAGATCCTGGTTTAATTAATCCTTTCGCCTCTGCATCTTCAACCATAGCCAACGCCGTTCGATCTTTAACAGAACCGCCAGGATTAAAATACTCTACCTTGGCTATAATAGGAGTTTTAAGTCCCTTAGCCTTTGAGAACTTCCCTAATTCAAGCAGTGGTGTATTTCCCACAAGCTCGATTAATGATTTTGCTATTGCCATGAACTTATTTTTTATTATTCAAAATCTTTATTTTCACACGCAAAAATATAGTTTTTTTTACATACTCAAAATACCATATTTATGTGATATTTTTACTATTCTTTACAATGTGCTAATATATAACCAATAATTCGGCAAAAAATCCTAAAATTTTAACTAAAAAACACTCATCATATACCAAACGTATGCGATAAGAATAGCTCTCAATTGCGATTTTACAGGTGAGATAAACAACATATCTTTGTATCAAAATTAGGTGCAACTAAATTACGTTTAAAATAAGAACTATACCTTCGTTAGTTTTTTTTATTAAAAAAATATCTTATCAAATTTTATTAGTACTTTAGGACACTTTTAAAGTATCCCGTATAATTATGAAAATAGAACGTATTATTATAGCAGATAATCAACCTATTACGGCATACGCGATAGAAAAACTTGCGAGCGAAATCAATCCCGACATCGTGATTGAGTATTCGACTCATTTTCAGGATTTGAAAAACAAACTGCAAACATCAGAAATCAAGACTGCCGTATTTCTCGACTATACCCTATTTGACTTTGCCAAGCAAGAATACCTCACTATCGTAGCGGAAAGTATGATGGGAAAAGTCAATTGGCTACTAATTAGTGAAGACTTAACCACCTCCTTCTTACATTATGTGTTGTGCAAGACCCAAAACATCGGAGTAGTATTTAAAGACGAATCTATCGATTCTTTAAAAACGGCCATACGAGATACCCTTGATGGGGATCGATACGTATCGCAAAATGCCACAAAAATTTTACTTCAAAGAGCTTACAAAGAAGAGCAATGTAAAGATACACTTACCCAAACCGAGCGCGAGGTTCTCAAACTCATCGCTTTAGGAAAAACAACAAAAGAAATTGCTGTAGAACGCTCGTCAAGTATTCACACTATCAATTCTCACCGCAAAAATATTTTCCGAAAACTCAATGTGAATTGTGCTCACGACGCTAAAAAATATGCCCTTAGAGCTGGACTCGTCGAAGAATCAGAATTTTATATTTAAAAAGTTAGCCCTGATTTTATCTAAAAACAATTTAAAAATATCTTGGAGTGTAGTCAACAATTTGAAAACAAAAGAATTAAAATAAAAAAACCCAACACTCAATAAGTATTGGGATTCCTCTATAATACTATTTCTTTGTAACTTTAGAAAAATCAAAAGACTTTATCTTATCTAATTCAAATTCAGCACCTTTGATATAAAAAAATCTAACTTTAAGTTATATTTTTAGTTTAATATTTTTATAATCTATTATTCATAAGTTTTACATAAACGTACTGATTGACCACCATCTATATCATAATAAACATTATCAACTATAGTAACATAAACCTTTACACCTGGATTATTTTCATTATCCTTACAATACTGATTATATTGATTTAAAGCTATTTCAGGAGTACAACATAAAGTACCATGACTACAACCAGTTTTTCTATCATATTCATATACGTAATAATCTCCTATTTGCATAATCTTTATTATTCATATATTTTACATAAACGTACTGATAAACCGCTTATAGCGCTATACTTATCAATATCTTTTACTTTTAAAATACTTTCTGCTATCAAAAGTTCTGAATGTTCTGAAAGTTCTGTTTTATCAGATGTCCAATAATAACCATTTTTACCACAGCCATCTACATAAATACCGTTATTACCAAAATCACGAAGACCAGCAGCAGGCAAAAATACCGCACCAGCCGATTCCATATCTTTCCATTCTGAATCTGTATAATTATTTACAGATTTATATTCTCCCAATGTAAAACCCGAAGTAAAATGAGCTCCATCAGGCAATGTCCAATCATCTGGCAATAATACCAAACCATTTACATCATTTACGCATGCTACACCTTTTTTAGAACTTGCATTAGGTCTATCATTCAACAAATAATTCCATTCTTCAGAAGATAAAGTAAACCATACACTATCAATATTACCACCATTACTTATCTCATTATATCCCCAATCTTCAAATATTGAATAATCTTCATAGTTTTTACTTACATTCGTAGGATTTTTACCTGTTCCCCATCCAAATAAATCTATCCAACCACTATAAGTTGGAGAAATTTCTCTATTATCACTATTAAGAACTGTTCCTCCTACATAACAATCTTCTTCATTATCAGTTATGCCATAACCAATACCTACCATATCATACTGATGTTCTGCAAAACGCCAAGTATCAGTACTTGCTTGGTATTGTAAATTACCTTGCGAAAATTGAACTTTCGTAGTGTCCGACACTGAAAAAACACCTGGTAAAAAACCTCTGACTTCCTTTTTCTCTTCAATTTCTTCTTGCTCTTTTTGATTTTTATCACCAAATACATCTTTTTCTCTTTTATTATCTTTTTCGCAAGATAACAAACTTAAACATAATAGACCGATAAATAAAAATTTCGTTTTCATATTATTTAATTTTTTATTATTTTCAAGTCCTATAGCATTCAATATGCTAAATACTAAACCTTATTTTTAAATAGTTTTCAATTTCATCTTAACACACTGTACGTAAACATTTTTAGTTTCTTAACAGTTTAAAGATTTGTTCACATCCTAAATCTACAAGATCACCAACTCCGTCTGATAAAAGTTTACTAATCAAGCCCTTAGTAATTTCTACGATTTTCTCTTTTCCATACTCTTTCAATTTAGACTGTCCTACTTTTTCATCAATCTGAGTAAGCAGATACACATAATCCTCACATTGCAACACGACCAATTCTGAATTAAAAGAGCCGTCTATTATACGATTATTTTGTTTGAGTAAAGATTTTAGAAACAATCGCGTCGCCTTATCTTCTATTGATAATGTAATGGTACCTTTATCTTTATATAATCTTACTTTTTGCAAGCACTCTGAAAGTTTTCTCAAATACTTGACATCTTCGTCAGTATCAGTCCCTTGATATTTCAACGACTCTTCGTACCTAAGTCTAACCACCTTTGATTCTGGAATACGAAGCTTTCGACTCATTTCGTAATTTGAAAGACCAGCATACTGATTATCTTGTAACAAATAATGAAATATTGCTACTTCGAAATCATTTTTAGTCATTGTTCCAAATCCCCGTTTCAAGTAATTTTCTAATATTTTTTCCATTATTTTTTGATTTAACCTTTCTTCTTAATATGAACAAACACATCAACCCAGCGTTCACTTCCAGCTGCACTAATATTCACAATTTCATAGCCATATTCATCATACGGACTTATAGAATATGGATAATGACCAGAAGCTCGAATAATTAACTCATTCGGCAAAGATTGAATAGCTTCCTCTTTCGTATAATAATAATTTTTCTCTTTAAATACTCTATTCAATTCGTTCTGCAATTCTTCTACCGAAATTTTGTTCCAATCAATAGTCTCAAAACCTTCAGTACTATTACACAACTCTATTTCTCTAATTTCAGAGATAGTTTTATTATCTTTGACTAAATAAGTAGGAAGTCCCTCAATAGAATTAAATTTTTGACCATAATCAAACAATTCTTGACGATTAAACATTATCTGCACAGAACTATTTGGTATTGACAATGTAATCTTCCACGTATCTTTCCAGTCTCCTTTAGGATTCAACTTCATCAATATATCTACAAGACTACACCCCGAGTCAAACATTTTAATCAACTCAGTTCTTATCACATCTTGTATATTTCCTTTGTTAGTTATTCTTTGACCAAATGAACCAATTGAACTAACTTCTATTGGTTCAGTATTTAATTTTGGAATAAACTGTCCCATAACTTTACATTTTTTTAGATACTCCTGTAATTATTTCCTTCTTTTATAGCAAACCGCTCATGCATTTGCTTTTCTAATTCAAAATATTTTTTTCTATCCACGACCACTACTAAAGTTCATATTTGTTTTTCGTGAGAAAAGCAAATATTTTTGAAAGTACTTTCAAAAAAAAACAAAAAAAAATCTTTTTTTTTGCATGGTTAATTATTTGAAAACAAAAGGATTAAAATAAAAAATCCCAACACTCAATAAGTGTTGGGATTCCTCTATAATACTATTTCTTTGTAACTCTAGAAAAATCAAAAGACTTTACCTTATCTAACTCAAATTCAGCACCTTTAATTCCTTTTTTGTAGTTATAATACAATACAGATTCATAATTCTCCATTGTTTTCTTATCTATTAATTTAACGAAAGAATACTTAACTTCTGCAACACCTTTTACCATATCCACCTGAGTACCAAGAACGGTAAATGATTTAATAGGTAAATAGTCTTTTTCGTTATCATTAGCTAACTCTTTCTTAGTCTTTTGCAACAATTTAATATCAGCAGAAGCTTGTTTCAAGACAAGAGTTTTTGACAATTCATTTATTGTTGATACTTCTTCTGGCAATAGTTTTACCCTACTATTTCCGATATTCATAAAAGCATCTTTTCCCTTTATTATATATAAATATTTCCCTTCTTTAATAGAAGTCTTAACCATAGTCCTTGCATCTTTTTCAGTATATGGGTTTCCATCCAAAACGCAAAACGTTTTTATAGATTCAGAGGTCGAAGAGGTTTGTGATTTATTATAAGACAGTCTAATTTCATTCAACTTCGAGAAATCAACAGAAATTCTATCAAAATATTCCGTTACACTTCCCCAAAAACCTTGTCTCTCATAACTTATATAAACATTCAACTTAGATTCCTCTACAAAATCAACATCCAACACTTTATATTTTACAATTGGACAATATTTTTTATAAATTCCTTCAAAATCTGAATATGAATAATGAGTCAATTGAGTTCCATTGTAGTAATAATTATATGATTTTTCATTAAATTCCATCAACCAATCCATCAATTTTTCTACCTCTTTTTGAGCATTTTTCAACTGTGTTTTTAATGCTACTTCTTGATTCTTTTCATCAACTTTTACTTTCTCATCTGCAGTTAATTTATATTCTTTACCATTATACAATAAATAAAAATCCCCATTTTTATTTACGCATTTAAGTTCTTCTGAAGAATTTATTGCCTTTGCAACAGTTTCTGTTCTTAATGCTTCGTTCTTTTCATCAACTTTTACTTTCTCATCTGCAGTGATTTTTACTTTTTTACTTTGGTTGTTTCTTGAATACAACAAATAATATTCTCCACCTTGAAGTTCATAATTCAATATATTGAGGCTTATCAAATCTTCAACTTGTTTTTTTCTTTTTTGTTCTAACTTATTAGCATCATCCTTTGTTATTTCATAATCCGAACATCCCAAACATACAAAGTACTTACCATCATTTATTTTATATTCAAAACAATCTAAACCTGATATATAATTATTTAATCGTATTTGCTCAAGTTCCTTAATTTGTTCTACCAAAACAACAGGAATATATATATTTTGATTTCCTCTCTTTATATAATAATCATTATCATCCTTATAATAATCACCTTCTTCTATATAACCATCAAAGAAACCCTTTGGAAAAGGTGACAAATATTCAAAAAATGGAACTTTAAGTTCAATTTCATCATCAGCAAAAACATCATAACTAGATAGTGGACAGTTTAGATTATCTGCTTCGTACACACGTCCTCCGAAATTATCTTCTTGAATCATATAACCACATTTATTTGCTTCTTTCTCATTTCTGTTAGATGCATAAACTAAAGAAACTTTTTTTCTATCTTCATCAAATTGAGATAATAATTTCCCTTTTTCTCTTTCAGTTTGATTAAGCAACACTCCATTTTTAAACGTTTGCTCGAAATTTCGTCCCCAACGTTCCCATTTTCTAACACCATAAGGCCTACCTTCAGAATCTACAGCAACATCAGAGGCCACAATACCCATAATATATTTAGAGGTATGTGTTTTGCCATTACATACACTTGTCCAAACTCCATTTCTTTTACCTTTAACATAATTACCTGTTATTGTTTCACTAAAAGAATAACCTGGATACTTTGCAACAAAAGTACTTTTAAATGGGCCATTAGGTAATCCATGTTCATATTTTACAGTTTTCGTAGCAGTTGCCACTCCTTTACCCCAGAAGTTATTATCATTACTACTAAAAATATAAGTACCATGTTTCACATAATTACCTTCCTTATCTTCATAATATGAATACTTTTCTTTACCCCTAAAATCTAAATCTTTCAACGTTAATGTCCTATCATTCTCCGTTGAACGAATTGTTTGTGCTGCAACACTGCCTATGAGCATAAACAGAGAAGCAATCACTAATGTAATCTTTTTCATAATCCTATATATTAAATTCATTGTATTTCCTACTCTTTTTAGGATTTTCGGATACTCCTATAAATATTTCCGTTTTAATCAACTAATAGTTCATTTGATTTTCTCACGAAAATCAAATATTTTTGAAAGTTCTTTCAAAAAACAAATCAAAAAATTTCTTTTTGCATAGTTAATATATTTGAAAACAACAGGATTGGTCCACTTTAGTCCTTTTAAAATTTGAGAGACAGAAAAGCGACATTACTGTTTTGAATCAATAATAGTTTTTGACAATAACAATGTAAGCAACAATAATACTCCATTAGGAATAATAAATGCAGATATTGAGAATCGGAAAAAACTAAAAACGAAATTCATAAGTATTAACACACAAAAAATCAAATAACACATTATACGCAAATTGACTTGAGATTTGGGGTAATCTGGTAATTTTATACTAATTAATGCAGACAAAACGAGCATAAACGCCCCAAGTCCAACTAATAGTAATAGTTTTTGTAAATTTTCAATCCCTAATTCATAACCAACCCACGACAATAATGCCGACAAACAAAAAAATATTACAAATCTAAAAACATCAAATTTCATATCTATTTGTTTAATAAAATTAACCGATATACATCTGGAATACTTTTTGCCAAAGTCCATCCATCCATACCTTTCCTCCAAACTAAAGTTTCTTCACTTACTCTTTGTTTTAATATCAATGACTTTAATTCTTCATCTGAAAAAGGACCCACTACTTGTTCTTCAATAACAGTATACCATTCTACTGCGAGTTTGGGCATAGTTGGAACTTGTAATTTGACAGAAGGAATATTGGACTGAGCCATACATACGTTCATAGTATTAATCATCTGACGTGCTAGGCTCACCCCTATGCCAAACTCAATCAACTTATCTATCGAAAAAAAACTTTCATCGTTCATATTACCCTGTTATTAAAAATTTACAATGTAGGAGGAGGTGGTGGTACAGAACCTATTCCAAAAAGAATAGATAATTCTGCAACATTTCCTGCTAATTCCCAACTTGCCATACCCTGTTTCCATACATAAATTTGAGGTGTCAGTTGACCATTTTGAACCAGATGTTGCAACTGCTGAATAGTAAAAGGTCCAGCATTCTGTCCATTTATAGACACAAAATATTGTGCACCTGCCATCGTTGGACTTGGAGGAGGCGTATTGGGTGTTTGAGAGGCAACATTCATTTGTTGACCCATCTGATTCATCATACCAGCCATTTGCTGACCCATTGCACCACCCATAGCCATTCCTGTCATCATTCCCGCAGGATTAAATCCAGCATTTCCACTACCTACATCCATACTAGCCATTTGTCCAAGATTATTCGCTGCTGTTTTGAGCACATCTGCTTGTAATCCGACTTGGTATGCTCCCATATTTTGACTCTGAGTAGTAAGGTGTTGTGCATACTGTCCCTCTTCCCTTTGAATACGCAACACTTCCTCCATATTTTTGGCATTAATTTGTTGCATATCCTGCATATTTTTAATATTTACAGAAGCTTGAGTTTGTGCAGTTTCTATAGCGATATCTTGATTAGCAGAAGTAGATCTTATAGCATAATCTGCTGTAACCTTTTGCAAATTATCCCAATTTTCATCTTCTTTGTCAGGTTCTATACGACTTAAATCAAAACGACGTATTACTACTCCAAATTCATTAAAATCAGGCTTTAGTTTTTCCTTTATGCAATCTCCTATGGCTTCAATATTTCGTTCTATTTGCACTAAAGGACAATTCAATTGGTACAAAACATTTGTCAAAAACCCCTTTACACGCTTTACAACCTCATCTTTCACCTGCCTTTCAAAATCCTCAAGTGTAAAGTTCCTCAAACGATTAACTTTTATAAAACCTTCATAATCCTCTACACTAAACGCAAATGTTCCACCTGCAGATACTGGTATAGAAAGATCAGGGAAGCGTGGGTCTTGCACTCCAAAATATGGAACAGCGAATTTCACTTGAATAATTCTAACTAAATTGATAAAATAAACTTCAGCTTGAAAAGGAGATTCTCCACCAAAAGCAGTGCCAACAATGTTTGATAACACTGGAAAGTTGGATGTTTTTATTGTTTCATCATACGGTCCAACTATAAAATCATGCATAGACCCATCCTTCTGTTTATATACAAAAACAGCCACTTCACCATCTTTAACTCGCAAACTACTTCCATAACGAATTGAATTTTCGCGAGTAGTCGAATTGAGTTCTTGTCCTTCTGGACGCCATTTCCAAACAAGATATTCTTGTTCATCACAGCGGATTACATTCATCAACCCACCGTTTTTGCCTCTTCCTACAAAAAGTCCCATATTACTATATTATCTTTTACCCTTTTTTTTACTATTTTTATTTTTTAATTCTTCTATTTGTTCCAAAAGATTCTCCCTCATTTTTTCATACTGTTCCTGAATTTCTTTATAATCATTAGAATAACTACTCGTAAATGTCCATACCATTTTATTAGCAGTTGTTTCAGCCTCTAATAGGTTATCTTGTTTAATATATTCAACACACTGATTATAAATAGCATCTAACTTTTTCTGCTCTGCTATAACACCCTCATTGTAAGATGAAGAACCTAACGATATGATCCATGGAATTGAAAAGAAAAACACAATTATAGGTAGTAGCATAACTATTGTTTTTGTATTTTTAGACAATCCCTGCCAAAATACCAATACACTATTCCAAAATGTTTGTGTTGACTGCCATTGCTGTACCAATGGAGCAAAATCAGTATCATTAGGATAGAACATTTGGGCTTTAGATATACATTCTTTCCACTTCCCTCTCCATGCGTTCTTAACAATGCCACTATCTGCTACTTGCAATTGACTCATTGAACCTGATATAAATTCTAACAAATCTGCTTTTGATTTAGAAACAGGAAATGTTAATATACAAGATGCAATTTCTTTATCTCTCAACTCATACATACGCATTTCTTTTTGTTCAGATGTCGAAAATATACTATTATTACCTAAAGAAATCTGCCTAGTAATATTTTGCGAATGTTTTTCTTGTATCTTCACTATTTGGTCTGTTAATTTTTGCAAAGATGAGTTAACTTCTATATCATCAAAAACATAACCACACTCAGGACATTTTGTAACCGAAAAATCCGTTACTACAGCACCACAATTAGGACATCTTTTAACACTTCCCCGCTTGTTAGACTCCTTAGGTTTGGCATTTGCCTGAATCTTTTGCAAACGCCCTTCAATAACCATATTAAACTCATCTAAATCAATACCGAAGTTCTGTGCTTTTTTAAATAAAATTTGCTTTTCTTTTTCGGTCAATTCACCATCCATTAAAGCTGCATCAATCAGCATTTCTAATTCTTCAGAATACATATACTTTATTTTTAATTAGTTAATACTTTCATAATTCTTTCACATCCTAAATCTACAAGATTAGCTACTCCGTCCGATGAAATACTACCGATCAAATTCTTAGTAATCTCCATTATTTTTTGATTTAACCTTTCTTCTTAATATGAACAAACACATCAACCCGGCGTTCACTTCCAGCTGCATTAATATTCACGATTTCATATCCATATTCATCATACGGTCTTATAGAATATGGATAATGACCAGAAGCTCGAATAATTAACTCATTCGACAAAGATTGAATAGCTTCCTCTTTCGTATAAAAACGGTCATTATCTCGAGCAGCTCTTTCAATTTATTTCGCAACTCCGATGCTGAAATAGTGTCCCAATCAATGTTTTCAAAACTATTTGTATTATTACGTAATTCAATTTCGTCGATTTTAGAAATAGAATAATTACGAATCTCATATAGGGGAAGTTCCGTTATGAATTTATATTTTTGACTGCATTCAAACAAGTCTCCCCCCTTCACTTCAATCCATACAAGGCTATCTGATATTGAAAATCTAATTTTCCAACTTTCTTCATTTTTTAGTTGCATCAATATATCCACCAAGCCACAGCCCGACTCTAACATTTTAATCGATATCGGATCTGATTTACACACAATTTCTTTATTATCAACACTTATAGACCTGCTACCAGTTCCATGAACTGCAACTCCTAGATTGTTATATTGTTTAATTTTAAAACTCATATTCTTTTACTTACTAAAAATTGACCAACTTTAATCCTTTGGGGAACATTTCTCATTCTCTTGACTCTTCATTTTTAACTCATCATATTCATATTGTTTGATGTATAATTCAAAGAAATTTAATTGCAGAATATTACTGATTCTCAACAAAAGATCTGTATCTATACTACTTCTTTTAAAAATTGAGTAGATATTACTTCGCTGACATGGTATTTTTTTGGCTAACCAAGTTGGCGTTCTCTCTTGTCGTTTTAATTCCTTCTCAATTTCAGTTCCTATATGCATAAAAAATGAAAAATCTTTTTGCAAGTTTAATACTTTGCATACTATTCGTATTGGTCCATTATAGTCCTTTTAAAAATCAATCACAACCAAGCTATAATGCACAAAATGAGCAAAAAATTTCTATCCGAACAAGAACGACAAGTCAATAATAATAACAAAACCGTCAAATATTTTGACGGTTTGTTTTAAAGAAATGCGATTCCCTCATCGCAACATTAAATAAAAGAGAGAAATTATGTATGTTTTTTACATAGTTATGTAAAAAAGGGATTTAGACGACTACTTCACATCACAACAAAAACTTCATAAAGTTAGCAGGTGTAACAACATGCATAAATTGGGGAGCATAAGCCTTTACAAACAAGTTTGGAAATAATAGTCATGTTTCGTACACAAAACAAGTATTTTGTTGGTTTTTTGTACGAATCAGAACGGTTTTCTACAAAATTCTCACAGCTGTCAGACCGTTTTTCTTTCCTGCAACATAGACTTCTCCCGATGTCAAATCCAAATACAAGAGCTGACCGATTAAAAAACAAGACGTTCTACATCGAGTACCAACAGGCAATTTACTATGCTCCACTTCTTTAACTTCAAAACAACCTTCTCCTATATATTCAAACACACAACGACGATTGGGTTGCCACAAAACTTCTAACCTACGGCCCTCTTTCAAATTGGCTGTAGCAATGCCTTCTCCCAAAAACTTAGCACTATCTTCTTCCGAAAGTTGATCCAAATAATTAAGATAATCTTCCCAATCTTGATAACCTAAAAAACGAGTCAATACACACAAGGTAATTCTACGCGGTTTTTCCGAACCTTCTATATATCCCCACAAACGTTTCAATGTGGTTGAAGACAAAAGTTCGTGCGTACTTTCCCAAATCTGTTCAGACAAATATTTAAAATCAATAGGCGTCTTAAGTTGTCGTCCTATTTTTACTTCTAAATCACGACACAAACAAAAAATTTCAGGTACAAACTGTTTCATGTTATTATTTTTCAATTATTTAATACAACTTAAATTCTTTTTCCCAACTATCTTTTACAAACTGCTTCAACACCTCATCATCACCACACAACTCTGCAATTGAATCTCTAACTTCGTAAGCATAATTTGAAACTGCGATTAGTTTATCTGTAGATTCTTGTATAGAGACACATTCATTAAGCACCTGATAAATCATTTTATTACATCTAACAGCATTTACTTTAACCAAAGTCGCTACTTCTTCTTCTCTTATTTTTTTTTGATTATATTCTTTAACAGTTTGAATCTCAAACTTTGCACTTTTTACTTCTTCAACAATCGGTTGCTGTTCCTCCTTCGTCCTACGAACTACTTCCTCTGCTGTTTTTTCCACCTTTTGAATAGTCATTTGTGCCACTTTTTCAGCCTCTTGATGCTTAAGTTGTGCTTGATGCAACATCCAATAAATCACCGATATAGTTCCAACAAAAAACATAAAAATTACTACCCACAAAAAAGAACGAATTACCTTGGGATGTTGACAATAAAATCGAGAAATTACCTTAGGGAAAAGTAATTTACCAATCCGTTTCAAGCGAATTTCATCTTCATCATTCGTATTTTGCAAGAAAGCCGTATCGTCGGAATTACCCAGACCGAAATCAATCAACTTAACGTTTTGTCCGTTACGAGTAACCATAATATTCGCGGACTTCAAATCGTTATGAGTGACTTGATGAGCGTGTAAATACGCCATAACATCCTGCAACTGCAACCACACACGCTTACGAGAAGCAAACGAAGGTTTGGTTGCCAACCATTCATCCAATTGCACCCCATCTACGTACTCTTCCACAATGCAAAGTCCTACTCCACTTACATCCTCCAGAGCATACGTCTCGGCAATATTAGGATGCTGTAAAAGAAAACCAAATTGAAATTCTCGCTGCTGAGTCAACAGAGATGCCGTATTTTGGGATAATGAAGAAGGAAGTGTCTTTAGCACAAACCAACGTCCGAGTCGTTTGGCTTTATACAACACAGCATGCGAACGCTCAGAAACAAGCGTAATCTCTTGCCACTCTGCACGCACATCTGCAAACGACACATATCCAGAACTTGAGTTTTCTTCTACCATAGTTTTTATTACAAAACACAAATATATACATCTTTTTATTGTTTTGGTTACCACACTATAATTGTTTCGTATATTATTTCTTTTTTTTATCTTTGCATAAATTTTAAAACAATGAAGAAAATTGTATTCTTTTTTTTGATAATTTTTAATTGTTCCGCTTTCGCTCAAAATACGCAATTGAGTCAAAACGAAATCGTTAGTTTATATCAAAAAATCGAAAAAGCCACCAATGCACACCAAAGTTTCTCATGCAATTTTACTCAAACTAAACACAATTCTATCCTTACTCAAGATGCTAAATTGAGAGGAGAAATTCACCTACAACAGCCCGATAATATTGCCATTATTGGTACATTCCCTCTTCAATATTCAATCATCATCAAAAACAACACGATGACCATGACAAAAAATGGTAAGAGCGAAACGATTGATTTGGATATGAAAAAACGAGCCGAAAAAATCAAAAACATCATCGAAGAAACTACCAAAGGTGATTTTACAGAAGTTGAGAAAATATTTCATATTTCTTGCGAAAAAAGTAATATCCAATACATCTTAACGCTTAAAGCAAAAAGCAAAAATTTGGCTCACTACATCGATGAAATTAAAATATATTTCAATACTAACGATTACTCCATCGACAAACTAATTATTTCAAAAAACGAAAACGATTATATTGAATATTTACTTACAAACAAAAATTTCAATATCGATAATACTCACATTTTTAACTAAAATAAAATGCTTTTAGAAGGTTTATATTCATTTATTAATAAAACTGAAAACGATGGTTCAATCAGTTATACCATCGAACTTAACGAAAATCATGACATTTTTAAAGGTCATTTCCCTGGAAGTCCGATTTTACCTGGTGTTTGCTCGTTACAAATTTTGAAAGCTTGCTGCGAAGATTATTTAACCAAACCTTTGCAATACGTTTCCATCTCATCGTGCAAATACATCAATACTGTTGACCCGACTGTAAACAAAATCATCAGTTTTAATTTCACTCTAACTCCCAACGACAACCAATTTCAATTGGTAGCAACGGGCATTATGGGTGACGCAAAATTCATCAAACTCAAAGCTGTTCTTGTTGCAGAATAATGACTGATTCTAACATAGAAAGTATAGCAAAAGCTCAGGAATTGGGCATTGTAACCATAATTCCTACCTACAATAACGCTAAAACATTGTCCACCATCATCGACAATGTTTTGCTGTTTTGTAAAGATGTAATTGTCGTAAATGATGGCTCTACCGATGAAACATCCGATATACTTTCGAAAAAAAGTGGATTTACCCTAATTTCTTACGAAAAAAATCGAGGAAAAGGACACGCTTTAAAATTGGGACTAACTAAAGCGAAAGAACTCAACTTTCATTACGCCATTACCATCGATTCGGATGGACAACATTTGGCTACCGACATACCTATTTTCCTTGAAGCAATACAAAAAACGCCCGACACCCTTTTGGTTGGAGCTCGCAATCTACAAGCCAATAACATGCCAGGCAAAAATACATTCGCCAATAAGTTTTCTAACTTTTGGTTCAAATTAGAAACAGGTACTACACTCGACGATACACAATCGGGATTTAGACTTTATCCCGTTCAAAAACTCAATCACCTAAATTGGTACACCAATAAATACGAATTTGAATTAGAAATCTTGGTTTTCAGTCTTTGGAACGACATTCCTGTAAGAAATATTCCCATAAATGTGTATTACCCACCTCAAGA
>Ga0247610_10000745_pt1 | contig 44059 bp, 35 predicted proteins | sample 174DNAGHGhighgp2_FD_193483 | JGI IMG/M metagenome (GOLD analysis project Ga0247610, IMG submission 193483) | Sheep rumen microbial communities from Palmerston North, Manawatu-Wanganui, New Zealand - 1742 DNA GHGhigh gp2 | ecosystem: Host-associated > Mammals > Digestive system > Stomach > Rumen...
GTCGAAGGGTGCCTTCTCCGTGCCTTATCAAGCAGGTGAAGTTACCTATTCAGGCAAGACTAACGGATGGGTCGAATTCGGCCTTAATGCCTTCTATATCACTCTTGTAGTAGCCATCTGCTCCATCTTGTTCTCGGTGCTCTACAAGGCAGTCAAAAAGTAAAATCAATTCATCATGGCAAGAAAAACACCAGAAATCAATTCGAGTTCGCAGGCTGACATAGCATTCTTGCTGTTGTGTTTCTTCCTGATGACGACCTCGATGGACGTGGACTATGGTATTACCCGTCGTCTGCCTCCTCCGGTCCAGGCCGAACAAGAGGATACCAAGGTCAAGGAAAGAAACGTGATGAATGTAATGGTAAACAAGAGTGACAAGTTGTTGGTCAATGGCCGTCCTTGCGACATCTCCATGCTGAAGGATCTCGCCAAAGACTTTATGACTCCTCGTCCCAACGACGAGACCGCTCCTGAAACGGAAGACAAGACCTTTGGCGAAGGCATTGGAACTATTAAGATGTCAAAGGGTGTCATTTCGCTCCAGAACGACCGCGGCACCTCGTATGCTATGTATATCAGTGTGCAGAATGAGTTGGCTCGAGCCTTCAACGAAATGAAGGCGGATTTGGCCAAGAAAACTTGGGGCAAGACCCTCGAGCAACTCACTGAAGATCAAACCAAGGTAATCAATGAGGCTGTGCCTGTGCGTGTCAGTGAGGCAGAACCTGTTGACTACAAAAAAGATTAAAGGAGGATAAAAATATGGCAAAATTCAGAAAAGAAGGGAAGAAGGAAGTGCCACAAGTGAGCACCTCTTCACTGCCTGATATCGTCTACATGTTGATATTCTTCTTCATGATTACAACCACGATGCGTGACGTCGAACTGAAGGTGAAGTCATCACCTCTGCCGAAAGCCTCTGAGATTCAAAAGCTCGAGCATAAGGCCTTGGTGAGCTCCATCTACATCGGCGCACCTCGTGACACGAAACTCGGTACTGAATCGCGTATCCAATTGGATGATGCCTTCGCCACGACGGAACAAATTGCCGACTGGATTCAGAAGGAACGTGACTCGCGTAACCCTGCCGACATCCCGCTGTTGACTACGGCTTTGAAGGTCCATAAGGACACCCGTATGGGTATCGTGACCGACGTGAAACAGGAACTCCGTAAAGTGAGTGCCTTCCGTATCAACTATACAACACTGAAAGGCAGCGCGCTGGAGAACTAATCTCCGCGTTGCGACAAACGAAAAGGGCGGCAAGTCAAATTGTCGCCTTTTTTTTGCGCCCTGCATTCGGGAAAGGCAAAAAAATTGCTATTTTTGCCATTCATTTAGAAGTTTTAACATGAAGAAAGTTTTAGCTACCCTTTTCCTGCTCGCCTTGACGGGCATGGGCTTAATGGCACAAATCCCCACCGGTTACTATAACAATGCCAACGGCAAGACCGGCGATGACCTGAAAACCGCCTTGCACGACATCATCAAGGATCACACCACCATTTATTATTCCAATATTTGGACTGCCTTTTGGAGTACCGATAACAAAGGCAACGGCGTGGTTTGGGACATGTATTCCGACATCCCCAACGGCTCACCAGCTTATACCTATTCGATGGGCCAAAACCAATGTGGAGAATATGTTCAGGAAGGCGACTGTTATAACCGTGAACATTCGTGGCCGCAGAGCTGGTTCAATGGCGACGACCAGTCTGTTCCAAGCCGCGACTTGCATCATGTCTTCCCCACCGACGGCTTTGTGAACTCCCAAAGGAGCAATTATCCTTTCGGTGAGGTGAACAACGCATCGTGGACTTCCCAAAACGGGTCGAAGTTAGGCTCATGCAAGACCTCCTTGGGCTATAACGGCACCGTTTTTGAGCCTATCGACGAATACAAAGGCGACTTTGCCCGCGCCATGATGTACATGAGCGTGCGCTACTATACCGAGGACGGCAGTTGGGGTTCGAGCGACATGACCACCAAGTCGGATATCAAGCCGTGGGCCATACAAATGCTGTTGAATTGGAGCGAAAACGATCCTGTCAGCCAAAAGGAAATTGACCGTAACAACGTCATTTACAACGATTACCAGTACAACCGCAATCCTTTCGTTGACCATCCGGAATATGCCCGCATGATTTGGGACCCCAACTGGCAAGGGGGCGTCAGTGGTTATGTGAAGGTGACCAGCACCGACGAAATCACCAACGGCAACTACCTGATTGTCTGTGAAAACTACAACGTTGCTTTCGATGGTTCCTTGACTTCTTTGGATGTCGCCGGCAACAAGATTGATGTCACGATTAGCGGCAATACCATCGAATCCAATGCCACGACTGATGCTGTGGCCTTCACGATTACTGCCAAAACGGGTGGTTATTCCATCAAGAGTGCCAGCGGGTATTACATCGGCAACACCAGCAATGACAACGCTTTGAAGACAAGCCAAACTGATAGTTATACAAACACGATTTCCTTTACCGATGGCAATGCGGATATCGTTAGCAGCTCAAGCTACCTGAGGTACAATGCGACAACCAACCAGAACCGGTTCCGGTACTATAAATCGAGTACCTATACAAACCAGCAAGCCATCCAGCTTTACAAAAAGATTGAAGCCTACAACATCACGCTGGCCTTGGTGGAACACGGCAGCATCAGCGCCAACGTGGAAGAAGCCGTCGAAGGGGCTAACATCATCTTGACAGCCACACCTGACGAGGGCTATGAATTGGATGCTTGGACGGTCACCGATGCCGCAAACAACATCATTCCGGTTACTGATAATCAATTTGTGATGCCGGCTAGCAACGTTACGGTGGGTGCTACGTTTGTCTATGTCGGGGAACCTTTTGCTCAACAATACTATTTGGTGACCTCGGTCGACCAACTTGTTGTGGGAAGGACATATCTTATTGTAAACACCGAGGCACAGAAAGCTATGGGCGCAACAAGTTCAAACGGCAACAATAGGACAGCTGTAGATGCTGACATTACAGACAATGTCATCTCTACTTTGGGCGATGCCTATGAGTTCGTTTTGGGAGGCTCTACCAGTGCATGGACTTTCTTTGATGCCCAATGGGGCGAAAAAGGTGGTTATCTTTATGCCTCAAGTAGTAGCGCCAACCAACTGAAAACCCAAGCCAATAACAATGATAACGGAAAGTGGAGCATCGCGATTGCTTCTGACGGTACTGCCACAATTATTGCCCAAGGTTCCAACACGCGAAACAACCTCCGTTATAATCCCAATAACGGTTCCCCCATCTTCAGCTGTTACGGCAGTTCAAGCAATTTGGCAAAGGTGGAGCTGTACATCTGTAGCGAAGAATACGACCATACGGAAGACGCAACCATTGCTACCGTTTTCTCCTTCGACAAGCACATTGTACGTAGCGGCGTCACGCTTACAGTCAGCGGAACGGCTGCATGCAACGATGCCAGCCATCTGATTCTTGAGGAAGGGGCACAATTCGTCCACCATAATGATGGTGTGATGGCAACCCTCAAGAAAAGCGTCGAGGCCTACACTGACGATGGCGGTTGGTACACTATCGCCACTCCTTTTGTCTCGTATGCTCCTGCCGGGACAATGGTTGGCGACAACTACGACCTTTACGCTTTCAACGAGGCTGGCCCATTGGAATATGTGAATCATAAACAAGGGGATGGCTTCGATTTGATTCCGGACCAAGGTTATTTGTATGCCCATCATCCTGTCGCCACATTGCGCATGACGGGTACGCTGAATAGCGGTGACTACAGCCAAACTGTCAACCTGAGTTATACCAACAGCGACACCAATCTGAAGGGCTTCAATCTTTTGGGCAATCCTACCGCACACGGCATTACTTTCGCAAAGAGCGACAACGTTTCGGACGGGTATTATTATATCCACAACGGTGACTTATGGACTTATGCCACGGGCAATACCGTGCCTGTAGGTCGTGGTTTTCTGGTCAAGGCCAATGCCCCCAACCAAACGGTGACTCTCAACTCTCAGAGCAAGAGAAGCGATAGTCCGGAGGAGGGCCAATACCTATGCCTCACCGTGGGTGATGAAAAGGCTTACGTCAAACTCACCGAAGGTGTGAGCATGCCCCTGATGGACTTGAGGGGACAGCATTCGAGTCTCTATCTGCTCAGCGAGCATAAGCCTTATGTCATGCTCGTGCGAGATGGCGCCGAGTCGCTCGACCTTTGCTATGAAGTCCGCCATAATGGGGAACAGGTCCTCTCGGTTGATGCCGAAAGCCTTGGTCTGACCTATCTCCACCTCATCGATAACATGACTGGAGCCGATGTGGATTTGTTGCATACGCCTTCGTACGCCTTCGAGGCAAAGAAAGGCGATTATCCCACACGGTTTAGGTTGGCGTTTGATCCTTCAACAGATCCCTTCAACGAGGGCTCAATGGACTTCGCTTATGTTGCGGATGGAGAGATTCGTCTTGTAGAGACATGCCATGGAGCGTCTCTACAGATGATGGATATGACGGGACGCACCGTTCTTACGGTTGGAGACGTTTCGGGAAACGTCTCTACAATGGGGATGACACCTGGTGTGTATGTCCTGCGCCTCGTCACCGACGATACCATCCGTGTCCAAAAGATAGTGGTGGAATAAAAATAGTAAATATATTTACTATTCGTTTGTTTGCTTTTTGTATTTTTGCGCGTTAATTTGCAAAATACAGAATGATGATATTTGTGTCTACGAAATACCAGCTACAAACCGTAGCCACCGGCCGCGTATTCGACGATGAAGGCTGGACTTTGGACGACCGTCAATGTGACAAGCCTAGCATGGTGCGTCCAGTCTATGAAAAGAAGCAACTCGAAGTGAAGGAAGGTGCTTGTCTTGGCCTTTATCGCTACGCGGATTGGTTGCCTATCAAGACTATGCTCAGCAACCCTTCAGAGCCTGTTACTTATAAAAGTGAGGAACTAGCCAAACGCCTTGGCTTGAATAACCTTTATATCACTTTTAATGGTTGGTGGCCTGAGCGTAACGCCCGCATGACGACCTGCTCCTTCAAGGAGATGGAGGCTTATTCGGTATGTGCTCGTTTAGGTGACGACTTGAAAGATAAAGTGTTGGTTGTAGCCTCGGCAGGCAACACAGCTCGAGCCTTTGCCAAGGTTTGCTCCGACAATGGCATCAAACTGCTGCTTTGTGTGCCTCAGGACAATATCAAAGCCTTATGGTTCGACAAGCCCTTGAATCCTTGTGTGAAGCTCATCACCACTGAGTCTGGCAGCGACTATTTCGATGCTATTAACTTATCGAATGTAGTCTGTGAAATGGAAGGCTATCTTGCCGAAGGCGGTGCCAAGAACATTGCCCGTCGCGATGGCATGAGCACCACGATGATGTCGGCCACGACTTTCATCGGTCGCACGCCCGACTTCTACTTCCAGGCTGTGGGTAGCGGTACGGGTGCCATCGCAGCTTGGGAGGCTAATCTTCGTTTTATTGGCGATGGCCGTTTCGGAACGAACAAGGCCCGCCTGATGGTGTCGCAAAACAAACCATTTGTGCCGATGTATGACGCTTGGCGGGCTGATTCACGGGCCATGTTGCCGTATGATGCCGACCAGGCTCGCAAGGATGCTGCCGAAATTTGTGCCCCAGTGCTCTCCAACCGCAAGCCACCATATGGCCTTGCAGGTGGTCTATATGATGCCTTGAAAGACACGAATGGAGATATCCTTGCTGTCAGTAACGACGAAGCCAACGCCGCCAAAGCCCTGTTTGAAGAAACTGAAGGCATCGATATCTACCATGCTGCCGCCGTAGCCACAGCCTCATTGCAGCAGGCAATTGAAAAGGGAATGGTGAAAACCGATGATGTGATTATGCTCAATATTACTGGTGGTGGCGAAAAACGCTTCCACTCCGAACATGAACTATACTATCTGAAACCTAATCACATTTTCAATATTAACTTCACAAAGGAAGAAGTGGAGCGTGTTTTGGCAGAGATGATGTAAACGCCTGCTTTTAAGTCGCTGACATCAAGACGAACGGAATTACCCTTGGTAGTCATGCTACTGAGGGTTTTGCCATTAATATCGCGGAGTATGATGGATTGCAGGTCATCTGCCTCAATGGTCATAAAATCCTTGGCTGGATTTGGATATACACTGATATTTAGATTGTTGTTTTCATCGGTTTGCGTAATGTCTAAAGGCGTTACCCAGAAAGTGACCATGGCCGTATTGCAGTTGCAGGGAATGGTCATGTGAACGTCAAGCCATGCTACTGTTCCGGGTTCAATCTCGGGCCGTAGCGTTGCGTGGCAGGTCACCTCGACGTATTCGTCGGGTTGGGTGGGGAAAGTTGACATCAAGACGCCATTCGAATAGAAGCTGAAATCGGTGAAGAACTCGTTGGAAGGATGAACGGTGACGTCAACGGGGTCATATCCTGTATTATGGATGAGAAAACGGAAAACAGCCTGTGAGCCAGGAAACATGACCGTGTCGCCCGTGATGGCTTCGGCCTCAAATTGGTATTGCTCTACCATATCGATTTCGATGTCGTCGATGGTCAAGTAGCTGCCTCGAGATCCAACGGCATGTACGGCGATGTAGTTGCAATTGTTGGGAATGGTCTCCACGAAGTTGGTGAACTTCTCGTATTCACCGCTGGCGACAGTTGCAGAGAGCAGAAGCGTGTGCATGTCGTCAGGATTGGGTGAAGTGCCAGCCCAAAACTCCAACTGATAGGTTTCGTCGGAGACTGCCCAACTGGTGAAACGGTATCTCATGCTAGGGATAAGGTACATAGGCATATACATCCACGCATTGTCAGTGTTGCTGAAAGCATACCAGTTGCCTGTGTGGGGGACGCGATTGTGATCTTTTTCGAGATAGCCGCAGAGCCAGGAATTGTCGTCACTAATCCAACCGATAGGTGTGCCCAAGTCGTGGTTGGCATATTCAAAGCTTTCATTTAGGAGGTTGCCGGCAAAAGATGTTTTTGCGGCGAGACAAATCAGTAGGACGAGAAGTAGTTTTTTCATAGGATTCCAATTTTGGAGCAAAAATAGGAAAAAACCAGCCCCAACAATTTGTGATACCGAAATTTTTCGTATCTTTGAGCCGTTTTTGAAAGCACCTTATTATTGATATGTCCCACAACTTTGGTAATATGGTTTACCTGAATATCAAGGAACGCGACAGGTTCTGAGCGCTACTCAGGAGGAAAGCTTGTTTTCTTCCTAATTTCTGGTTTTCAAAAACACAAATCTTGAATTTTCAAATTATTAAATCTTTAAATATCAATATCATGGAATTACCATTTGCAGAAGCGTGGAAAATCAAGATGGTCGAACCCATTAAGAAATCCACCCGCGAACAACGCGAGAAGTGGCTCAACGAAGCCCACCAGAATGTCTTTATGCTGAAGAGCGACTATGTCTACATCGACTTGCTGACCGACAGCGGCACTGGCGCCATGAGCGACCGTCAGTGGGCTGCTATGATGCAGGGCGACGAGAGCTACGGCGGCGCCCGCTCGTTCTACCACATGAAGGATACCATCACCGAACTCACCGGTTTCGAGTATGTCATTCCCACCCACCAAGGCCGCGCTGCCGAGAATGTGCTGTTCTCCTACCTCGTGAAGCCTGGTATGGTTGTGCCTGGCAATGCCCACTTCGACACCACCAAGGGTCACATCGAGAGCCGTAAGGCCTTCGCCATCGACGTCACCGTGCCCGAGGCCTACGACACCCAGCTGGAAGTGCCTTTCAAGGGCAACGTCAGCCTCGAAAAACTTGAGAAGGTGCTGAAAGAAAACCAAGGCAAAGTGCCGTTCATGGTGCTCACCGTGACGAACAACACCGTGGGTGGTCAGCCCGTCAGTATGCAGAACATCCGCGAGACCTGCGAGCTCTGCCACAAATACGGCGTGCCGGTCAACATCGACAGCGCCCGTTTCATCGAGAACGCCTACTTCATCAAGACCCGCGAAAAGGGTTACGAGAACAAGACCTTGAAGGAAATCGCCCTTGAAATGTTCAGCTATGCCGACTCGATGACGATGTCTGCCAAGAAAGACGGTCTTGTCAACATGGGTGGCTTTATCGCTACCAACAAGAAGGACTGGTACGAAGGTGCCAAGTTGTTCTGCATCCCCTTCGAGGGCTTCCTGACCTACGGTGGTATGAACGGTCGTGACATGGACGCTCTGGCTGTCGGTCTCAAGGAAAACATCGAATTCGACATGGTCGAGACCCGCATTAAGCAAGTCCACTACCTTGCCGCCAAGTTGGATGAATACGGCATTCCTTATCAGCGTCCTGCTGGTGGCCACGCCATTTTCGTCGATGCTGACAAGGTGTTGACACAGATTCCTAAGGAAGAATTCCCTGCCCAGACTTTGACCTGCGAGCTTTATCTCGAAGCTGGCATCCGTGCCTGTGAGATCGGTTATGTGCTTGCTGACCGCGACCCAGTTACGCGCCAAAACCGTTTCGGTGGCAACGACTTCGTGCGTCTCTGCATTCCGCGCCGTGTCTACACCAACAACCACATGGACGTGATTGCTGCAGCTCTGAAGAACGTGTACGACCGTCGCGACAGCATCAAGCGCGGTTTGGAAATCACTTGGGAAGCCGAGTTGATGCGTCACTTCACTTGCCAGTTCAAGAGACTGGGATAAACAAAGTGATTTGGTTTATGAACAATTCGGGAGAGCTTTTGCTTTCCCGAATTTTTTTGGAATATGGTTCATATTTGATAAGAATGCTTACTTTTGCATTCCATAATCGACGCTCATGAGTACTACAGCAATCATCATCAGTATCATCTTTGTTCTCTGCCTGACCGCTCCAGTGGTCACGCGGGCGTTGGGCTTGGTCAGCGCCGACGATAGGCCCGTGAAGAGGTTTTGGATTCCGTTGGTTTTCGGTCTCAGTCAAGGCGTAATGGCCGTGGCGGGTTACTATCTCGGCAAGTTGTTGAGCCACCTTTTTGTTGATGAGTTTGCGCCCTATCTGGTCTTCTTGATGATGCTTGTGGTGGCTGTCAAGATGTTTGTCGACTCCATGCGAGTGCTGAAAGGTAAGATGCTTTATACGGTAAGAGGTGACTGGGACTTTCTTCTGCTCTCCATCATGGCGGCATTCGATGCTCTCCTTATGTCGCTGACGGGGCCCTTCTTCCTGCCTGATTTGCCACTGGGCGCTTGGTTCTTCTTAGCTGTCGTCGTGGCAGGGTTTTTGTGGGCCTTTATCGTGGCTCGCATCGCCTTCAACCCGGGTGTGATGAAGAAGATGAGCTTCATCGAGTTCTCCGCTGCGGTGTTTATGGTGGTGATAGGGGTGCTGTATTTGTTTACGGATTTGGTTTGAAGATTCAAAGATTTAAGATTTAAAATTTAAGATTGATGAAGAGAACTTTTTTGCTATTCATAAGCTTGTCTTTTGTGGTGATTGTTGTGGCGCAGGCTCCCGCCAATTACTACAACTCGGCCAACGGTCTTACTGGTCAGCCACTTAAGGCTGCCCTTCACAATATCATCAAAGGCCATACTACCATCGCGTATGCCCAGCTTTGGAATGCTTTCTGGAGCACCGACAATAAGGGCAACGGCATCGTGTGGGACATGTATTCCGACAACCCGCATGGCACGCCTCCCTACGTTTTTCATCTCGGTGAAGATCAATGTGGCAACTATAACGTCGAAGGCGACTGTTACAACCGCGAGCACTCGTGGCCGCAGAGCTGGTTCAACAAACAGACGACGCCACGCACCGATTTGCATCATATCTTTCCGACAGACGGCTGTGTGAACGGACGACGCGACAATTATGCTTACGGCGAAGTAGGTTCTGCCTCCTGGACTTCACGCAATGGCTCAAAGCTGGGAGTTTGCAAAACCCCAGGTTTTTCGGGAACGGTTTTTGAGCCTATCGACGAGTACAAGGGCGACCTAGCCCGCGCTTTGATGTACATGAGTGTGCGCTATTATACCGAGGACGGCAGTTGGGACTCGAGTGATATGACCAATAAGTCGGAAATCAAGCCGTGGGCTATTCAACTTTTGTTGCGTTGGAACGAACAAGACCCGGTAAGTCAGAAGGAAATCGATCGCAACAATGTCATCTATACCGACTATCAACGCAACCGCAATCCTTTCGTCGACCATCCGGAATACGCCCGCATGATATGGGACCCGACCTGGCACGTCGTCGAGGAAAACGAAGGGGCCTTACATCTTTTCCCCAATCCCATCGAACGGGGTCAGACCTTGCATTTGAGCGGCAATGCCCATCAGTTTGATGCTGTGGTCCTTTGCGACCTTTGCGGGCGCACAATGTTCAAGGCTATGGGTAATGCTGTCGGCGATTTAGCCTTTACGCTGCCTGCCGATTTTAGCAGAGGCTGCTATATCGTCAAATTGATGCACAATGGCAGTGTAGTGAAATACGAGAAATTATTGGTAAAATGATGTGTCGTGTAGAGACGTACGGCCGTACGTCTCTACCCATCACATCATTTTCTTGTGTCTGAAATAGATATAAAACGCGACGGCGACCACTGCCATGAATCCCATGATGCCCCAGAAGGCCCATGCCTGCTCTTGGAAGGGTAGTTGGACGTTCATGCCGTAGAGACCCGTGATGAAGGTCAAAGGCAGGATGATGGTCGACACGAGGGTCAGGATCTTCATCGTCTCATTGGTCTTGTTGGTCTGCATCGAGTCGAAGGTCATGGAGAGGCCTTCGATCAACTCCTCGTAGTCCTCGGTCATGTCCCACAGTTTCTGCAGGTAGTCGAGGATGTTGCCCCAGTAGTCTTCCATGTACTCGATGTCGTCGGTGAAGCCTCTGACCTTACCGGTCTCAAAGAGGTGGAAGAGTCTGAGCTGCGGCTTGAATATGGTGTTGATGAGGATGAGGTTCTTGCGTGTCACGCTGATGCGCTCGATGATTTTCACCTGTTTTTCCTGCAAGAGCTCGCGGTTGATCAACTCGACGTCCAATCCAACTTTGCGTAACAGGTACACCGATTCGGTCATCAGCTTCTCGAGGATGCGGTAGAGCAGGATGTCGGAGTTGCGGAAGTTCATGTCCTCACCGTTTTGGATGCGTTCTTCGTATTCTTCAAAGAGCTGCGACACGCCCCAAGGGTTCTTCTCGATGGAGATGATGTAGTCCTTGCCCCAGAAAATCTTTACCTCCTTGATTTTCACAAACTTGTTCTGGCGATCAAAGTTGGGGAAATGGAGGATGAGGAAATAATAGTCGTCGTAAATATCAATTTTTGGGCGCTGGTTGACGGATTTGCAGTCTTCGATGTCCAAAGGGTGGAAATGAAATCGGTCTTTCAGGAATTCAAAGTCCTCTTCCGTTGGGTTATTGAGATGACGCCAAGTCAAGTTCCCGATTTTCAGGCTGTTAATCATAGGCCTTCCCCCTTTCTTTTAAGTGAACACTCTGTTTACATCGGCGCAAAATTTATTTCGCGCCGCGAAAATAGTGTTTTTTGTTGAAAATGGGAGAACAAAACTTGCAAAAAATGCAAATTTGTAGGTTTTATTTCCACTCGAATGTGTTGATCATGTGGTCAATGTCTTCGCGAATGAAGTTGATGACGGGCTGCATCGAGTCGTTGTCGGGTTGGAAATTGAAGTATAGGGCACCGCGTACGAAGTTGCGGGTGCTGTCGGTGAGGTAGAACTGCATCGGGGTGGCCACGCCCTTGCCGTCCATCTCGATGAAGAGGCCATAGACTTTATGCTCGTCGTTGACAATCAAGCTGTCGCGCAAGCCGTTCGCTTTTTGTAGGTGCTTGGTCAACATGGTGTGGACATCTTCCAAATACTCGCTCAAGTTGCCGTTGACAGGTTTGTGCGTCAAATGGATGGAGCCCTTGAACTGTGGCATCTCAACGTTGACCCAGTTTTTTTCGTCGGGTGAATAGCGGTCGTAAGTGAGCTTGGCGTAGTCGGGGCACTCGAAACTGTAACGTTCGATGGTGTCGACACGGCTGTATGACTTCTCAGGCAGGTCGATGCGGAAATAGCCGCGCGGCTTAGGCAAATAGTTGTCGTTGTCGTCACATGAAACCATAATGCAAGTCAAAACCACGACTGCCAAAGATACTAAGAATTTGTTGATTTTCATATATTCTCAAAATTAAACTTCATTATTATAAGCTACTTAGCTATAAGCAATCAGCCGTCAGCAATCAGCTTGATAGCACTGTGGCTGACAGCTGATGGCTGACAGCTGAAGGCCAAATACGTAAACTGGTTTATTAGTCATCAAAAACAACCTTTACTTCTTTGATGCGCTTGGTGTCGGCATCGGTGATTTCCATGTGGAACTTCTCGAAGTTGAACTTGAACCCGATTTCGGGGATGCGACCTTCGATTTCAAGGATAAGTCCAGCCAAGGTGTCAGCTTCGCCCTGCATGGGCTCGAAGTAATCTTCATCGACGCCAAATACTTTGCAGAAGTCGACGATGCTGGTTTGAGCCTTAAAGAGATAAGATCCGTCGTCAAGTTTTGTGAAGTGCTCTTCCACGTTGGCTGTATCGAACTCGTCGTTAATTTCGCCTACGATTTCTTCAATCACGTCTTCCATGGTGATAAGACCGGAGGTGCCGCCGTATTCGTCGACGACGATGGCGATGTGGATCTTCTTCTCGCGGAAGTCCTGGAACAGGTCGTTAATCTTGCGGTTTTCGGGAACGAAGAAGGCGGGGCGGACGAGTTTCTGCCATTCGTAAGACTGGGCGTCAAGATAGGGGAGAAGGTCTTTCACGTAGAGGATGCCTTCCACCTGGTCCAGGGTCTCGTCATAGACGGGGATTCTCGAAAATCCGCTCTTGATGACGATGGCGAGCATCTCGGTGAATTCCATGTTTTTCTCCACACCGATGATGTCGACGCGGGGAATCATCACGCCGCTCACCTCTTTCTCGCTGAACGAGGCGATGCCTTTCAGCATCTGTTTTTCCTCCATTTGGGTCGACTCTTCAGTGGCGATGTCGACGGCTGTGGAGAGGTCTTCCATGGAGATTTCGCCTTTTTTCTTTTCCAAGTGCTTATCCATGAACGAGGTGGAGTTAACCAGCAACTTGCTCAAGGGTTTGAATAGACCGATGAGGAAACGTAGGGGCCTTGCCATAAAGCGGGCAACCTTGACTGGACGCTTGCCGGCATAGATCTTTGGTGTGATTTCGCCCACGATGAGAATCATGGAGGTGACAATCACTGCTTCCAAGAGGAAGGCTGCCACAGGGTAGTTCACCATGTCGAACAACAGCGCCATGATGTAAGTTGACAGCAGGGTGATGGTGACGTTGACGAAGTTGTTGCCAATCAGGATGGTGGCCAGAAGGGTCTTGGGTTTCTCGCGGAGCTTCAACACGAGTTTGCTTTTGGCATCGCTGCGCGACTCCAAGTCTTCGACGTCGGCGGGTTGGAGTGAAAAGAAAGCTGTCTCGCTGCTTGAGATCAAGGCTGAGGCGATAAGCAATAGGACGAGCACCACCAATCCAATGATGGCGCCGATGGGTTGTTCGGAAAATCCTTTGTAGAAGTTGTTTGAAACTACGGTGAGAAGTCCTATGAGAGGGTCAGGGTCAGGTGTTTCCAAAATCTTATGATTTAAAATTCAGGCTGCAAAATTACGAAACTTTTCTGACATGACGCATCATTCCCTTAAAATGGCAGGTCGTTGCCTTCGTCTTGGGTGGGCGCTTGAGGCGTGTACCCTGGTGCCGGTTCTGGGGCGGGAGCGTAGGGTTGGCCGTAGGACGACTGTGTGGCGGGACGGGCGGGTGCCATCTGCATCATTTTGTCGGCATGCACTTCGGTGACGTAGCGCACGATACCTTGTTGGTCGGTGTATTGACGGGTGCGCAATTTGCCTTCCACGTACATAAGGTCACCCTTGGTATAGTTGCGACGTCCTTCGGCAATATCGTTGGCCAGGTTGCCCCAAACCACGATGTTGTGCCAATCGGTCTGTTCCACCCAATTGTTGTCGCGGTCGCGGTAACGTTCAGAGGTGGCCATTGTGACTGAGATTTTCTTGTTCCCGTTTTCAAAAGTGGTCACTTCAGGATCTTTGCCGAGACGGCCTATAAGGATGACTTTGTTCAAGCTTGCCATAGTGTAGTTTTTTTAATTGTTTAAGTATAAGTCAATTAAGCGTGGAATGGGAAAACTGCCCAAATCCGTTTCGGGCGTCAAAAATAAATCTTTTGTTTCAATCCGCAACACTTTTTTTTCAAGATTTATTTCGATGAATCGGGCAAGGATAGTACGATGGGTTAGCTTGTGGGTGAAGACAGGGGACACTTTTACGATGGTAAAAGGCTTGTTTTCAATCCATTGTTTGAATTGATCTGAGGCAATGACTTCCTCAACCGACAAGGGCCTTTCGCTTTCGATGCAGGGGAAGTCATAGAGGTTTTTCCAGATGTCGTTGCCGCTGCGTTTGTGTAGGTAAATGCTGTCTTTAACCTTGATTACCAGATAGTTGAAATGCCTTGTGGTGACCTTGACTTTAGAAAGTTTCACCGGCCGTTGCATTACGGTTTGGTGGGCGAAGGCGAGGCATTGGGCTTGCAGGGGGCAGTGCAGGCAGTTGGGGTTCTTCGGCGTGCAGTGTAGGGCTCCAAACTCCATTAGGGCTTGGTTGTGGAGGCCGGGTTGCTCGCGGTTGAGGAGCTCGTCGGCGAGTCGGGCAAAGAGTTTCTGACCTCCATTATTATTAATAGGTGTGTCAATGTCGTAGAGTCGGGCGAGAACGCGGTACACATTGCCGTCGACTACGGCCTGCGGCAGGTTGAAGGCGATAGAAGCGATGGCAGCTGCGGTGTAGTCACCGATGCCTTGAAGCTTCTTAAGTTGCTCGTAGTCAGCAGGAAAATCACCATGGTACTGTTCCACGACCTGTTTAGCACACTGGTGCAGGTTGCGGGCGCGTGAGTAGTAACCCAGGCCTTGCCACATCTTCAAGACTTCTTCTTCAGAGGCTTTGGCGAGGTCAGTCACGGTAGGCCATTTCTCGATGAAACGCAGGTAGTAGTCCATGCCTTGGCTGACGCGCGTCTGTTGCAGGATGACCTCGGAGAGCCACACTTCATAGGGCGTAGGGTCGTGACGCCAAGGCAAATCGCGGTGGTTTTCGGCGTACCAATTAATTAAGGTGTCGTGTAGGATATTCATCGTGGTTTTCGAGGCGAAATTCTTTATTTATAACTCATTAGAAGAAAAATTTTGCATTAATGGGGTCTGCGTATTGAAAATGTTCGTACCTTTGCCGCAAATTTACAACAAACATTATAACTAACCATTAAATAAGAAAAAAAATGACTAAAGCAGAAATCGTTGCTGAAATCGCAAGCAAGACCGGCATTGAGAAAGGTGCTGTCCAGAATGTTGTTGAGAACTTTATGGAAGTTGTGAAGAACGCCATGGCCAAGGGTGAAAACGTCTATCTGAGAGGCTTCGGTAGCTTCATCATCAAGACGAGAGCTGAAAAGACTGGCCGTAACATCGGCAAGAACATCGCCATCACCATCCCGGCCCACAAGATTCCGGCCTTCAAGCCTGCTAAGACCTTCATGAACGCTGTCAAATAAGAAAAACAACAAATAAAATCTTATATTATGCCAAACGGTAAGAAACACAAAAGACACAAGATGTCGACTCACAAGCGCAAAAAACGCTTGAGAAAGGACAGACACAAGAAGAAATAAGCTCTTCTTGAGCCTAAACACGACAATAACACAGCATTGGCTTTCCCCATTGTTGTGTTATTGTTTTATCAATCAAAACGTTAACCCCAAAGAAAAACACTATGTCTGAAGAACAACAGCAAGAGGTTGCAGTGGAAGTGAAGACAGTGACGCGCGACTTGGTCATCAATTCGCACGCTTCGGAGGTTGACATCGCTCTTCTGGAAGACAATTCGCTTGTCGAACTTCACAGAGAAAAGACCAACAACCAGTTTGCGGTTGGTGACGTTTACTTGGGTAGGGTGAAGAAGATCCTGCCGGGCCTCAACGCAGCCTTCGTCGACGTGGGCTATCCCAAGGAGGCCTTCCTGCACTATCTCGACCTTGGCCTGCAGGCCAATTCGTTGATGAAGTACAAGAAGGCGGTCGTCGGTGGCGACGATGTGCCCATGGACAAGTTCAAGCTTGATCCCGACCTTCCCAAGAACGGCAAGATTGGAGATTTGCTTAACGTGGGCGACCTGCTCCCCGTGCAAATTGCCAAGGAACCCATCCACACCAAGGGACCGAGAATCACCGCCGAAGTTTCCTTCGCGGGCCGTTATCTCGTTCTCGTCCCCTTCTCCAACCGCATTTCGGTATCCCAAAAAATCCGTAGCAGCGAGGAGCGTAACCGTCTTCGCCGCCTGATCCAAAGCATCAAGCCCGCCAACTATGGCGTCATTATCCGCACCGTCGCCGAAGGCAAGAAAGTGGCCGACCTCGACGCCGACTTGCGTTCCTTGATTTCCAAGTGGGAACAGTGCATCATCGAGATGAAGAAGATGACCACCTTTGGCAGGATGGTCAGCGAAATGGACCAAACCAGCGTCATGCTGCGTGATTTGCTCAACGAGTCGTTCAACAACATCCACGTGAACGACGAGAAACTCTATGAAGAGATCCAGAAAAACATCCAGACTTTCGCGCCGCAAAAAGCCGATATCGTTCACCTTTACAAAGGCAAAGAACCTATCTTTGACTACTTTAATGTCACAAAGCAGATCAAAGGCTTTTTCGGTAAGATCGTCACTATCAGAAACGGTGTCTACCTTGTCATCGAGCACACCGAGGCCATGCATGTCATCGATGTGAACAGCGGCCATCGGGTGAACAAGGAGAATTCGCAGGAAGACAACGCTTTCCAAGTCAACATTGAAGCCGCCAAGGAAATCGCGCGCCAGTTGCGTTTGCGCGATATGGGCGGCATCATCATCGTCGACTTCATCGACATGCACGAAGCCAAACATCGCAAGGATCTGTTTGACGCCTTGGTCGAAGCCATGGCCCACGACCGTGCCAAGCACACCATTCTTCCCCCGACGAAGTTCGGCCTCATCCAAATCACACGCCAGCGCGTGCGTCCCGAGACGGAGGTGCAGGTGCAGGAGAAATGCCCTGTGTGCGCCGGCGAAGGCAAGATTCGCCCCGCCATCCTCTTCATCGACGAAATCGAAAACCACCTCAAGTACCTCATGGTCGATCAAAACGAGAATCATCTGACCTTGCAGGTGCATCCCTTCATCTATTCCTACCTCTGCATAGATGGCCTGTTTTCGATTCGCCGCAAATGGATGAAGAAATACGGTAAGAAATTCACGGTGCAGTCGATGCCCGAATTCCATGTTTTGCAGTACAACTTCCAAAACGCCAATGGCGACGACATCAAACTCTAAAGTTTGTCGAAGGAAGTCACTGCCAAAAAACCTCAGAAGGCTCGTCTGCACGACGGGCCTTTTTTTATGGTATGCCCTAAAGGGCAGAAATAGTTCAAAAAACCATCAAAAATCTTTCAAATAGGTTTTCTAAAATTTTGAATTGATTTTTGTCAGATTTAACTACGTTGAATACTTTGTATTTCTTTGCGGAGCAAATCCCCATAATTTTCTTATTTTTGCACCCAAATAAACATTGGCACGAGACTTCGTGACACGAGACGCGGGACGCCCGAAAGTCTCATGTCTTGCAGTCCCGCGTCCCGAGTCAAATAAAACACTTATGGCAAAAGACATCGTTTTGAGCGGCATTCGCCCCACTGGAAACCTTCACCTCGGCAACTACTACGGCGCCGTGCGTAGCTTCGTGAAGATGCAGGAAGACTATAATTGCTACTTCTTCATCGCCGACTGGCACTCGCTGACCACGCACCCCAAACCGGAGAATATACAACGTTCGGCTCGCACGATTTTGGCCGAATACCTCGCCTGCGGCATCGACCCTGAAAAAGCCACCATCTACATTCAGAGTGATGTGCCGGAGACCATCGAGTTGTATCTCTACTTCAATATGAACGCCTACATCGGTGAATTGGGTCGCGTGACCACCTTCAAGGAGAAGGCCCGTCAACAGCCTGATAATGTGAACGCAGGCCTGTTTACCTATCCGACCTTGATGGCCGCCGATATCCTGCAACACCGCGCCAAATGGGTGCCTGTGGGCAAGGACCAAGAACAGAATATGGAAATGGCCCGCAAGTGCGCCCGCCGCTTCAACAATATCTACCAAACCGAGTTCTTTCCTGAACCCCAGAACTATTACTTCGGTGGCGATGCCATCAAAGTGCCAGGATTGGACGGTAGCGGCAAGATGGGCAAGAGCGATGGCAACTGCATCTACCTCTTCGAGGACGAGAAGACCATGCGCAAGAAGGTGATGCGCGCCGTCACTGATAGCGGCCCGACCGAGCCCAACAGCCCCAAGCCCGAGGTCATCCAAAACCTCTTCACGATGATGAACATCGTCAGTGAGCCTGACACGGTGAAATATTTCGATGAGAAGTGGAACGACTGCTCCATCCGCTACGGCGACATGAAGAAACAACTGGCAGAAGACCTCGAAAAGACGGTCGCTCCCATCCGTGAACGCATCATAGAATATTCGTCCGATACGGAACGCCTCGACCGCATTGCCCGAATGGGCGCCGAAAAGGCCCGTGAGAGCGCGGCGAAGACCTTGAACGAGGTGAGGAAGATTATTGGTTTTAGAGTTTATTAGTTTATAGTTTGCAGTTGTTCAGTTGTTCAGTTGAAACGCGAGGGATAACTGATAACTGAACAACTGATAACTGAACAACTGAAGTAATGGGTGATTTTATCACATACGAAAAAATACCAGAACGCGCAGTCCTTATCGCTGTTGCCAGCAAACAACAGGGCCGTGAACGTACGGAGGAATACCTCGACGAGTTGGCTTTCCTGTTGGAGACGGCAGGCGGTATCCCAGTGGCGCGTTTTGTGCAGCCTTTGGACCGACCGAGCAGCGTGACTTATCTCGGCTCGGGCAAGTTGGAGGAGATTCACCAATACATCAAGGCGGAGAACATTGAGATTGCCGTCATTGACGACGAATTGAGTGCTACGCAAGCCCGTAACATGGAACAGGCTTTGGAGTGTCGTGTCCTTGACCGCACGAGTCTCATCTTGGACATCTTCGCCTCCAATGCCCATACTGCCCACGCCAAGGCGCAGGTGGAACTCGCGCAATACCAATATCTTTTGCCTCGCCTGACCCGTATGTGGACCCACTTGGAGCGCCAACGTGGTGGTATCGGTATGCGTGGTCCCGGTGAGACCCAAATCGAAACCGACCGCCGTTTGATTCTGGAACGCATCGCCTTGTTGAAAGAGAAGTTGAAGGATATCGACAAGCAGAAGACTGTGCAGCGCAAGAACCGCGGCAAACTGGTGCGTGTGGCCCTCGTGGGTTATACCAATGTGGGCAAGTCGACCATCATGAACCTGTTGAGCAAGTCGGAGGTCTACACGGAGAACAAACTCTTCGCTACGCTTGATACCACGGTGCGCAAGGTGGTGGTAGAGAATCTACCTTTCCTGCTTTCCGATACTGTGGGTTTCATTCGTAAGTTGCCGCATCATCTCGTGGAGTCGTTCAAGTCGACCTTGGACGAGGTGCGCGAGTCTGACATATTGCTGCATGTGGTCGACATCTCGCATCCCGACTTTGAGGCACAGATGGAGGTCGTCAACCAGACCTTGGCCGAGTTGGGCTGTGCCGACAAGAAGACCATTGTTGTCTTCAACAAGACCGATGCCTACACTTGGGAGGAGAAAGACCCTGATGACTTGACTCCGCCCACCAAGCGTAATGTCTCCTACGAGGATCTAAAAAAGACTTGGATGGCCAAGATGAATGAAAACTGCATCTTTATCTCTGCCAAGAATCGCGATAACTATCAGGAATTCCGTGATTTGCTCTACAAGGAAATCCGTGATATGCACGCGATTCGGTACCCTTACGACAATTTCCTCTATTAACCCAACTCTTCCAACCTTTAACTCTAAACTCTAAACTCTCAACTCTCAACTATAGATGTACCTAGTCGATACCCATACCCACGTTTATGACCACCAATTCAGCCTTGACCGGAACGAGGCCATGCAGCGCGCATTGGACGCTGGTGTAGGAATGATGCTCTTGCCCAATGTGGATGCTTCCACCATTGCCCCGATGCTTGAATTGCATGGGCAATATCCCGATTGCACCCGAGTGATGATGGGCCTGCAACCTGAGGAGGTGAAGGAGGACTACAAAGAGGTGCTTTCTATGATGGAAAAGGAATTGGAACGCGGAATTTACGTTGGAGTGGGGGAGATAGGCCTCGACTTCTATTGGGATGCGACCTATGAGAAGCAGCAACTTGATGCCTTCGAGACCCAACTGGATTGGGCCAAACAACTTGGTTTGCCGTTATCCATTCACTGCCGTAACGCTTTCGACAAGATGGTGAAAATCCTGGATAAGAAGCAAGACGGTGGCCTGCGCGGCATCATGCATTGCTTTACGGGGACAGAAGAAGAGGCTAAAGTCTATCTCGAATTGGGCTTTCATCTTGGTCTAGGAGGCGTGACAACCTATAAGAACTGCGGCGTGAAGGATTACCTGCCTAATCTTCCATTGGATAGGATTGTTTTAGAGACGGATGCACCCTATCTGGCACCCGTGCCTTGCCGTGGCAAGCGCAATGAGCCATCGTTTTTGGTCCATACGGCGCAGAAAATTGCTGATATTCTGCAAATTCCCGTTGAGGAATTGGCAGAGGCTACAACGAAAAATGTAAAAACCCTATTTAAACTCTGACGTCGCTTTGCGTCACTGCTTGGCATTACTCTTCCCCATATCCCCTCATGGCGGAAAAACATCCGCCATCTCCCAAGCGCGGAGACGACACCCTTTCGCTTGGGAGATTGCAGGTCAAGCCCGCAATGAGGGATATGGTGCGGTTTATGGTCGTTCTTTGTGAAAAGTGGTATAAAAAAGGTCGCCAGCACTTACGCGCCGGCGACCTACCATTATGAAGATAAAAAAACAACTGTTTCCTTCTTGACTTACCCGCACTTGGAGTAGCCACAGCTTTTGCAGTGCTTGCAGCCGTCCTCGAAGACGAGTTTTTCGCCGCAGTTAGGGCATTTCTCCTTTTCGTCGATGACGCCATTGGGCACGTATTTCTTCAATGCTCGGGCAATGCCGTTCTTCCATGTGTTGATGCTCTCCTCCTCCACGTTGAGGTTCTGCACCAACTCGATCACATATTGGATGGGCATGCCGTGGCGCAGGATGCCCGAGATCAGTTTGGCGTAGTTCCAGTATTCCTTGTCGAACGAACGCGACAAGCCTTGCATTAGTACTTCATAGCCATCCTTGTCGTTGTAACGGAAGTCGTAACGGGTGGTCTCGCCTTTGATTTTCTCCTTGATGATGGCACCCTTTTCGACGTATGGCGGCAGGAAGAAGTCCTCAGCTTTGCCCAAGAAAATCTCATAGGGCTTGCCGTGCAGCTTGCCGACGAAAGCAATCCACTTCTCGTAGTTGTTCTGGAAACGCACTACATCGCATTCCAGTTCCTTCGGACGTTGCGGTGCGGCAGTTTCACGGATGTCGTCGGGACGGGACCCGCTGTCAGCTTTCGGAGCCTCTTTTTTCTCTTCTTTGGCCACCAATACACCGTCACGCGAGCCATCGCGGTAGATGGTCATGCCCTTGCAGCCGCTTTCCCATGCGGTCATATAGATCTGGCTGACGAGTTCTTCTGTTGTCTCCTTGGGCACGTTCACGGTGACACTGATGCTGTGGTCGACCCATTTCTGCATCGAGCCTTGCATCTTCACCTTGTTCACCCAGTCGATGTCGTTGGCCGTAGCCTTGTAGTAAGGCGACTTTTCAATGACAGCGTTGAGCTTTTCATCATCATAATGTAGCACCTCATCCACGTTGTAGCCGTTCACTTCGAGCCAGGTGATGAACTTGTGGTGGAACACGTTGTATTCCTCGAACGAGTTGCCCGTCACGTCGGTGAAAGTCACGTGGACGTCCTTGTCGTTGGGGTTTACCTTGCGGCGGCGTTTGTAGGCCACCATGAAGACGGGCTCGATGCCCGAGGTGGTCTGGGTGCAGATGCTGACGGTGCCCGTAGGGGCGATGGTCAGCATGGCGACGTTGCGGCGACCCACGCGGCACATCTTCTGGTATAGGTCCTCGTCCAAGGCGCGCAGACGCTTGATGAAGGGGTTGTTTTCCTCGCGTTTGGCGTCATACATGGGGAACTTGCCACGTTCTTCGGCCAGGTTGACGGAGGAACGGTAGGCGTTGTAGGCCAACAGCTTTTGGATCTCGGTGGAGAAGGCGATGGCTTCGTCGGAGGCGTAGCGTTTGCCTAAGGCGGCCAGCATGTCGCCCTCGGCGGTGATGCCTATGCCTGTGCGGCGACCTTGTAGGCATTTCGCCTTGATGTTTTTCCATAGGTTGACCTCGGTGCGCTTGACTTCGTCGTCTTCGGGGTCGGCAGCGATTTTGGCCAAGATGCCGTCCACCTTCTCGATTTCAAGGTCGACGATGTCGTCCATCATGCGCTGGGCGATGGCCACATGTTTCGAGAACAGCTGGTGGTTGAAGCGGGCTTCGGGTGTGAACGGGTGGTCGACATAACTATAAAGGTTGATTGCCAGCAGTCGGCAACTGTCGTAGGCGCAGAGCGGAATCTCGCCGCAGGGGTTGGTGCTCAAGGTCTTGAAGCCGAGGTCGGCATAGCAGTCGGGGATGGACTCACGAATGATGGTGTCCCAGAACATCACGCCGGGTTCGGCCGACTTCCATGCGTTGTGGATGATCTTGTTCCACAAGGCGCGGGCGTCCACTTCTTTGGTGTATTTCGGGTTGGGCGAGTCGATGGGATATTGCTGTATGAAAGGCTTGCCTTCCTTTACGCATTGCATGAACTCGTCGGTGATGCGCACCGAAACGTTGGCGTTGGTGATGCGGCCTTGGGTCATCTTAGCGTCAATGAAAGCCTCCGAGTCGGGGTGTTTGATGCTAATGGTCATCATCAGGGCACCGCGACGGCCGTCTTGTGCCACCTCTTTGGTGGAGTTGGAATAGCGTTCCATGAAAGGCACCACGCCAGTGGAGGTGAGAGCGCAGTTCTTGACGGGGCTGCCGGTGGGGCGGAGGTGCGACAGGTCGTGACCTACGCCCCCGCGACGTTTCATCAGCTGCACCTGTTCCTGGTCGGTCTTCATGATGCCGCCGTACGAATCGGAGTCGCCATTGTTGCCGATGACGAAGCAGTTCGACAATGACGAGATTTGGAAGTCGTTGCCGATGCCGGTCATGGGACTGCCTTGAGGCACGATGTAGCGGAAGTCCTTCAACACCTCGTAGATCTCCTCTTCCTTCATCGGGTTGGGATAACGGCGCTCGATGCGGGCAATCTCGCGGGCGATGCGGTGGTGCATGTCGTCGGGCGTGAGTTCGTAGATGTGGCCGTCGCTGTCTTTCAAGGCGTATTTGTTGGTCCAGACATCGCCAGCCAACGCGTCGCCATGGAAGTATTCCTTTGCGGCGGCTTTCACCTCGTCCAAGGGGTAGATATGGTACTCTATTTTCGGTTTCTCCTCTGCGACAGGCTGTGCTGCAGGGGCATCGTTCCTCTCCACTACCTGTACCTCATCTTGGCTTTCGATTTGTTCGGCTGCAAAAGAGGCGTTTTTGCGCGTTTCAATGATCTTGTCGTATGGTGTGGCTTCCGGCTGCACGGCTTCTGGCTCCTCGAGCCCACTAAATAGGTCACCCTCAAATTCCATTTGAGTATGATTTGATTTCATCTTGTTGATAGTTAATAAATTAAATACAAAAACAATAAAGCTTGAATTACTCTTTTTCAATCTGCGAAGTTAAGAAAGAAGGGCAAATCATGCCTTATCAAAACCACTTTTTACGGCTATTTTTATCAACAATATGTGTTGATAAATTTTTCCTTTTTGATTGTCAAAAGGATATGAAAAAATGAGAAAAAATGGTTGAATTTGGCACGCTGTAGAGACGTTTCCTGAAACGTCTCCATGCCAATGGGTCATATCAGAGACGTTTCCTGAAACGTCTCCATGTCAATGGGGTCATATCAGAGACGTTTCGGGAAACGTCTCTACAAGAAATCAAATGTTTTTCAATTGTTCCATTGCAAAGGCATACGCGCCAATGGCCACTGCTGATGATGTGCCGAGCTTGGTGACGCCCACGCCGACGCACTTGGTGGGGTCGTACCAAACTTCTTGGTTGCTGAAAGGCACCTTGATCATCTTGCCCGACTTTTCGGTGAAGCGAATCATGTCCTGTGCATCCATTAGGTTGTATGCTTCGGTCTCCATTCGACTGAATGAGTGACCGTCCTTAAGGCCGGTAAATGGCTCGTTCATCTTTTTGATTAGCATGGGCATGAAGACAGGCCATGCTCCTGACAAACCACCGCCGATGACGATGATGCCATCGATGAGCGAAATGGCGTTGGCCAATACGTCGGCCAAGGCTGTGGCCATTTCATTCCACGACTTCAAGGCCGCTTCCTTGTCGCCAGGTAGCTGTCCCATGGCTATCTTGTAGATGTCGTAGGGATGCGGTGTTTTGTCGAACTCGATGCCAGCCTCGCGGCCATACACGCGGCGCACGGCTCGGATGCTGATGCTATCTTCAGCACTCGTGGTGGGGTAGAGCGGGTTGCGGTGACGGTTGATTTCACCGCCAGCCGAGTTGTCGCCGTTGAGCAACACCTTATTTATAACTATGCCGCCGCCAAAACCCGTTCCGATGGTGACTCCTAACAAGTTCTTGTAACGTTTTGGGTTGCGTTGCTGCTCAAGCAGTTTGTTCACTTCGGGCAGCAAGCCGTTTAGGGCTTCGCCGTAAGCAAATAGGTCACCGTCGTTGTTGATGTAGACGGGCACATGGAATTCGTTCTCAAGCATGGCTTTCAGCGGTACTCCGCCATGGAATGTGGGCAGGTTCTCCAAGTCGTCGATGATGCCGTTGGGATAATCGGCAGGACCAGGGAAGCAGAAGCTGATGGCTGCCGCTTTGGCACCACAGCGAGTCTCACATTCATGGAAGCCCGTGATGAGTTTTTGAAGCACTTCCTCCAACGTGGGAGCTGCCGAAGGAATGGTGAAAGGTTCGATGATTTCGTGCCAGTCTTGCACGGCCGAGAACTTGAAGCCTGTGCCGCCAGCGTCGAGGATGAAGATGACAGGATTGTTATTCATGTTGTTTTGCTTTTAATGACGGATTGTAGAACTTTTCCACCCATAGCATCCACATGAGGAAAATTACGAGGTAAAAGAACACTTTAAAAATATAGTCGTGGGCAAGGTGGAAACTATCAGGCCACGGAATCTGCATCATCAATATGCCGCAGATGCGAACCACATTAGCCCACTCAATGATGACCAGTCCTGCAGGGATATACCAAGCCTTGTGTTTCCATGGGCCAGGGAATAAAATCATGAGAAAGAGCCAGTGCATCCATTGCTTGAGGCTGGCACATTCTGGAGCAATAGTGACACGTGCCCAACCTCCTGCATTGTTAGGTGTGGCAATCGACCTCATATGACCGATGGTTGTGATGTCGATGCAGAAAACATGTTCAAGCACCCAACTTGCCTGGTCGTATACCATGTTGACAGACCAAAGCATGAGTTGGTCCACCCATTTCCCAATGGGCCAATACCCCAAGGCCTGCCAACCCAAATAGATGAAATGGAAGCTAATGATTAAAAGGATAAACAATCCTACATTCACGGTGCTTCGGTTCTTTGGATTCTTGCAGTATTCTTTGATGTTTTTGAGACTCATTAGGTGGAAAATTTGATGCGAAAATACAAAATTAATGAATATTCCGTACTTTTGCATTCAAAAGTAATAGAAATGATGGAAAACGACACCTTGGTTGAACAAGTGACAGAGACCATACAAGATACCACGTCGGTCAATAATTTGGTTGATGGCGTCAAAAAGCTCACAACAACACCCGTTTCGGAATGGCTTCCTGATTTGGTGAAGGAATATCTTGTTCCATTTGGATTGAAGCTTGTCGCGGCTATTGTGGTGTTGCTTTTGGGCCGATGGGTCATCAAGTTGATCAAGAAATGGATGGCCAACGGATTGATGAGCCGTCATGGTGATGCCACCTTGCATAGTTTCTTGTCGAATTTGGTCTCGGTGGTGCTGTATTTCTTCCTCATCATGGCCATCGTCGGCATCTTGGGAATTAATACCTCTTCGTTGGTGGCACTGCTGGCTTCGGCAGGTCTGGCTGTGGGCATGTCGCTAGGCGGCACCTTGCAAAACTTCGCCGGCGGTGTATTAATCATCATGTTCAGGCCTTTCAAGGTGGGTGATTTCATTAGCGCACAAGGTATGGAAGGTGTGGTGAATGAGATCCAGATTTTCAACACGCATCTGCTGACGTTGGACAACAAGGAGGTCATCTTGCCTAATGGAGCCCTGGCCACAGGGGTGATGACCAACTACTCGAAGCAAAAGACGCGTCGCGTCGATTGGGTGTATTCCATCTCGTACGGTGACGACTACGACAAGGCAAAAATGGTCTTGCGTAGGCTTTGTGATGCCGATGAGCGCATTCTTACATCCCCCGAGCCTTTCATCGAACTCGGAAAGCTCAACGACAGTTCTGTCGACATCACCATGCGTGTTTGGGTCAACTCGAAAGACTATTGGGCTGTGTTTTTCAGCATGAATGAAAAGGTCTACAAGGCTTTTGCCCAGGCTGGATTGAACATCCCGTTCCCGCAAATGGACGTTCACATGAAGAATTGAGGACGTCGTAAAGTGAAGAAAACAAGCACTTCATGAGTTTTTTGCTACATTTTTTTGCGGAAAAGCTTTTTGAAACGAAAAAAATTGTATTTTTGCAGCCCGTTAGAAAACAGACAAGTATAAATAATAAAGGATAAGAGTCATGTCAAAAGTTTGTCAAATTACAGGTAAGAAGGTCATGCACGGCAACAATGTTTCTCACTCCAACAAGAGGACCAAGAGAACGTTTGAACCGAATTTGAAAATCAAGAAGTTCTATGTTCCGGAATGGGATGAATGGGTTGTGCTGAAGGTTTCGGCTGCCGGTATGCGTACCATCAACAAGAAGGGTATCTACCAAGCCATTTTGGATGCCTCTTCAGAGGGTAACCTTGAACGTTGGTAATCCATTGCCGATGTGAATCATATCAGAGCTGCTGTGCCTTGCGCAGCGGCTTTTTTTGTTTGAATAGGCTTCAAACCGCTTATTAAAGATAATAATTTCCGGCAATTTCAGTTATCCATTCATGCGAGCGAAGTTTATCCTCATAGCATTCTTGTTTGCTTCTTTGTTTGTCTCGGCACAACAACTGCCCACAGCTACGGTATACGGTAAGGTGATTGACGAGCAAGGGCATCCCATTGAAATGGCTAATGTAGTGGTTCCAGAACTGTTAGTGGGCTATACGACCAATTCCCGTGGCTATTATGAACTCTCGCTATTGTCGGATTCCACTTGGACCATCCATTTCTCATTCATTGGCTACGAACAGAACAAGGCTACTGTACGACTGAAAAAAGGCGAGAAACGGAAACTCGACATGGTGCTGCATTCAACCGCCACAGTGCTTCCTGATGCTGTCATCAGCGACCGTGGCACCGAAGCCTCTAGCTTGACGCGACTCGATGCCAAGCAGGCTACTATGCTCCCAACGATGGGTGGTGGCGTTGAGACCTTGATTAAGACATTGCCAGGTGTGGTGTCGAATAATGAGCTGAGCTCGCAATATCGGGTGCGCGGAGGCAATTTCGACGAGAACTTGATTTATGTGAATGGCATCGAGATCTACCGTCCTTTCCTCGTCGGTTCGGGACAGCAGGAAGGCCTTAGTTTTGTTAACTCTCAATTGGTCAACAACATCGAGTTTTCGGCTGGCGGCTTTGCTGCGGAGTATGGCGACAAGATGTCGTCGGTGCTCGACGTGTCTTATAAAACCCCAAAAGAGATGGCGGGTTCGCTGTCGTTGAGTCTTTTGGGTGCCGAAGCCCATGTGGAAGGTGCTACGAAAAACGAGAAGTTCAGCTATTTGGTCGGTGTGCGCTACAAAAACACGGCATTGGCATTGGGCATGATGAACACCAAGGGCGACTACAAACCCAATTTCACTGATGCACAAGCCTTGTTCAATTATCATTTTAACGATAAATGGAGTTTGTCGTTATTGGGCTATTATTCCAAGAACCGTTATATGTTGATTCCCCAAAATGCCCAAGTCAATTTTGGCACTATCGACTTGCCGTTGCAGCTGAATGTGTATTTCGACGGTCAGGAAATCGACGACTATGCCACGGGTTTAGGTGCCATGACCTTGTCTTATAAACCCAACAAAGACCTGAATTTGAAATGGATAGCTTCGGCCTATTCTGCTTACGAAACTGAAACCTTCGACATCCGGGAACAGTATTTTTTCGGCATCCGTAACACTTCCTTCGGCTCAGATGACTTTGGTGAGGTGATTGAGAACCATGAAGTAGGCACACTCACCAAACATGCTCGCAATGGCTTCTATGCCCAAGTCTATAATCTTGACCACAAAGGCCTTTATGCCTTCGATAACAAGTTGCTGAAGTGGGGCTTCCGCTTCCAGCATCAGGATATCGACGACGTGGTGAACGAATGGCAGATGATGGACTCGGCAGGATATAGCTTGCCCCACGTTCCCGACATCATTGGTGGCTATCCCGATGTGTTGCCTGAGATCGGGATGGACTTTGTGCATAAGTCGAATAATGTGCTGTCTGTCAATAATCTTGACGGTTTTGTGCAGAATTCCTGGACCATTCCCTATAAAGACAAGGGCGAGTTTGTCATTACGGGTGGTTTGAGAGCTAATTATTGGGGCTATAATAAAAAGGTGTATGTCAGTCCGAGGGCAGGCGTCGCTTACAAGCCTGAGAATGAGAAACGTGAGACGGTTTATCGCTTGTCTGGTGGTGTGTATAACCAAACGCCGTTCTACCGCGAGATTCGCAACCGCGACGGCAGCCTATTCAAGGATGCTGAGGTACAGCGGTCATATCAGGTCGTGGCGGGCAACGACTTCAAGTTTCGTGCCTTCAACCGGCCTTTCATCCTGACCTCGGAGTTGTATTTTAAGTGGTTCACCCACGTTATCCCATACGACATTGACAATGTACGCATCCGTTACTATGCCGACCAATCTGCTAGAGCTTACACGACAGGCCTTGATTTCAAGGTGAATGGCGAGTTTGTGAAAGGTATTGACAGTTGGGCAAGCCTTTCATTCATGCGGGCAAGAGAAGATATTCGTGGTGATTATCTTTTGGTTGGTGTGCATGGCGATACGCTCCCGTTCTACAACCATTCCGATGCCCAAGTGGCTGATACCCTTGCATTGGGTTGGCACTATCGTCCATCGAACCAGTTGGTCAACTTCTCACTGTTCTTCCAGGATTACATCCCCAATGCCCCAACATGGCGTGTTAATATGACGTTGACCTTCGGCATGGGTCTGCCCGTCAACGACAACAACTCGGACTTTTATTCCACTTCGAGCCGTTATCCAGCCTACCGCCGAGTCGACATTGGTTTCAGCAAGCAGCTCATCAGTGAGGCTAGCAGTTTCAGCAAGGGCAACCCGCTACGCTATGTGAGGAATATGTTCGTGAGCGTTGATGTCTTCAACCTTTTGGACATCCCGAATGTCATTTCTTACAACTGGGTGAAATACATTGACAACATGCAGTATCCTGCTCCAAATTATTTGACGCCACGTTATATTAACGTGAAATTGGTAATGGAGTTTTAAAACGAAAAAAGCGAGGCAACGCCTCGCTTTTTTCATGATTAGTACATCGCTGTCATCTTGATCCATTCACGGCCTTGGGCGCATATCTCCTCAACCTCTGCAACGGTCTTGGGAATCGGTCGTCCGAGGATACGGCAACCGTCTTCGGTGATGAGCAGGTCGTCCTCGATGCGGATGCCGCCGAAGTCCTTGTAGGTCTCCAACTTTTCGTAGTTGATGAACTCCTTGAACTTGCCTTCGGCCTTCCACATATCGATGAGGGTCGGGATGAAATAGATGCCTGGCTCGTCGGTGACCACAAAGCCTGGTTTCAAGGTCTTGCCGCAGCGCAGTCCGCTGAAGCCCAGTTTGGTGCTGCGTGGCGTGATCTCGTCGTAACCCACGTAGGTCTCGCCAAGGCCTTCCATATCGTGCACGTCCATGCCGAGCATGTGGCCGAGGCCGTGAGGCATGAAGAGCCAGTGGGCACCATTCATCAGGGCTTCTTCGGTGTCGCCTTTCATCAGGCCGACGCCTTTCAAGCCTTCAATCAAGGTGCGGCAAGCAAGGGTGTGCATCTCTAAATAAGGCATGTAGGGACGCGTGTTGGCGGCTACGGCTTGGTTGGCAGCGAGTACGATCTCATAAATCTCGCGCTGGCGTTGGTTGAACACACCACCCACAGGCGTGGTGCGGGTGAAGTCGGAGGCGTAGTAGTTCTCCGTCTCGGCTCCGGCGTCGCAAACCATCATGCGACCTTCCTTCAACACATTGTGGTGCCCGTGGTTGTGCAGCGTTTGACCGTCAACGCTGAGGATGACGGGGAACGACACAGGGCCGCCGCCCGAGAGCGAGAGGCCTTCCACCACACCGGCAATTTCTTGTTCGACCATGCCGGGTTTACACATCTTCATGGCGGTGGTGTGCATGTAATAGGCTGTGTTGGCAGCGCGTTCCATTTCGGCGATTTCGAGTTCGCTCTTCACCTCGCGCATGGCGATGACGGCTTTGATGAGTTCCTGGCTGACATAGTCCTTCACTTGGCTCACATGGCAGTTCAGCCAGTTCGAGCATTGGATTTGGGTGTCGCCGCGATAGGTAGGCAACATGTGGATTTGGCGGCCTTTGGCCATGGCCTGCTGGAGGTATTCACCAAACTTGTTGAAGTCGCGACAGTCGGTGATGCCGATTTTTTCACCTTGCTCCTTCAGTGAGGGCAGGGGACCGCACCAGATCACGTCGTCGATGGTGACCTCCACGCCGAAGAGGATTTCCTCGCCCGTCTCAAAGTCGATGACACCGACCAGGTCGGGATGGTTAAGACCAAAGAAATAGGAGAAGTTGCTGTCCTGACGGTAGATGTAGGTGTTGTCGGGATAGTTGAAGGGCGCCTCGTTGTTGGCAGGGAAGAAGGCGATGCCCTTTGAGATCATTTTTTTCAGTGTGGCGCGACGGCCACTATAAACGTCTTTATTGAACATATTGGTTTGTTTTTGTTGTTGATTCTGTATCTGTAGAGACGCAATGATTGCGTCTCAATGGAATATGGGTTTGATTTGAGACGCATTCGATGCGTCTCTACAAAAATGCAAAAATAATCATTTTTTCATCGCCGCCTCAATCTCTTCGATTTCCGTTGGCAGACCTTCGAACAGATTGATGGGTTCACCTTCTGTGATGAGCAGGTCATTCTCGATGCGGATGCCGATACCTTCTTCGCGGATGTAGATACCCGGTTCGCAGGTGAGGATCATGCCGGGCTCAAAAGGCTTGAACTTGTCGATGCTGTCGTGCACGTCGAGGCCGATGTGGTGCGACATGCCGTGCATGAGGTATTTTCGCTCCAAAGGTTTGTCGGGGTCTTGGTTCTTCACGTCTTCGGCCGTAAAGAGGCCAAGTTTGATCATCTCCTGTTCCATCAGTCGGTGGGTGGTCTCGTTGATCTCGTTGATGGTGCCGCCAGGGCGGTAGAGTTTGGTGATCTCCTTCATCACACGGAGCACAGCGTTGTAGCAGTCGGCTTGTCGCGGGGTGAATTTACCATTAATAGGTATCGTTCGGCTGAGGTCAGAGGAATAGTTCTTCAGCTCACAGCCGATGTCGAAAAGTAGCAGGTCGCCATCGTGGAGTAGGCTTTGGTTTTTGGAGTAATGCAGGCAACAACCGTTCTTGCCTCCTGCTATGATGGGTGCGTAGGCATGCCCCGTGGCGTTGTTGCGCTTGAAGATATACTCGATTTCGGCCTGCACCTCGTATTCATACATGTCGGGCTTGACGGTCTCCAGACAACGTCGGAAAGCCTTCGCGGTGATGTTGCAAGCCTGCTTTGTGATGGCGATTTCGTCTTCCGATTTCACCATGCGCAGGGCGTTCAAAATGGGGGCCGTGCGACCATAGTTGTGCATGGGATACAATTCTTTGACCCTTTTGACGAAACGTTTTTGAATGGTTTCTACAGCACATTCATATTTCGGATATTCGTAGCTGTTCAGGAAGATGGAGTCGCCATAGCCAGAGAAGATGATGTCGTTCAAGGTCATCCAGAAGGCATCGCTGCCTTTGATGGTTTTGATGCCTGACAGTTCGGCGGCTTGCTTGTTGTCGAGCATCTCGCCTTGCCAGGTAGCTTTCACTTCATCGTAAGGCTCGATGAAGAGGATTTCTCGCATGGCCTCATCCGGATAGTCGGGTGCGATGAGAAGAAACGCGTTTTCTTCGTTGATGCCTGTAAGGTAAAAGAAGTCGGACTGTTGGCGGAAGGGATAGAACTCGTCGCCATTGCGCGGCATGGGCTCGTTGGCGGTGAAAACTGCTACGGATCTGGACGGCAGTTGTGCTGCGAGATTTGCTCTGTTTCTGATGAAAAGACGGTTGGGAATGGGATTGTTCATAATGAGGAATATCTTGCAATTTGTCCTACAAAGGTAGAAATTTTCCATGATTTATTCACCTTATCAAAAAAAAGACTACTTTTGTCACCAAAATACTAACCTAAATCTATAATCAAATGAAGAAAAGTTTACTTATCGTTGGCCTTCTTTTGGCCATGTCGCTGACCGCGTCAGCACAGAACAGTGGTTTTGCCTTTGGCTTAAAATTGGGTCCTGGCTTTGACTGGACAGGTTCGACAACGGGTGCCGCTGTTAGTGAAGGCATGAGAACAGGCTTCGGCGTTGGTGTCGTGGCTGAGTATTATTTTGCTGATAATTATGCCATTACAACGGGCGTGAATGTCAACATGAACCGTGGCCATTACAGCTTCCAAAATGCCCACTTGGATAGCGTTGCTGGCTTACAACCCTTTTCCGTCGACAGATATTACAAGTCGACTATTTATGAAATCCCGTTGATGCTTAAGATGGTAACCAACGAGCTTGGTGGTATCCCGCTCCGCGTTTATGCTCAAGTGGGTGCTGGCATTGGCTATGCCCAGAAAGTCAAAGTGAAGGATTCCTATGAAGGCTTTACTGGCGAGGATTATGTTGCAACCAATAAGGAATACAGCAACTTTCGCACTTCCTTGAAGATCGGTGCAGGTGCCCAGTATGCTCTTGACGAGTCGACCCGCGTTTTTGCAGGTTTATACTTCTCCCACGATTTCCTCAACAACATCAATTCCATTTCCCCCAACTACTACGGTAATTACTATGAAAATGGTGAAGACATTGGTGATCGTGAGACGAAACTCAATGTGCTCCAGAATCGTATCGGTATCGAGGTGGGCGTCTTGTTCTAATCTTTAGTATATTTAACAAAAAAAGAGAGCGACCATCAAGTCGCTCTCTTTTTTTTGTTGTACATGTTGAACTGTTTTAGAGCAGCTTGATGCCTACGGTCACCATAAACATGTTTTGTTTTGTGTTGTCGATGTTGCTGAAATCGAAAGTTTCTCCAAGAGAAGTCTCATTTAGCGCATCGAACATCTTGCTCAAGCCAAAATTGTAGTTGATATCGAGCGTGATGCGCTTCAGCACATCGACGCCGACACCGGCTTGAACGCCCCATGAAATGGTCTTGGGATCGAAGTCGTCGTTGCCAGCCACTTCTTGTTGCATGTTTTGGTCGGGTTGTCCCTCAATACTGACCTTATAGTCGGCCACGGTTCTTGACTTCAGGGTGAAGTTGGCCGTGGGACCTACTTGGGCACGCAGGGTGACAACGTCAAGGTCAATAACATTGAATCCAATCATGATAGGCACTTGGAGGTTCATTGAGTTTAACGTAAGGTTGGCTTCAGCACCTGTGGGTAGGTTGAAAAGGTTTTCGTTAATATCGGTACCTGTTACGTTTACATCAAAGATATTAGAGGTCTTGAAATAGAGTACCTCGGGTTGCACATAGATGCGGCCAATAGTGACGCGACCGAATAGGCCAGCTGTGAAGTGGTTTGAGAAACCTGCCTTGATGTCGGCTTTGTCGTATGACAATTTAGCAGTCTGGAAACCGACTTTTGGCCCGATGGCGAGGTCGATGCCTCCGCCAGCAAATGCAGCACTACCCAGCATCAAGAAGGCTGCAATCAGTAAAAATGTCTTCTTCATTTTGATTTGTTTTAGTGAATGATTTAGAATGATTTGGCGACAAAAATAAGAATCATTTTCGGATTTTGAGGAAATGTCGACAAAATAAATTATCTTTGTAGGTCTAAAATTTGTTATTATGAGAAAAATAGTGTTGATTATCAGCTTGGTAGCGGCTATGGCCATGGGCGCCAATGCTCAAACTGGGAATGCCAGATTTGGTATTAAATTAGGGCCTACTTTTGATTGGGCAAGCTCGGGTTCTACAGCGGCCACAAACGATGGTTTCAGGTTGGGAGGCAGCTTGGGTTTGGTCTGCGATTACTATGTTACAAGTAATGTTGCGGTTTCATCCGGCGCGAGTTTCAATTTCCTTCGGATGAGATATACCTTCACGGATCAACGGCGTGTTGAGGATTTTTTGGAAGAGGCAAATGTGCTTGTTTCGCGTCGCGTTAATTCAGTCAACATTGCAATTCCGCTGAAAGCCAAGTTTAGGTTAGATGTGGCTGAATCGTTAAAGGCTTATGCCGAGGCGGGTGTGGGCTTGAGCTTCAATTGTAAGGACTATGGCAAGGACAGTTATAGCTTTTATTGGGTGACATCCGATGGTGAGAATTATGTCGATTGCACCAATCAGTATCGTCCGCTTCAGTTTTCCATGATTTTTGGTTTAGGTGCCGAATATGAAATCAACCGCGACTTCTCTGTTTTTGCCCAATTGTCTTTCGACCATGCTTTCTCCAATGCTTTTGTCAGTGTGTTGGAGAAGCAGACGGGCAGCATCCTGCGTAACAATTATGTTGGTGTTGAAATCGGCATCCTGTATTAAGTGATGCGTCTCTACTCATAAGGAAAAAGAAGAAAGCCTGGCGGAATCCGTCAGGCTTTCTTTATTTGTCAGTCACAATTAGTTTATTATTTCTGAGCTTCTTTCACAAGCTGGATGAGCACGCGGCGGTCGTATTCCGTCGGGTCAAGAATCTTCACACCACCGATGGGCTCGATGATGATTTGATCTTCGGGGATACCCAGTTCAAGGAGCTCGATCTTAATCTTGTTGCAGCGGTTTTCAGACAGGGTCTGGTTGTAAGACGGTGTAGCAGTGGCGCTGTCGCAAGAACCCGTCAGACGCAGCTTGTAACCATTCTCCTTAGCCACGTTGGCGATTTCTCTCAGGTTGACGATGTCTCTTCTTGACATCAGCTGGTAGGAGTCGCGATTGAAGAAGATGGAGAATGGATAGCTGAGGATGTCTTCAGTCTGCATGTTGACGAACTTCGCAATGGTGTCGTGAACAAGGACGGTATCGGGGAAGCAAGGAAGAAGTTCCTTGATGGAATCCAATTCAGCGCAGCAGTCCTTAGGAAGATCATACTCTCTGCTGAAGAAATAGGTCACGCCCAGTGAAGCGGTGTACAAATTGTCGAAACGCTTGGGTCTAGTGCCAAAGGCTTCAGTGAACTCATAGGTCCAAGAGTCGAGAGTCCATCTTTGGAAAGTCCAGTTGAGGTCGAGGTTGATGTCGAAATGGTCACTGATGCGGAAGTTGTTGGCCAAGCCAGCGCCAAGAGCAAGCTCGAAATTGTAGCCAGTCTTTGCGCTTACATTATTCTCATCATTCGACTTGTAACCGTCGATGAGGGATTTGATGGCAAAGAAGTCCTTTGACACAAAAGCACTTCCTCCGCTGATATAAAGCACAGGTGTCCAAATTCTGTCGGGGTTATAGTAACCTTGGAAGAAGTCGATGGGACTTACCATGAAATCAGCTCTTAAGTTATGGTAACGCATTGAGGTGGCATAAACGGCATTGTCGCCAGTGCCTTCAATCAACTCAGGGGTGTCGCCGTAAAGGAATTGGATGTGCTCAAAGTTTTGGAGACCACGAATATAGCTATGGATTCGCGTGTTGTTGTAAACAACTCTCACGCCAGTGCAGTGGTTGAGCCACTTGCCACCGCTCACATTGAAGCCAAATGTGGGTTTCCCCCATTCGACTTTTGTGTAGCTATTTTCGAAAGCCAAGTTCTCAGGCGTCCTCATGCTGCCTTGGTACCAATTGCCCGTAGCACTTGCCGAGATGAACCAGTTCTTTCCAAATTTGGTCGTCAGATAACGAACCGAATCCACATGACCTGCAGCCATTACTGAACTGGAAACTGCAAGTAATGCAACCAATGTGATAAATACTTTTTTCATCGCTCTAAATGTGATATTTTGTTATTACTAATTATTCAAATCAAGCGGCAAAAATAGACATTTTTTTTATATAAAGAATAGAAAATCGAAAAAATGGCTGTTTTTTCTTGAAACATAGCAAATTATTTTGCAGAAAGTCTCTCAAGTGTATTCTCTACTAGTTTTTTTACATAGGGATGATAGTCTATTGAAAACTTTTCTGTCACACGATTGGCAACGACTACACAGATGGTTAGACAGTTGTGCCCCATCATCTTGCCGAGTCCGTAAAGAGCCGATGATTCCATCTCGAAATTGCAAACGCGCCATCCTTGGTAGTTGAAAGCTTCAATCTTGCAATTGTTCTCGGGATAGCTGAGGTGCATCCTCAGAGTGCGACCTTGAGGTCCGTAGAATCCTGGGGCAGTTGCGGTTACGCCTTGGTAATAGCCTTGGGCCAAACATTCGAACAATTCCTTTGAACCTTCTACGGCATAGGGGAGCGGCAGGTCTTTCGGATAGTTCATCTGCTCGATGAAGGCGTCGCGAAGGGCGGTTTCATTCACCTCTTTATGTTTCTCGTAGAAATACAGCAGACCGTCCAAGCCGATGGCATAGCGGGTGGCTACATAGCTGTCGTCGACTTCGATGTCGGGCTGCAAAGCGCCGCAGGTACCAAGGCGAATGAGGTTCAAGGTGCGATGCTCTTCCTTCGGCATCCTTGTCTTCAAGTCGATATTGGCCAAGGCATCGAGTTCGTTCATCACGATGTCGAGGTTGTCGGTGCCCATGCCAGTGCTAAGTACGGTGATGCGTTTGCCATTGAAATATCCTGTTCTAGTGACAAGTTCTCGGTTTTGTCGTTCAATCTCAATCTTGTCGAAGTATGAGGCAATTGTGATAACGCGGCCAGGGTCGCCAACCAAAATGACATCATCGGCCAACTGGTCGGGATGCAGGTTTAAGTGATATATTGCGCCCTCGTTATTGAGGACAAGTTGTGATGCGGGAATAGGCTGACTCATATCTTTTTCATTTTGAGGGTGCAAAGATACGAAATAATTTGAAATGACGTTTTTTTCATGATGGCAGCCGAAAAATGGACTATCTTTGCGCAAATTTGAAAGGTGATGAAAGAAATTGTCATTAAAAATATCTCTATTGGTGACGAGTTGCTGATTGGTCAGGTGATTAATACGAACGCGGCTTGGCTTGGCGATCATTTGTCCGCTTCTGGCTTTCAGTTGGATTCTTCGTTGACTATCGGCGATTCCGAGAAAGCCATACTGGATGCCTTCAATGCCTGTATGGATGCTGATCTTGTTTTGGTTACTGGCGGGTTGGGTCCTACGGCTGACGACATCACTAAGCCGACCGTATGCAAGTTTTTCGATACGGAATTGGAGTTTTGTCAGGAGGCCTACGACAATGTGGTTGCCTTGTTCAAACGTCGAGGCTTCCAAATGAGCGAGCGTAATCGCGGCCAAGCAATGTTGCCCAAGGCATGTGAATATATCCCAAACACATACGGCACTGCGCCATGCATGTGGCTCGAAAAGAAAGGCGTGGCATTTGCGTTTATGCCTGGCGTCCCATTCGAGATGAAAGGCATTTTTACAGATGAGTTGTTGCCACGCATCAAGCAACGCTTCCATGCAGTACCCTACGAAAAGCGCGTCATCATGACCACTGGTATAGGTGAGTCGTTTTTGGCCGATAAGATTAAGGATTGGGAAGAAGCTTTGCCCGATTTCCTTTCTTTGGCTTATTTGCCTCAACATGGTATGGTGCGTCTGCGCTTGAGCGGCAGGCATGAGGATGCCGGTTTGCTTCACGCGACTTTGGACGATCAGGTCGAAAAATTAACTCGGTTGATTTCTGAGTATATCTTCGCTATGCAGGACCAACCCATCGAGCGAACGGTTTTCGACCTATTAATTAATAAGGGAAAGACTTTCGCCTTGGCTGAAAGTTGCACAGGTGGCAACATAGCCCATGTCATCACCCTGATTCCAGGTAGTTCAAAGGTGTTCAAAGGGGCAGCGGTCACCTACGCCAACGCGACAAAGACAAAAGTACTTGGCGTTCCTTCCGAAATGATAGAGAGGCGTGGTGTGGTGAGTCAGGATGTGGTCGAAAGCATGGCCAAGGGAGTCCGCAACCTGATGGATGCTGACTACGGTGTGGCTACGACAGGCATTGCTGGACCAAGTGGTGGTACGGATGAGAATCCCGTCGGCACTGTGTGGATCGGTGTGGCTTCGGTCTCGGGTGTCGTCTCCAAGTGCTTCAACTTCGGCAAGGACCGCGAGAATATCATTAATCGCGCAACGATAGCTGCTTATGAAATGCTTAGACAAGAGTTAATTGGATGAAAATGAAAAATATAACTAAAGCTTTAACCCTATTAGTCCTCTTTCTCATCATGGCCTCCTGTCATGAGCAAGAGGCTGCCTACAAGTCGAAACTGAACATTAATCCCGAATCGTATGACCTTGAGTTCGACCGATACGAAGAGGTGCTTTTTAACCTTGACACAGCTCGTTTCCAAGAGGAACTGATGAAGATACAGGACCGATACCGTGTGTTTCTCAGCGGCGACCTCAACAACCCAGAAGCAGTGCAATACTTGAAAGATTTTGCTACTGATCCATTTAACATCCTCCTGTATAACAAGGAGAAAGTCGCTTTTCCCGACCTCAAACAAGTTGAGCCAGTAGTGGAAGATGTGTTTGCACATTTCCATTATTATTATCCGGACATTGAGCTACCCCAAAAGGCTTTTACTTGCATAACGGGTGTCCATCCCGATGAGCCACCAGTTCAAATCATTGACAATCAGTTGGTGATATCATTGGATTGGTATCTCGACGACGAAGAGGTTTACGACCAAATTGGGATGCCAAGATACATGTCGTTGCGTCGAAATAAGTTGACCTTGGCAAAGGAAGTGGCAGAACAACTCTATATGTTTTACATGTATGAATGGCGCAAGCAAGGTCAGGTGATAGGAGAGATGGTTTTTTGTGGCCGACGCGATTTCTTCATCGAGGCAATGTGCCCTGAACTTCCCGATAGTGTTTTGCTCGGCTATTCATCTAACCAATGGCGATGGGCTGTGGATAATGAAGGACAGGTATGGGCTGACATTGTGGGCAACCGTCGGCTTTACGAAGCAGGTTTGGATACCTATATGATGTTCTTTGGCGACGGGCCATTCACACAGTCATATAGCAATGACGCACCTTCACGTTTGGGTGAGTTTTTCGGCTTAAACATTATACGATCTTATTTCTCGAACAATGAGATTTCACTTCAGGACCTGATGCAGCGTAAAGATTTTCAGATTGTTTTCCAGGATTCGGGTTATAAACCGAAAAAATAGTTTAGAATTCAGAAGCTGTTTAAAAATGGATAAAAAAGAATTGTACGGATGATAGAAAAAAGTTGTATAAATAATTGATAATCAGTAGGTTAATTGGGTATTTATTCGTATCTTTGTGGTTTCCAATCATTTAGACATGAATAAAGGATACCCAACTAACCTTACCGATAATCAGTGGCAAATATTGCAAAAAATTCTGGAACCAACGACAAGAAAAAGAAAATATACGCTCAGGGACATCATGGACTGCATACTCTACATCAACAAGACAGGCTGCCAATGGCGGATGATTCCCAAGGACTTCCCGCCATACAACCTTGTGTTCTACTACTTTACGAAGTGGAAGCGCGAAGGTGTCTTTGAGGACATCATGGACACGCTGCGAGAGAAGTTGCGCGTTTTGCTAGGAAGAGAGGAAAGCCCGAGCCTCGGCATTATAGACTCTAGGAGTGCCAAGACCACCCAGCATGTGGACAAGGAGCGTGGCATTGACGGCAACAAGAAGATAAAAGGGAGGAAAGACCAGGTCGTGGTTGACACGCTGGGGTTCCCGATGGCGGTCTCCGTCCACGAAGCAAGCATACATGACAGCAAGGGTGCAGAATCGGCATTAGGGAAACTTGCCCACAAGTTCCCGAGGCTGAAGAAGATACTTGCGGACGGTGGCTACAGGGGCGACAAACTGAAGGAGACGGTCCGCAAGACGCTTGGATGCCAATTTGAGGTCGTGCTTCGTCCCGATGAAAGCCCTAAGAAGTTCAACGTCATCCCTTTGAGATGGATTGTCGAAAGGTCTTTCGCTTGGCTGTACAACTTCAGGAGGGTCGCCTTGGACTACGAGTTCTACTCCGAATCCTCCGAGGCCATGATCCAAATCGCCTTCTCAAAAATCATGCTTAACAAATTGTCGAATTGAAATTTAAACAAACTCTGAGTGTTTAGCGTTTAAAGTTGTAGGGCTGTCACACTGTGGCAGCCTTTTTTTATTATATTTTATATAATTGATAATCAAATATATATCCGACAGCAAACGACAACAAACGACTACAGTCGACTACAAACGTTTGTTCAACGGCTTTTTCTTGACAAGGATTGCATCTTTGCAGCATGAAACTTAAAATCAAAGAATCATGTTAGTAAAGACATTTGGATGTGCCCTTTTCGGCATCGAAGCAATTCAGGTAACCATTGAGGTGAACATTGACAGAGGTATTAACTTCTATCTGGTCGGCTTGCCCGACAACGCGGTCAAGGAGAGCCAACAACGGATTGAGGCCGCTATCATTAATTTAGGTTATTACTATCCCCACAAGAAAATCGTCATCAATATGGCGCCCGCTGACATCCGCAAGGAAGGTTCGGCTTATGACTTGCCCATTGCCATCGGCATCATGGCGGCTTCGGAACAGGTCAGCACTGATCTTTTGGAACAGTTCGTTATCATGGGCGAACTCTCGCTTGACGGCACGCTCAAACCTATCAAAGGGGCTTTGCCCATCGCCATCAAAGCAAAGCAAGACGGTTTCCGAGGACTCATCGTACCAAAAGCCAACGCACGCGAGGCTGCTGTTGTGGGAGGTTTGGAGGTTTATGGTGTGGAAACCATTCATGATGTTGTGTCAATCTTGAATGGAGAACTCCTCAACCAGCCTGTGACTGTCGACATGGTGGAATCGTGGCAGGACGTCAGTTTCGAGTTCGACTTCAGTGATGTCAAAGGACAAGAGAACATCAAGCGTGCCTTGGAGATTGCGGCGGCAGGCGGGCACAATGTTATTCTCATCGGCCCTCCAGGCAGCGGTAAGACGATGTTGGCCAAGCGCATGCCCACTATCTTGCCGCCTTTGACGATGGCCGAGGCCTTGGAAACCACCAAAATCCATTCCGTTGCAGGGCTGATAGGTCGCAATGCTGCCTTGGTCAGGACACGCCCCTTCCGCAGCCCGCATCATACCATCAGCGATGCGGGCTTGGTAGGCGGCGGCACCTATCCACAGCCTGGTGAAATCTCACTTGCACATAATGGTGTGCTCTTTCTAGACGAACTCCCAGAGTTTAAACGCACTGTCTTAGAAGTAATGAGACAGCCAATGGAGGACAGGATCGTGACGATTTCAAGGGCCAAGATGACCGTGGATTTCCCTGCCAGTTTCATGTTGGTGGCGGCTATGAATCCCTGCCCTTGTGGCTATTACAACCACCCTGACAAGGAATGCACCTGCAAGCCAGGCATGGTACAGCAATATCTCAATCGCATCAGTGGCCCTTTGATGGACCGTATTGACTTGCACGTCGAAGTCGTGCCTGTGGCCTATAAAGACTTGTCCGACAAGCAAAGAGGTGAATCAAGCGCGGCAGTGCGCGAGCGCGTTGTCAAGGCTAGGAAGATTCAGGAAGAACGCTACGCCCAATATCCTGCTATTCATGCCAATGCACAGATGACTTCGCAACTCATCCAAAAATACTGCGAGTTGGATGAGGATTGCCGCACCATCCTCAAAAATGCCATGAATCGTCTAGGACTCTCTGCCCGTGCATACGATAGGATTCTCAAGGTCTCCCGCACTATTGCCGATTTAGATAGCAGTGAGAACATCCAAACCGGACATTTGGCCGAGGCTATTAATTATAGGAGTCTGGATCGGGATAACTGGGGAAGTTAGGAGTGTTTTAATAATCAGGTTTTGTCAGTTCAAAAAGTTGTTGTACCTTTGTAACCCAAATCAAGTCCTTGATTTGTATTTGCAAATAATTGAAAATCAGATAAAATAATGAGTTTAAACATTTCAAAATTGAGAAACATCGGTATCGCTGCGCATATCGATGCTGGTAAGACTACGGTTTCGGAACGCATCCTGTTCTTCACGGGCGTCAACCGGAAGGTGGGTGAAACGCATGATGGACAAGCCACCATGGACTTTATGAAACAGGAGCAAGAGCGCGGCATCACCATCGCTTCGGCGGCCATTACGGCACACTGGAACGGCTATCAGATCAACTTGATCGATACTCCCGGCCACGTCGACTTCACCGTCGAGGTGGAACGCTCGCTGCGCGTCATCGACGGCATGGTGGCGGTGTTTTGCGCCGTGGGTGGCGTGGAGCCGCAATCGGAAACGGTGTGGAACCAAGCCGACAAATACCGCGTGCCCCGCATCGCCTTTGTCAACAAGATGGACCGCACGGGTGCCGACTTCCAAGAGGTGGTCAACCAGATGCATAAATACTTGGGTGCCAACGCCGTGCCGTTGCATCTGCCCATCGGTGTGGAAAACACCTTTGAAGGCATGGTCGACTTGGTGCAGATGAACTCGGTGCGCTTCATCGAGAAGGAACGCATCGTGGGTCCCATCCCGGAAAACATGATGGAGCAGGCCAAGGAAGCCCGCCGCAACCTCATCGAGAAGGTGGCCGACCTTGACGACGAAATCGCTGAGCTCTACCTCGAAGACAAGGAAATCCCAACCGACAAGCTGATGGCCGCCATCCGTCAGGCCACCATCAAACTGATGATGGTGCCGGTGCTCTGTGGCGCCGCCTATAAGAATAAAGGTATCCAACTCCTTTTGGATGCCATCGTCGACTACCTGCCTTCGCCCAACGACTTGGGTGCCGTCATCGCGCACGACCCCGCCAACGAGGAGAAGACCTACCGTCGCAACCCCTCCGAGAACGAGCCTTTCTCGGCCTTGGCCTTCAAGCTCATCAATGACCCGTATGTGGGCCAGCAGACCTTCATCCGCATCTTCAGCGGCAAGCTGACCAACGGCATGAGCGTCTACAACACCAACAAACTGAAGAGTGAGCGCGTGGGCCGCATCTTCCGCATCAAGGCGAAAGAACGCGAGGAAATCAACGAGGCAAGTGCAGGCGAAATCGTGGCTCTCGTGGGCATGAAATACACCAAGACGGGCGACACGCTCTGCGATGAAAATCAGCCTATCTTGTTGGAATCCATCAATATACCGCCTGCGGTTATCGAGATGAAGGTCAACCTCGACGACAAGAAGAACCGCAGCAAGCTGAGTGAGGCCTTGGCCAAGCTTTGCAACGAGGATCCGTCGTTCCACGCCCATTTCGACGA
>Ga0247610_10000746_pt1 | contig 44054 bp, 43 predicted proteins | sample 174DNAGHGhighgp2_FD_193483 | JGI IMG/M metagenome (GOLD analysis project Ga0247610, IMG submission 193483) | Sheep rumen microbial communities from Palmerston North, Manawatu-Wanganui, New Zealand - 1742 DNA GHGhigh gp2 | ecosystem: Host-associated > Mammals > Digestive system > Stomach > Rumen...
GAGGCGGGGGGCGCCACCGGCAACGCCGTGGATCTCGATGAATACGACAAGATGGGGAAACCCTACAAACAGCTGATTGTCTGGGATCCCGAAAACGAGGCTATTATCGGGGGCTACCGGTTCCTCTTCGGCTCGGACGCTACGTTCGACGAGAACGGCCAGCCGGTGTTGGCAAGCTCCCACCAGTTCCGGTTCTCCCAGAAGTTCATCAACGAGTACCTGCCGCATGTCATCGAGCTCGGACGCAATTTCGTGGCCCCGGAGTATCAGAGCTCCAAGGGCGGCGCCAAGTCCATATTCGCCTTCGACAACTTGTGGGACGGGCTCGTGGCCATCATCATGAAACACCCTGACCTGCTCTACTTCTTCGGCAAGATCACCCTCTACCCCTCTTACGACCATATCGCCAAAGATTTGATATACCACTTCTTGTGGAAACATTATGGGGACAAAGAGGAACTTGTCCGCCCGTGGGACGACCAGACCGTCATGCCAGAATCCGATCCTGAGTTGATGGATCTGGTGGTGAACAAGGATGATTTGCTGGAAGATTACAAATTGCTCAAGGCGGCGGCCAAGATGAGAGGGGAGAATGTCCCGCCCAATGTGTCGGCCTATATCTCCGTCACTTCCCGGATGTCCATGTTCGGCACGGCTGTCAACCGCCTGATGCACAACATCGAGGATTCGGCTGTGCTTATCCCGTTCGACGAGATCTATCACGACAAGAAGAGTCGCCATATCGGGGCCTACATCCGGTTCTCCAACGCCAGAAGACGCCGGAAAGCGGATGCTGAGGTGCCCAAAACGGAAGCGGAGCTGATTGAGGAATGGCTGGTGAAACGGAGCCGCAAGGTGAGACGTATGCTCAAGAGACTCGGCCGGCAAAGTTAGCGTCGGGTAGGGGGTTACGGATTCCCAAAGGTTACGAGTTATAATAGCAAAACCGCGGGGTTCCCGAAAGGGAGCTCCGCGGTTTTGATCAGGAAGGATGATATCTTAGTATCCGAAAATCTCCTCCAAGGAGAGTTTCTTGACGTGGCCGTATTTTTCCAGACCCTTCAGGTCCACCTCGTTCTCGTTGCCGAGGACGACCACCACGCGCTTCTGACCCTTGATGTAGCTCTTGTTGAAGTTCACCACATCGTTCATGGTCATCTTCTGGATGAGGTTGTAGCTGGTTCTGTCGAGCGGGGTCTTCAGGCCCATCTCCTCGCAGGTCAGGTAGTAGTTGATGATGCTCATCTTGCGGGTGCGGTAGGTGCGGTATTGGGAAATCAGGGAAGTCTTGGCCAAGTCGAAGTTCAGCTCAGACACGGGCATGTTGTCCAGCAGATCCGTGAAGGCCTCCATGGCGTCGATCAGCTTGTCGTTCTGCGTGCCGATGTGGGTCATATTGTAGTTGTATTTGCCTTTCTCGCTGGGTTCCACATAGTAAGCGGCGGCGGAGTAGGCCAAGGAGCGTTTTTCGCGGATTTCTTGGAACACGATGGAGTTCATGCTGCCGCCGAAGTATTCGTTGTACATCTCGATTTGCGGACTCATCGCCCAGTTGGCGGGCACGGAGGTGCTCAGCTGGCGGCACAAGGACTGTTTGGCGTCATAGTGGGCGAAATAGACCTTGTTGTCTTTCGTGGCGAGACGGTCGTAGTCGGCACCCATCTTGACGGGTTTCTTGGCCGGATGTACGCTGTGCTTGTCGGTGAGGACCTTCTGCAAGTCATTAAGACTCAGGTCACCGTAATAGAGGATGCGCTGTGGTTGGGAGGTCATCGTCTTGATCTGGTTGATGACATCCTGGGCCTTGATCTTCTGGACCTCTTCGTTGCTTACGAAATACTTGCGAATGTTGTCCTTACCGAAGGAAGCGTAACGCAACATGTTTTGGAAAATGGTCTGTTGGCGCGATTTCGCATCCACGCGGGATTTCAGGACGTCGCTGATGGAGTTTTTAACGGATTCCTCGGAGATTTTCGGGTGGTTGAGGATATCTTCCACGATGGCCATGGCTTTCTCCATGTTCTCGCTGAGACCGTTGATATCGATGCTGGCATATTTGTCGCCAAAACCGATGGAATAGGAGCAGGCGAGGTCGTACATCTCGCGGTTGATTTGGCTCAGTGTGCGGTTCTCGCTCTCCAGCTGGTCGAGGAAGTTGTTGGTGATGCCGGCTTTCTTGTCATAGAATCTACCATAGTTGTAACGATAGACCAAAGTGAAACGGCCGTTGTCGGTGTTCTTCACATAGAGAATCTCGTTGCCGTTGGCCTTGCCCTTCTGCATGTCTTTGTTGAAATCCACGAAAACGGGCTCGATGGGGTTCACTTTCATGTCTTTGACCTCTTTCAAGAAGGGGCTCTCCACGTCACGGTTCATGACCACAGGGGTGATTTCGGGCTTATCGACTTTCTGCACGTTGCGTTGCTCGCCTTGACGTTTATAGACGATTACATAGTTGTTTTTCTTGAAGATACGGTTCGCAAAGTCGATGACATCTTCCTTCGTGACATAGCTCATGTTTTCAGTTTCGTTAATCACATCTTGCCAGCTTTGGTGTGAAAGGTATGCGAAAGCCATCGCCATAGCACGGTTGGAGTTGCTTTCCAGACTGGTCATGTCTCTGAGTTTGCGGTTGTTGATAGCTGCGGTGAGCAAGTCCTCGTCCCAGTTGCCGGATTTCAAGATCTCGATTTGTTTCAACAGCAGGTCTTTCAGCTGCTCCAAGGTTTGTCCCTCTTTGGGTCTGCCGTAAAGGCGGAAGTAGGAATAATCGTTGAGGTCGCTTACGCCGGAGGAGGCGGACAATGCCAGCTGCTTCTGGTTGATGTTCTCATCGATGATACCGCAAGAACCGTTCATCAAGACAGCGTCGGCCATCTCAGCGAGGAGCACATCGCGGGAACCAGTACCGGCATCGATGCGGTAGCCGATTTGCACGTTTTCGGGTTCCAAACCATAGACCTCCACTGTCTTCACCTCGCGGATGGGCTTCTCGTGTACGTAGGTGAAATCAGGGATGTATTTCGGTTGAATCTTTCCGAAATATTTGTCAATCAACTTGATAGCCTCTTCAGGATTGAAGTCGCCCGCCATGGCGATACAGTAGTTGTTGGGCACATAGTAGGTGTTGAAGTGCTTGTTGATGTTGGTCAGGGAAGGGTTTTTCAGGTGCTCGATGGTGCCGATGGTGGTCTGCGTTCCGTAAGGGTGGTTCGGGAACAGCGCTAAGTTCATCTGCTCGTATGCGGTGCGGCTGTCATTAGCCATGTTCATGTTCTTTTCCTCATAGACGGCTTCCAGCTCCGTGTGGAACAAACGGAAGACGGGGTTGGCGAATCGCTCGCCCTCAATCATCAGCCAACGTTCCAGCTCGTTGCTCGGGATATCTTCCTGATAAACGGTCATGTCGTTGGAAGTGAAAGCGTTGGTACCTTGCGCACCAATCATTGACATCATTTTGTCGTACTCATTCGGGATAGCATACTTGGAAGCCTCGTAAGAAACAGAGTCGATCTCGTGATAGATTTGTTTACGCTTTTCGGGGTCGGTGGTGTGGTTATAGATCTCATACAACGCCTCGATCTTCTTGAGTTGCTCCTGTTCCTTGGCCCAGTCCAAGGTGCCGAAATGGTTGGTGCCCTTGAACATCAGGTGCTCCAAATAGTGGGAGAGACCCGTGGATTCAGCGGGATCGTTCTTGCTTCCCACGCGCACGGCGATATAGGTCTGGATGCGCGGAACGTCTTTGTTTACAGACATGAACACCTGCAAACCGTTGTCCAGCGTGTAATGGATGACCCCCATCGGGTCGTTTTGATAGGTCTCCTTGTGGTAATTCTGAGCATTGAGGCTGAAGGTCAGGAGACAACAGACCGCCAGCAGCAGAGTGGTAAATAAACTACGTTTCATAATCATTATTTTTTGATGAATTTTTCTGTAAAACACTCATTATCAGTAAAAATCTTTACAATATACAAGCCTGGTTGGAGCGAAGAGACATTAACCTTGGAATCATCAGATGCTTCTGAAAGGATCATCTTGCCTAACAGATCATAAATCTCTATTCTATCTACCTCTTGTATGGAAAGATTCAACTCGTTATTCACCGGATTCGGATAAATGTGGACACCCTTTCCTGAGTATTCGGGCACTCTGGTATCCAAAAAATGTACATCGAAGGATGCCTGGTCACCACTATAGGTGATATTGGTGATTTCGAAACTGGTTTCGGGCGTACCGTCAATGAGAAAAGGATAAGGGTTGGTGGTGGGACCAAAAGAATAGCGGTTGTTGTATCCAAATGCCGCTTCGTTGATGTTTCCGTTGATCGTGTCAATGTTGCTGTTTCGACGGAAAACCCAGTAGGTGTGCGGTTTCACAAAGAAGTCGAAATAACCGTTGCCTGAATCATACATGTCGTTAAGGTTAACATTGTCGTACCATCTGCCGATAATCACTCCGCTGTGTGGCACGTTGTCCATGAAATCGTCACAATTGCGGTACTCAAAGGTGAACAACTGATCCGGATCGATGGACGACCGGATGAAGTAGCAGTTGTTTTGGTCGGAGGAGGTGTTACTATTTAAAACATAGTGTCCGTCCTCCGTGATCTCGATGGGTTCGGCCACGATGCCCAAGAACTTGTATTTGATGATGGTGGAAATTTGTTGCAGATTGTTTTGCGCCATCTGGTCCCAAATTCCGACAGGTGCGACATTGCTGTAGTGGAAGTAATGGTAGTAATCGGGGATGCCGAGCGAGTGGCCCATCTCGTGTGAGAACACATTGGCGGTGAAATAGGGACCGGAATCGGCGAATTCGAAATTGTAGGCACACGGCGTTTTTCCATTAATGTTGAGCTGTGCGGCTTCGGGACCGAAAAAGTTCATGTGCGGCCACAGGAGGTCATTCCAATTGCCGACATCACCTTTGATGATGAAGCTGATGTTGTCGATCATCCCGTCATTGTTGCCGTCCAAGTTGAGGCTGGTATCCACCAGATTAAGGGAATCCACATAGCGTATCACTCTGGCTAATAGTTCCGTTTCCCTGGGATTTGTGACGTCCATGGCCTGAGGCGGATAGCCTCCCGGGTTGGTCTGGCTGTAGGGCTGGTAGTAGGCCCGAGGCATAATATCTTGGTAGGAGAGGATGGTGTTGTTTTGGATGTTGTTCGTGTAAACCGTGTGGTAATTGATTTTCCCATAGGTCGTTACGTTGTAGTAGTTATAGACAGAAATGTTGTAGGGGGTGGAGTCATTGAACATCTGGTCGATGGGTTCCAGTGACTGTGTGAATTCCGGGTCATCGGCAAAACGGATGAAAATGACGAGGTTGGTGAGCGTCATTTGTTCGTTCCGGTTTAAATGAATGCGGGGAGCGAATTTGTAATTTTGGGGCGGTCGCGGCGGCATCAGCGGTGGAATCGTGTCGGTAGGCGATGCAAAACCGAACAGAACTATGGTGTTGAGTAACAAGGAAAAAAGCTTTTTCATATTTATCCTTAAGGTCAATTCACTAATTTAGCATAAAAAATGCAAAAATATATTTTTTGCAATACCAACCATTTAATGTTGATAATTATTGATATTTAGCAGGAGATCTTTTATTTGGGCGAGCCGCTCGCATCCGGCTACAGACACGCAACCACTGGCGCGGTTTATGAGGATTTGAGCAGGCTCATCGGTGATCGTTACGGCCAAGGAAAGAAAAAACTCCATAAGGCGTACAATACCAAAATGTGACATGCATTGCGAATGGAGTTTTTACAACTTATTGATGATGAATTGTTTTCGTTCGTAACGCAATGCGTATTACAAGGTGAGGACAGGGCAGACAAACCGATAAGGTAAGAGAGCATCTTCCCCGGCATAATCCACACCAATGCGTGGGGTCACCACAACTTGGCTGTCAGGTACTAACAGCCCGCGGTCTTCGATCCATAGCGTGTCTCCGAAGAGCGAAAGACCGTTGTCGGCGACGGTGAGTCCCAAGAGTTTGGACACTTTCCCAGGTCCGAAGCCGATGTCGGGGGTGATTTTGCGCTTGCGGGTGCGCTGCAGCATCATTTCCTCGCCGTGGGTGGGCACGATGCCGCGGATGAGCACCGCGTCGGGCACACCATCCACATTGGTGACGAAGTTAAGGAGATGGTGCATCCCATAGCAGAGATACAGGTAGGCCACCCCGCCAGCGTGGTACATCATCTCGTTCCGACGGGTGCGTCGCCCTCCGAATGCGTGTGAAGCACGGTCGGTAGTGCCCTTGTAAGCCTCCACCTCGCAGATGATACCGCCGGTGAGTTGCCCGTCCACTTTGGTGAAAAGGTACTTGCCTAACAGGTCGCGCGCGATGCGGAGCACATCATCCCCAAGAAAGTATTCTTTCGTCAGTTTCATTGTAGTTCTGGATTTGGCGGCAAAAATACGATTTTTGGTTAAAGGGTTAAAGGGTTAAGGCTTAGTTGAAGAGTAGGTAGGGTTTAAGTTTCTCGATGAGTTCCGGGTACGCGTGGGTGATCTGTCGCAGTTCTTCGAGGTCGCGGACGGAGCCGTTTTTTTCGCGGTGTTGTAGAATCAGCTTGGTCAGGTACGCGTCGATGTACGGATGCGACACTAATTCTTTGTAAGTGGCGGTGTTGGTGTTCAACTTCTTGATTTTATGTTTGTTAATATATAGATAGTCTTTTAGTCTGTTGGTGTCGATGTTCTGCATCACATAGACCTCCTGCAGCTGGGCATAGCAATAGAAGCCGCCGAGTTTTTCGCGGTATTCCACGAGTTTGGCGGCGCGTTTGCTCCCGAACTGCGGGACGGTGAGCAGGTCGTTGGTGTCGCAGCTGTTGAGATCGATTTTGACAATGTCGTACATCGGTTTGCGTGCTTGTTTTTGAAGCGGCAGAAGGGTGTCTGAGCGAATTTTGGGCCGTTCGTGATTGAATTGCGTCCGACTCTGTTGGCGCGCCTCCCACATCGAATCGGAAAGCCGTTGCTGTTCTTGGGCAAATTCCTGGAACAGCGTTTCATACTGGTGGACGTCGCAAGGCGGTTTACGACGGTTTTCATAGAAGAAATAGAAGATGTTGCTCGCCAGAATGACAGTGAGCAGAAACAGGGCAGCGGCCCATTCGCCTCGGGTAAAATGGAGTTTCGTTTTCATAACTGCAAAGATACAATCTAAGCTTGGGGGTTGTCAAGATGTTTGTGATAATTTTGTTAACATGTTGTTGTTTGTATCTTAAAATTCAGACGAAAGTCAAATAACAGTGGCCAAAAGGAATATGCAACATGGGAAAAATAAAAACAAATTTTTGTTTATAAATAAATGTAAATGATTGGAATTTAATTATATAACGTTGGCTGTCCTGTGTTAAAGATTCAAAAAATGCAAATAAAGGAAGGTTTTTGCATAAAAAATTGTATTTTTGCAGCGTTTTAAGAAAAACGGCATGTCGTCTTTTGAAAGTTTATACCACCAAACGGAATTGAATGTTAGAGAGGCGGTTCGGCGTTTTTCCGAGCTGAAGTTGAAGTATGAATCGGCTCAACGCGAGAATGAACGTTTGCGTTCCGAGCTGTCCGAAATGCGAAGTCGGCTCGATAAAACAGAGGAAAAGTTGAAATTGGTTGAACTAACGAGCACCATTATTAACAGGGAGGATAAGACAGAACTAAAACGACAAATCAACGATTGGGTGCGGGAGATAGATAACAGTATCAAGCTTCTAAGTAGCAAGTAACGATGGGAGAGGATAGCAAAAAGGTGACCGTGACGATAGGGCAGAGACCGCTGACCGTCATCATCAAGAAGGAGTGGGAGCATTACTTTCTGGAAGCTGAAAAAGTAATCAATGACAGTTTTTTCGAGTTTGCGAAAAAATGGCAATATAAAGACCAGCAAGACCTTACGAACATGGTGCTGTTGGATTTTGTGGTGAAAGCATTGGGCGATAAGGAAAGGCTGAGGGAATACGACGAGGAGCTGGTTCCGATGATGGAATCACTCAAGCAGCTGACAGAGGAATTCCCCATTGATTAGACGCTCTTTGACAGAAGAATCCCGCATAAGTTCAGATACGTTTGTTAAACTCAACAGAATTACAAACGAAGGGGACGCTTGTCTTGCCTAGAACAGGCCCGATCCGCATGGATGGCGATCAGCCCGGGGAAGCGCGAAGCAAAGACGGCACCTTCGACCATATCGAGTAGGAGTTTTTCGAAACCCTATGGAACTTATGCGGTTTTTTTATGCCCTCCCGTTGCCCGTTGTACGGACAACTTAAATTCACATATATATAAAACGTTTATGACAATATTAGGAATGATTATAGGCATTTTGGTGGGCGTGGGCATTGGCCTGGCTCTGGCCTATACACTGTTGAAAAACCAACTGACGAAAGCAGGGCGCGAAGCCCTCAAGAAAGCCGAAGAAGACGGCGAGCTCATTAAAAAAGAGAAGATTCTGCAAGCAAAGGAGAAATTCCTGCAACTGAAGGCTGAGCACGAGAAATCCTGCAACGAGAGAAACCAGCAAATCTCTTCCGCAGAGAACCGCATCAAGCAAAAAGAGAACACCCTCAGCCAGAAAATGGAGGAGCTCAACCGCAAGAACAACGAAAATGCTGCCCAAAAGGAGAATCTGAACAAACAGATGGCCGCAGTGGCGCAAAAACAAAAGGAACTGGAAGAGCAGATTTCCTCCCAGAAAACAAAACTGGAGTCTATCGCTGAGATGACCTCCGAACAAGCTAAACAACAGCTGATTACACTGATGCAGGACGAAGCCAAGGCCGACGCACTCGTGATGATCAAGGAGATTGTTGATGAAGCTAAACATACCGCTAATCTTGAAGCCAAAAAAGTGGTTGTCAATGCTTTACAACGCACTGGCGTGGAATCCGCTATCGAGAACACCGTCTCTGTCTTCACCATCGAGAACGACGAAATCAAGGGGCGCATCATCGGCCGTGAAGGCCGTAACATCCGTACCCTTGAGAACCTCACCGGTGTGGATGTGGTCATCGATGACTCCCCCGACACTATCCTGCTCTCCAGCTTCGACCCTGTGCGCCGCGAAATCGCACGCCTGTCGTTGCAGAAGTTGGTCTCTGACGGCCGTATTCACCCCGCCCGTATCGAAGAGGTGGTTGCCAAGACGAAAAAACAGATCGAACAGGAGATTGCAGAGTTGGGTAAACGTACTTGTATCGATTTGGGTATCAATAATATGCATCACGAGCTGATGCGTCTTGTCGGTAAGATGAAATACCGCTCATCCTACGGTCAGAACCTGCTTCAACACGCCAAGGAGGTGGCCAATCTGAGTGCCGCCATGGCCGCTGAACTGGGCATCAACCCGAAACTCGCCCGTCGCGCGGGTCTGTTGCACGACATCGGCAAAGTGCCGGACACCGAGCCCGAACTGCCTCACGCACTGTTCGGCGCACGATTGGCGGAACAGTACAAAGAACGTGCTGAAATCGTGAATGCCATCGGATCTCACCATGACGAGATGGAGATGAAAACCCTCATTGCGCCTATCGTGCAAGTGTGCGACGCTATCTCGGGCGCCCGTCCAGGTGCTCGTCGCGAAGTGGTGGAAGCCTACATGAAACGTCTGAATGACCTTGAGAATCTGGCACTTACTTATCCCGGCGTGGTCAAGACATACGCTATCCAAGCAGGTCGTGAGCTGCGCGTCATTGTGGGCGCCGAGAAGGTCACTGACCAAGAAGCTGACCAAATCTCTCTCGATCTGTCCAAGAAGATTCAAAACGAAATGACCTATCCCGGCCAGATCAAGATTACGGTCATCCGTGAGACCCGTGCCGTGAATTACGCCCGATAAACGATGAACGAAGACCGTCCGAAATCCAGAAGCCGATTCAGGTTCTTCACAATATTATATATTGTGACGTTCCTGTTTTTTGTAATCTATTTCTTCTTTCTTTCTGATCATAATCTGAAGACTCACAGGGATTTAAATAGAAAAATCACGAATTTGGAGAATAAGATCACCAATACGAAGAATCAAGTGGGCAATGTTTATACCTATGAACAGCTGATTGAGGATTCCGTGCTGCTGGAGAAATACGGTCGCGAACAACTGAACATGCACCGTCCTGAGGAGGATGTTTTTGTGATTCTCTATGAAAAATAGCGAGGCGTATATCCGGATGTTGATTGTCAATGGCGTGAACCTCAGTTGTTTAGGTACGCGAGAGGTGAATGTTTATGGCAATCGCTCTTTCAATGAGTATCTGACCGAGCTGCGCGGTCGTTATCCGCAAGTGGAAATCGAATTCTTCCAGTCAGACGACGAGGGAGCGTTGGCAGAGACCATCATATCGGCACGGAATTTGCATGGCATCGTTCTCAATGCAGGAGCCTACACGCACACCTCCATTGTGTTGGCCGATGCAGTGAGAGCTGCGAAATGCCCAGTCTTGGAGGTGCATATAAGCAACCTCTTCGGGCGAGAGAGCTACCGCAGAAACAGCGTGTTGTCTTCCGCCTGTGTTGGCTTCATCAGTGGATTTGGGCTTCAAAGCTATGACTTGGCGATCGAAGCAATCCTTATGAAATATTCAGATGCGAAGATTAAACTTCATCAGATTTGAAGGGTCAAGGATATGATTTTGAACATTGAACAAGATTTATAATAACAAGATTATGAAAAAAGTATTCAGTTTATTGATGGTTTTGGCCTTTGTGATGGCCGGTATGGCTCAGGGCGATGGCTCAGCTGCCGCCCAACCGAAAAAGAACAAGAAAGTGAAAACCCCTGAAATCACCTTCGAGACTTTAGTGCACGACTATGGCCAGATCAACCAGGGTGAAAACGGTGAATGCGAATTCGTGTTCAAGAACACCGGGAAAGCCGAACTGATTCTCACCAACTGCCGTTCCAGCTGTGGCTGCACGGTGCCTTCATGGCCGAAAGACCCCATCGCTCCGGGCAAGAAAGCTTCCATCAAGGTGAAGTACAATACCCAGCGTGTTGGTCAGATCAACAAGACCATCACGGTGGAATCCAATGCTGTAAACGACCGTGTGGTGTTGAAAATCACGGGCAATGTGAATCCGAAACCTACGGAGGCCGCTCCTGATAACAACAGTGGCGCTCCATGGGCAAATGATTAATTTTCAAAAACTTGTAACGATGAAAAAGTTAGTAGCTTTCGTTTGTATGCTTTGTATGGGCTTTGGCGTGGCATTGCAGGCGCAGACCACCAAAACCACTTACACGGGCACGGGCGCGGAAATCGAATTCGAGAAAAAGACGGTTGATTTCGGGACTTTGAAAGTCGGAGATGTGAAGGTGGTGACCATTACCTATAAGAACATCGGCAAGAAACCGCTGATTTTAGACGATGTGATTTCCTCTTGCGACTGCACGGAGGTGGAGTGGTCGAAGGCTCCGGTGATGCCTGGTAAGACTGGCACCATCAAGGCGACATACACGGCCAAGAATGTCGGACTAATCAGCAAGCGTTTGACAGTATTGTCGAATGCGAACACCGACAGAGTGATATTGCAATTGAAGGGAGAGGTGAAGTAGCCTCTCTTTTTCCCCGGGGCCGTCTGGTTTTGACAGCAAGTTCGGGGGTATGTAAGCAGGTCGGAATTTGTGGGCTGATTCCGTTAAAAATTAACCCTCGATGCCAAATAAATGGCGAAACTTCTTATGCAATCGCAGCGTAACCGTTGCGGTTCCCGCCGCGCGGACAAGGTCCGTAGCCGCGGGTGCTCCCCCGGAAGTTCTTCGGCTCAACGTCCGGTCCGGAGTATCGTAAAAGGGCTGATAGCTGAGGCCGCGCTTCGAGGCTGAGGCGAAACTTTAGAAGATAAGCGACGCTTAGGTCCGTCCCGTACCATGCCGCCGCCGACAATCAAACGGAGACTAAACTTGTAGAAAGCATACTTGCGGCGTGTTTGGACGGGGGTTCGACTCCCCCCGGCTCCACTTGGAAAACGACAACCCCGATGAATTTCGGGGTTTTTTATTGCCTTTTTGCGGGAAAATGCGGGCCGTATCAGAGAAAAACGTATTTTTGCCGCGCTAAATATTTTCAAATGGAGAAAATTTACTTTACCGATTTTGTCGCAGTGGATGTGGATTTGGCGCATGAGAAGTTGCGGGAGTGGCAACGCAAATATCCCGCTTCTCCGTTGCTGAACATGTTCTGCCTGCGAGAGGATCGTCTCAAAGGTCAGAATCGCCAGCGCGCCAAAATGCTGCTCACGCTGACCGACAAACAGCGTTTCGATGCCCTGCAGTTGGAAACGGCGCCAGTGGTGGAGATGCGCGAGAAACCACAACTTAACTTCGTGGAAACCAAACCTCAACAGAGCTCAACACTCAATCCCATTTTTGTGAAACACCCGGCTCCGGATCATGAAAACCGTCAGGTATTGATTGATCAACTGATTGAAAAATTCTCCAAAGATGCTCCTAAAATCATCTACTCCCCGGATGTCCACGATGCAAATGCCGACTATGGAGTTAAGAGTTCAATTGAGGACCAAAGTATTGTAAGTGTTTCGTTGGCAAATATTTACGCTGAACAAGGTTACTATGACAGGGCTATTCAGATGTTTGAAATATTGAAGTTGCATTTTCCCGAAAAAAATAGTATCTTTGCCGCCCGAATTGAGGAGCTGAAAAAAATGATGGCGGAAGGTTGATTTTGGCATTGTTTTTGCTGCTTTATCAGTCCGAATGTTGAAATAATAAATCGTTAAATCATAAACTAAAAAGTAAAAGAAGATGTTTACATTGTGTGTAGTATTAATCATTTTGGCAAGTATCGTATTGGCATTTGTCGTCCTGATCCAAAACTCTAAGGGTGGCGGCCTGGCTTCCAATTTTGCCTCTTCCAACCAAGTGATGGGTGTGCGCAAAACCGCCGACGTGCTCGAAAAGACCACTTGGGGCCTCGCCGCAGGCATCATGTTGCTCTGCTTCGTGTGCGCTTTCATGTCGAAGAGCGAATACAACAGCATTCACGGCACCTCCAACACCCAAGTTGAGCAAACCACCGATGCTGCTGAAGAATAATCGATAGAATATTTGAAAGGTTAAACATGCAATGCCCGCTGGCGTTGTGTGTTTTTTTTGTTTGTAATATAAAATACTGATTAAATGAATATTAAGCACGAAAATGTTCCCGGCCAAGTGCAGGAACTCGTTATTGAAATCCAAAAGGAAGACTACGCAGAAAGTGTAGATAAAGCGTTGAAAAAACAACGTCGTGAGGTAGCCGTTCCTGGCTTCCGCAAAGGCAACGCCCCCATGGGCATCGTTCAAAAGATGTACGGTAAGAACATCCTCGTAATGGAAATCGACCGTCTTGTTAACGAACAGATTGACAAGTATTTCAAAGATAACGATGTGAAGTATATCTTCGAACCTATGCCCGTTGAAGGCAAGTCACAAGTGGATTTCGATAATCCCGATAACTTCACCTTCACGTACGAATATGCACTTCGTCCCGAGGTGAAAATCGACTATAAGGCTATGCCTGCCATCACTGATTTCACCGTTGTGCCGAGCAAAGAGGAAATCACCAACTATATTGATCAGCTTCGTGAGCGTCACGGTAAATATGTCACCCCTGACACCATCGAGAAAAACGACAGCATATCAGCGGATTACGGCGGTGAGAAGGAGGCTTTCTTCTTCATCAGAGACCTGAAAGAAGACGCTCAGAAGGCTCTTGTCGGGAAAAAAGTGGATGAGAAAGTGACTCTCGCTATGCGTCAGGCTTTCAGTTCTGATCCTTTCTTCGCTCGTGCTTTCGACCTCAAAGTGGAAGACCTCAAGGAAGACGATCCTTATACCTATGAGCTGACTATCAAGCGCATCGGTCGCATCGAGCCTGCTGAGTTGAATGAAGAATTCTTCAAAGTGGCTTATCCTAACGGTGATGTCACCAATGAAAAACAACTCAAAGAAGATGCCAAGAACGTGTTGGCAGCGCAGTACAAACCTGATACAGAACGTCTTTTCATGAATAAGGCCATCGAAACCCTGTTGGATAATGTGACCGTGGAGTTACCCGATGATTTCATGAAACGCTACATCAAGGCGGTGCAGAAGGATATGAAGGACGAGGATTTGGAGAAGCAATTCGACCAGTACAAACGTTCTTTCCAATGGCAGATTTTAGAGAACAACATCGTGGAAGGTGAGGACGTGAACGTCACTCGTGCCGATGTTGAGAACTATTTCCGCGATTACTTCATCAAGAGTTATTTCGGCAACTTCAACCCCGAAAGCGTTAAGGATCAGGTGGATAAAATCGTGGCAGATGCCATGAAGAATCAGGAATACGTGAAGAACGCGTACGATATGCTCTACGACAAGAAATTAGTGGAGGTGTTGCGCAAGAAGATGAATATCGACCACAAAGAGGGCGATTTCAAGGCTTTTGTGAATGAAATTTCACCTAAGGAAGAAAAAACCGCTGAAGAGAAGCCGAAAAAAACTACCAAGCGCAAAGCGGCTGCTAAGGAGGAAGAGCCGGCGACGGAAGTCCCCGCAGAGGAGAAACCCAAGAAAACGCGCGCTAAATCCACTAAAAAAACCGAGTAATTATGAGAGACGAATTCAGAAATTATGCGCTTAAACAGCATGGTATCAGCAGTCTGAAGATGGACCGCTACACCTCACTGGCGCGCAATTATATCACCCCGTACATCATTGAGGAGCGCCCGATGAATATTACCCAGCTGGACGTTTTCTCTCGCTTGATGAAGGACAGAATCATCTTCATGGGTGTGCCCATCGACGATGATGTGGCCAATATAATCCAAGCACAGTTGCTTTTCCTCGAGTCTCAGGATTCTGAACGTGACATACAGATCTATATCAACAGTCCTGGCGGCATGGTCTATGCCGGGTTGGGTATCTACGATACGATGCAGTATCTGAAACCCGATGTGTCCACGATTTGCACGGGCATGGCTGCTTCAATGGCTGCTGTGCTGATGTGCGCCGGTGCCAAAGGCAAGCGTTTCGCACTCCCGCATTCCCGCGTGATGATTCACCAACCGATGGGCGGTGCGCAAGGTCAGGCTTCCGACATTGAAATCGAGGCCCGTGAGATACAGAAAATCAAGAAAGAACTCTATGAAATCATCGCTTACCACTCCGGTAAAGATTATGACCAGGTGTGGAAGGACAGCGACCGCGACTATTGGATGACGGCTGCCGAGGCGAAAGAGTACGGTATGATTGACCAGGTTTTAGGGCGTGATCAACGCAAATAACCGAGTTTTATTCAATGGAAAATGAAACAACCGGCCTCCGGAAATGTCCGGGCGCCGGTTGTTGTTATAAAGTGCAATATGGCGAAAAAAAATAATCAAATCAATAGAACGTGTAGCTTTTGTGGACTTGAAATCCCGAAGGATCAGTTTATTATTGGCGGATTTGATGGGATGATTTGTAGTGACTGCCTTCAAGCCGCGATGGACATCTACCATCAACACGAGGTGGAGACCCAGAGGAATGTTATTTCCAATATGAAGCTGAAACTGCTGAAGCCCAAGGAGATAAAAGAGCGTTTGGACGACTATGTCATTGGACAAGAGGAGGCCAAGAAGGTGCTCTCTGTGGCAGTGTATAACCACTATAAGCGGTTGATGCAATCTCAAGACAATTCTGATCCCGATGTGGATATTGAAAAGAGCAACGTGTTGCTGATAGGCGAGACAGGTACAGGTAAAACATTGTTAGCTAAAACGATAGCGACGTTATTGGATGTGCCGTTTTGTATTGCGGATGCTACCGTCTTTACGCAGGCGGGCTATGTAGGGGAGGATGTGGAGAGCATCCTTTCACGTCTGTTGCAGGCTGCCGACTACGATGTAGCACGTGCGGAACGCGGTATTGTCTTCATCGACGAAATCGACAAAATCGCCCGCAAAGGTTCAGAGAATCCTTCGATTACGCGTGATGTGTCAGGAGAAGGTGTGCAGCAGTCGTTGCTAAAGTTACTGGAAGGGTCTATTGTGAACGTACCGCCACAAGGTGGTCGAAAGCACCCCGAGCAGGAGTTTATTCATGTCAACACGCGCCATATTCTGTTCATCGGCAGCGGAGCATTCAATAACCTGTCAAACATCATCTGCGACCGCATGAACACACATGCCATTGGTTATAACACCAAGAACATCAATTTCAACCCACAGGAGGCGCTGAAATACGTCAGTGCGCAGGATGTCAAGGAGTTCGGATTGATTCCCGAGCTGTGCGGCCGTTTCCCTGTCATCACCTCGCTCCACGCATTGGACAGTACGGCGTTGAAGCGCATCCTCACGGAGCCGAAGAACGCTTTGGTGAAACAGTACATCGCGTTGTTCAAGATGGACGGCATCACGTTGACTTTCACGGAAGAGAGTTTGGACTACATCGTCGAGAAGGCGGTGGCGTTGCAGTTGGGTGCGCGCGGTTTGCGTGCTATTGTTGAGAAAATCATGACCGACGCGATGTTTGAGTTCCCGAGTCTCAGCAAAAAGAAAATCGTGGTCGATAAGTCATACGCGCAGGAAAAGTTCGAGAGTTCGATTTTTTCTTTTAAGGACAAATGATGAGTTAGCAGCTACAACAATTTGCTGTTTCTAATTGTAGAGGTACAAAACTTTTGAAAGCAACACACAACTGTTGTCTCCGAGGTGAAGGTGTGTTGTTATGGGACACCCGGGAAGGAGTTCACCAATTTAATGTCGAAATCGGCAAAGGAGTTTACGTATTGGATTGTGAAATCAGGAAATGATTCCACGAACATCCATTCGCCGCAATGATCTGGGAATGAATTGACCACCTTGACGTTAAGGTCAGGAAATGACTCGACCACTCGCACTTTGAAATCTGCGAAACTGTTAACCACCTTAACTTTCCCATGCAGAGGGACCCCTTTGTAAGTGCAGGAGTCTTTGTTAATTGGATTAGTGCTAACAATAATGCTGTCGGGCACATCAGCGTGGAGATGCGAGACGAACATTGTGAACGCCAAAAATATGATAAAACGTTTCATACGATTTGGGTATAAAATATCTATATCGTTTTCTCGATCCACAAAAATACACTTTTTATACGTATCACATCAACGTTTGGAAATAATTCACAACATCTCCAATTGTGCCGTTGTTTTGGGATTTTCTGTCTTCAATGTGTTAATCTTTGACATCCCGCATTGGGACAATTGATTTTTTTTGCATCTTTGCACCAAAATTCAGAGCTGGTATGAAAAAATGCTGTTTGATTCTGTTGATTTTATTGGTGGGGATTGCTTTGCAGGCGCAGAAGTTTGCCCCTCAACCCAAACCTGCCGCTCCGCCGAAGCCGTACGGTCCTGTGCCGACCGACGCGCAGGTGTCCTGGCAACGCATGGAGATGAATATGTTCTGCCATTTCGGACCGAATACGTTCACTGGACTGGAGTGGGGAGAGGGTACCGAGACCGTGGATGTCTTCAATCCGACCGCCCTCGACTGCAACCAGTGGGTGGCAGTGGCGAAGAATGCTGGATTTCAGGGTATTATCATCACTGCTAAGCATCACGACGGCTTTTGTCTGTGGCCCAACCCCGTGAGCACGCATACCGTGCGCGAGAGTGCGTGGCGCAACGGAAAGGGCGATGTGCTGAAGGAACTGTCAAAGGCGTGCAAACAGGGCGGTGTGAAGTTCGGCATCTACATCTCCCCGTGGGACCGCAACGCGCCCACCTATGGTACGGATGCCTACAACAAGGTGTTCCTCAAGACGTTGCGGAACGCACATACAAACTACGGACCTATCTTCGAGCAATGGTTTGACGGGGCCAACGGTGAGGGTCCGAACGGCAAGAAGCAGGTCTATGACTGGAAGAAGTTCAATGGGCAGACGAAGAAGTTGCAGCCCAATGCAGTGATTTTCAGTGATGTGGGGCCGGGGTGCCGGTGGGTTGGCAACGAAGAGGGAAAATGCGGGCGCACTTGCTGGTCGCGCCTCGATGTGGAGGGCTTCGGTCCGGGTGCCGACGCCCCTTCGCAGGACACGCTCAACGCGGGCAACTACAACGGGGCGTGCTGGATTCCCGCCGAGACGGACGTCTCCATCCGGCCGGGCTGGTTCTGGCGCGAGAGCGAGCACCCGAAGAGCGTGCAGGAGCTGCTGAAAATCTACTACAATAGCGTGGGTCGCAACTCGTTACTACTGCTCAACGTGCCGCCTGATAACCACGGCATCATCCCCGCCGAGGACTCTCTTCGCCTTATGGAGTTCCGCGCCGCGTTAGACAGCATTTTCGCGCATGATTTGGCAAAAAAAGCACGGTTTATCACTGTGTCGGATTATCGTACTAATGAAAAGTGTCCCCGATTTACTTTTTTCAATTATGTTTTAAGTAGCATCTCACCTCGTCAATATGATGGATATTGGCTTATTGACCAAGATTACAGTTCATTCTGGGCCACAAGCGACACCGCGACCACCGCTTGGGTGCAATTCGTGTTCGACGAGCCGCAGACCTTCAACCGCGTGATGCTGCAAGAATATATCCCTCTGGGCCAGCGCGTGGAAAAATTCCATATTGAGGTGGAGGACGAGAACGGCAACTGGCGCACCATCGCCGAGGAGACCACCATCGGTTACAAGCGGATTGTGCTCACGGAGACGGTTACCACGGAAAAGGTGAGGATAGTCATCGACCAAAGCCGCGCCAGCATCGTGCTGAACAGGGTGGGATTGTTTATGGACCGGATTTTTTTAGAATAAACCCAAAGGCAGGACAGGCGTCTAATCATACGGATGAAAATTGTATTTTTGCGACCTTTTTGAACGGAAATCAGTATTATGAAGAAAATATTATTGACTGGAATATTTTGTATGGCATTGATATTCAGCTATGCACAAACGCAACCGATGAAGTTTTTGGGAGTTGGGATGAACAGTACGATGTCCACGTTTGTGTCGAAAATGAAGGGCAAGGGTTTTGTGGAGGATGTCAATCACACGAAACCGAACTACACGGTGATGAAGGGTACTTTTGCTGGCGAGCGCGTGAAAATCGAAATTCGTTCTGCGGCGAAAACCCACCTTGTCTATAGCGTCAACGTCTTCTTTAACATGAGCACGCAGTTCACTTACCCCGATTTGCAGAGCCGTTTAAGCGGCAAATACGGGGAAATTTCGCAGGAGGTCAATAAAATCAAGGAGGAACCCATATACGTGAAATACACTACCGATTATTCCAAATGGCAGACCGACACGGATACCGTTACGCAGGCATGTAATTTTATCATACTCTCGAAGTGCAGCTATCACAGCACTTCACCGTTTGTTATCACATACATAGATGGGAAAAACTCCAAAGTGGAGACATTGGAAGTTAATTCGGATTTTTAGTGGGCTTGATTGAGCAGGTCTTTGCCGCAAATGGCATTACAGGCCATCATTGATGTCATGGCAACACCCAGCATACCGTGCAGCATCAAGTTTTGTCCGGCTTGAAAGAGGTTTTCAAAAGGTGTGGTGGGGGAGAGTACAGTGCCAATCAGATTGTCGTAGGTTTTGCGGATTCCGTAGGCGGAACCGTGCCAAGTGCCCGTGTAGTCGCGGTAAGTAAGTGGCGTGCTTGTCCAATAGTTGGTTATATTTCCTTCTAAATCAGGAATATAACGTTTTGCAAAAGCAATGCACTCTTCCGCTTTTTTCTGTTTGAAAGCTTTATATGCTTCGGGACGATGTCCTAAGGCGCTTTCTTCCCATTCGCTCACTGCGTCCCAGGACATAGCGACCAGCAGGTCGATGTTGGTGGCGAAATGTCCCTCTTTGGGTACATTGTAATTGATGAGCATATTCTTAACGGGGTCGTTCTTCCCACAAGGGGTGTTCCATACATCGTCGGATTCAATGATGCTGATGCTCCGGTTTAGATAGGGGATGGTGTTGGGTCGCAGTTCCAGTTGTACCGTGAACATGCCCACGGTGTTTTCCAGTCGTTGGATGCGTCGGCGGAAAATACCGCGCATTTGTTTGCATTCGGGGGTATATTGGATAGTCAGGTTGGGATGTATGGTGGTGATGAACAGGTCGGCGTGGTATTCCGAGCCGTCGGAGCAGCGCACGCCCTTGATTCTGCCGTCTTCTCCAATTTCGAGCTGTTCCACAGCCTTGCGGGTCAGCAATTCGCCACCAGCAGCCTGAAGATTCTCCACCAGTCGGTTGATTAAGGTTTCGCCGCCGCCTTTTAGCCGGTAGGAACCTTGGGTGAACGAGTTGATGGATTGGAGGAACGAATAGAGCGGCAGTTTGTCGGTCAGTTCAGTGGTCAGGCATTGTCCACAGAGCAGGTTGCGCACCACTGGGCTGGAGAAATTTGCCTCCAAGTAGGCTTTGGCGGAGACTCCCATCAAAACGTTTTCAAAGACATTGTGATTAGGAAGGACAGAATCGTAGATACGGCCGTTGATGTTCTTCATCAAGGAAACCAACTTCTTGAGAGCCGCTTTTTCGGAGGGGAAGTCGGCTGCGATGCCATCCACAAAATGTTGGAAACCCCGATTCAGGAAGTGGGTGTGCCCAAGGGTGTGAATCTCAAGGAATTGGTCGTCAAGGAGTTGCCAGGGAAGGTCTTCCAAACCAAAGTAGGAGACTAAGGGATGGAGCACTTCTCCTTTGCCGATGCCGCCCACATAGTGGAAGCCAGTGTCATACATCTGGCCGTGGCGACGGAACGATTGGAATGCGCCGCCAGGAATCGGGCATTTTTCCAGCACGGTCACCTTTTTGCCTTCTTTTGCAAGTGCAATACCGCAGGTTAACCCGCCGAAGCCGCCGCCGATCACTATCGCATCTCTCTTTTCCGTCATGATTTATCGCATTTCCGCATCCAATTGCAACCTGATGTCGTCAGGGTTGTCAGCGTGGGACAAGGTGGCTTTTATGGAGAGGGAGTCCCCGTTGTTTGTGATTTGCCGATGTAGCCGAAGCGAGTCGCCCGGTCGGATCAGAGCGACGTATCTACAGGTCTTGATGGCAGAATAATGCAGAGGGCGATGGATGTCGCGACTCACGCACTCGCGAATCATTCGCAGGGTGAGCACGCCGGGAGTGATGGGATTCCCGGGGAAATGCCCTTGATAGACGGGGTGGTTCTCATTCATTTTCAACAATATGGAGTGCTCATCCGTCTCCAGAATGTCATATAATTTACTGTTCTGAGCCATTTTTTTTGCTATCCTGAAGGGTTAATTCGCCAATTTCATGCGGCAAGTCAAAATAGTTTGTCCATTGACAGCGGTTTGGGCCGACACTAAAGTAATATTACCCACCTGAGACATGATGGTCAGGTGGGTAATCAATGTGTTACCGGCAGCGGGCATCAGTCCGCTTACCGTACAACGTTTAATGTCGCCGATATAGCCCATGTTGACATCTTCGCCGGCCAATTTGCGGATATGACCCACGTAAGCCGCGGCTGTTTGGGCGATATGCTCCAATATGCCCTCTTCCGCCAGCAATCCAGACTCCTCCAGAAACATGTTGTCGCTGGAGATGGTCAAGGTGGATTGGCAATTTTGCTCGTTTTCGCAAGTGAAACCGTCCACCATCAAAATGGGCGGTCGCTGAGGGATGAGGCTTGTGATGTCGTTTGTTTTATAAGCGGGTATAGACATAGTCGTACAGGTCAGCGAAAGTTTTCAGAGAAGGAAGGTCGGGAGTTTTAATCTCCACACCGAACTCCTCGTTTACTAACCCAACCATATCGACAAGGCTCAGGCTGTCAAGATGCATGGTCTCTTTGATGTTTGCCTCGGGTTGAATGGCTTCTTGTTCCACTTCAAACTCGTCAGCGAGGATGGACACCATTTTTTTGATCATTTCTTCTTTTTCCATAGGATTCTTTTTTGAAATATTATACTTTTTGAATTATTTAATATCTTTGATGATTAAAGTGGAATTCGTGCCACCGAAACCGAAGCTGTTCGACAAGAAAATGTCGAAGTTGTAATTGTCGATGCGTTTTGCGGGGATGTTGAGTTTGCCTGTATCTTCGTCTCCGTGTTCGAAGTTGAGGTTCGGGGCGATGAAGTGGTTTTTCATCATGAGTATGGAGTAGATGACCTCGCTGGAGCCTGCCATCCACATTTCGTGACCGGTCTGGCCTTTGGTGGAGGTGACGGGCGGCATGTTGTCGCCGAAAACGGAGTAGATGGCCTTGGACTCGTTGGTGTCGCCGACAGAAGTGGAAGTTGCGTGGGCGTTGATGTAGCCGATCTGTTCTTTGGTGACTCCGCTTTGCTCCAAAGCCATGAGGAGGGCTTTGCGCGGTCCGTCCACGTTGGGGGAGGAGATATGGTCACCGTTGGAGGAGAATCCGTATCCTAACACTTCCGCGATGATGGGGGCGCCGCGTTTCACTGCGGATTCATAGCTTTCGATGATGACCGTGGCTGCGCCGCCGCCGGGAACCAGTCCGTCGCGCCCTGCGTCGAAGGGCCTGGAGGCCTTTTCGGGTTCGTTTTCGCGCTTTGAGAAAGCACCGATGCCGTCGAAGCTGCCGATAGAGAAGGGGTTGACTTCTTGTGCGCCGCCACAGACGATGCAGTCTTGCAAGCCCCACTTGATGAGCAGCGAGCCGAGGCCGATGGCGTGGGAGCCGCTGGCACAAGCCGCGCTCACCGTCATGTTGATGCCTTTCAGTTTGAACAGACAACCGAGGTTCATTGTCACCGTGGAATTCATAGATTGGAAGATGGCGCCAGAACCTACTAAACGTGTGTTTTTCTTCTCGCGCATGGTATCGACGCTCTTCACCACGGCATCTGCGCTGCTGTCGTTACCATAGAGCAGGCCCACATCGTGATGTTCCAGATAGTCCGCATCCATTTTGGCCATTTTGAGGGCATCTACTGTGGCCATGTAGGCGTATTGTGCCTCTTCTGGCATGAATACGCGGTGTGCACGGTCCACAATGCCTTTCAGATTCGGCATCTGCACAGCGGCAGTGAGACCTGATTCGAACCCCATTTCCTTACGGGCAGGGTCGAACACGATGCCCGATTTCCCATGAAACAAAGACTCTTTCACTTCATCCAAAGAGGTACCGATGCATGACCAAATGCCCATGCCCGTAATCACCACTCTTCTGTTGTTGTTGTTCATATATATTGATTATTAATAAATTACAAATGTTAAAATTCCTTAAAAAATCGAAAAACAATATTCTTCATACCTAATTTTTCGAGCGGCAAAAATACAATTTTTGAGCATATTTCCAAATACTTTTTTGGATTGTGCCGGAAGTCAATAAAATAAGGGGAAAGGACAAGAAATGACAGTTTGTAATGCAGAAGCCGAGATGTCTTATAGGGTGATTTTTGGAAGATTTTGAGAGTTTTAGCAGCAGAATCGATAGAAAAGGAAGAGGGCTGTAAGCCTGCCATATTAGTATAGGGTGGGCGAAGTGAACCCTAAAACGGAGGAGAAAAGGATGAGTAAATAGTGTGTGTTGCGTACGCAAAACAACAATGGTGGGCAATTATCAAGGAATAATGATAAAGTAAAATGGCCAATTGCTATTTTACCAGCGTGACCGTGCCGGTGCGCTCCATCATCGTGCCGTCGGGCATCTTGTATTCCAAATGATAGACATACACGTTCATCGGAGCCAACACACCGTTGATGCGGCCGTCCCAGCCTTCCTGCGGATTGGTGGTCAGGAAAATGCACTCGCCAGTGCGTGTGAAGATGGAAAAACGGTATTGATCGACTGAAACGAACGAGTTCACCGGCCTGAACACTCTGTTGTTAGCACCTAACGGACGGAAGGCGTTGGGAATGTAGATGGCCGGCGGTTGTGTGAGCGTGATCTGATTCGAATAACTGGTCTCGGTAAAACCGAAACTGTTGATATCCTCTTGAGCTTCAATGTAATAGACAAACTTCGACCCCGACTCATAGAGAGAAGAAATGTCGTCGGTATAGTTGTTTACCGTTCCCCCCGGCAGTTGCCCCACCGAGTTGAACAACTCTTCGTTCTCCACCTTCCTCATGACAAAATAGGAAGCCACATCGCCATCCCAGTTGTCGTACCCAGGCCAGGAGAGCAGGTTGTTCTGGGCGTTGTTCTCGCCGCGAAGCAGGATGTTGTGCGAAATATTGGAGAAGGCGGATTCCACCTCGCAATGGTTGAACAAAAAAGCACGGTAATAGTAGGTGTTCCGACTGACATTGACGGTGCTGTCGTTAAACACATAGTCGGCCACACCTGAAATGTGGTTCAGCGTCTTGAAATTCTCAAATGTGGTGCCGTCTTCACTGCGCTCCAATGTGATAGTCTGGAACGGCAGGGTGTCGCCACTGGTCAGCACCTTGATTCGGAGGTAATGGTTGTCGATGACCGATACGGAGCGAATATAGGTGAAATCCTGCGACTCGTCAGCATGAACCAAAATGTTGACTCGATTGGAGCTGGCAGTGACTGTGCCGCCATTGTTTACAACGCGGACGTATGCTATATAATTCTGGTTGATAGTCAAATTGTTGATGGTGAAATTATGGCTCGTCGTGGAGCCCAAATTTGTCCAGTTTTGTCCGTTGTCGCTACTGAGCATCACTTCGTAATGGTTGATGTCGTTGATGAGATTGGCGTAGGCAGACCATTGGATGGTGGCGCTCCTGTTGCAGGCATCCGATCCTTGTAAATGCAGCATCATGTTGGACTGCTGTTCGTCAGTCAAGGGGGAGACGTTGCCGCAGGAGTCCATGGTGGCGATGCGATAGTAGCGGGTGTCAAAACTCGGGTCGATGACCGGGTCAATCCAAAAGGTCTGGCCGTAAATCGTGTCAAGGGGGATGGTGCCGTTAGGACTTATATAATAGATAAGGAAAGACATCATGTAGGGCTCCGTTCCGTGAAATCCGAGCATCACTTCGTTGGTCGGGGTGACGGTCACGCTGTCGAGCACGGGCGGTGCGGGACTGGTGCTGTCCACCAAATGCACGGTGCCAATAGTGGTCATGAACGGGCACTGGTCGTTGGTGCCGTAATAGTTGACAATGCCCACTTGGTAGGAAATGTCGTTGTCGCACACGTCCGAAGTGTCGGTGTAAAACAGTTGCGTGTTCGGTACCGATGCGAAAGGCGTTGCCGGAAAATCGGCTTCAAAATCGCGCTTTTTGTAGATGTTGAAGGTGGACCCCCAGCTACCATCCATAGTGGTTGTGGGAGATTCCCATTCCAAGAAGGCTAAAGTGTTGTTGGCTTGCGGCGTGACAGTTATGCTGATGGAATGGATGGTGTCGGAATAATAGACGTTATTGTTGGAATCTACCGCTTTGATGTAACAGAAATATTCCGATGCCACGGGGATGTTGTTGATGTCTTGTGAACCGTAGTCGCATAGTGTATAGTTTTGAGTGGCACTGCTATAGCCGAAAAGACTGTCGCAAAGCACGCCATTGACATAAAAGTAGTAGGCCTTGAAATGGCTGCAATCGCCGCTGCTCCATGCCATTTTAATGCGCTGATTGTTGTTCATCAGTTTGAGACACTGCATTTTAGGCGGTTGCCATGCAAAACAGCTGAAGAACAAGGTCAATAAGGTCCCTATAAGTAGAGTTTTCTTCACTATTCGTTTTTTTCGTTTGCAAAATAATGACCAACGATGATTTGGGTGAAATTATTGTGTGAAAAATATTTTTTCGCCAAAGAGTGAATGTCTTCTGGCGTAACTTTCTTGATATTAGTTAGATATCTAAACATTTCGGTTTCATCTAATCCGAATCGGTGCCAATAGGCGAATTTCTGCATGGCGTTGACGGTGGTGTCGGCGGCGCGGAGTTGTATTCCCGCCATGTAGTTCTTCACCATGAGGAGCTCTTCATCGCTAACCATCTTTTCTTGAAGACGTTGCAGCTCTTCAAAACAGGAGTCTAACGCCTCTTGTGTGCGGTCGGCGTTCACATCGCTGTTGATGGCGAAAATGGATTGCTTGCCGAAATAGGTGCTGGAGGAGGAAATACCGTAGGTGAGTCCCTGTCGTTCACGAAGATTCTGCATCAACCGGGAACTGAAATAGCCACCCGTCAAGGTGTTCAATACAGAAAAAGCGGTGCGGTCGTTGTCGTTATATCCTGTTGATAAACGGCATAATACAATGGACGATTGCATACAGTTTCGCATGGGTTCGTAGAAAAGTCGCCCCGAATTGACACTCATCGGGATTTCCGGAAGGGCGGGCGAAGGCGTGCCGTTCGGAATGGGTTCCCAAGCCTTCCGGATGACATCTTCCATGTGAGAATCAAGGTTGCCCGTAACGAAAATCGAGACGTTTTCTGCACAAAAACATTCTGAATGGTATTCTTTCAACTTGCTTTTTGTCAGATTGTTGATGGTGTCGGCTGTCGCAAATTCGGAAACGGTGGGGAAGAGGCCTCCTAACATTTCACGCCACATAATACGCCAAGAACAGTAATCCGTTTTTTGAACGTTATAGGCTAAATTCTTGATTTCCTTGTCCTGCATAATGCGCAGATTCTCAGTGCGATATTCGGGAAAGGTGATGAAATCAGCCACCGCTGGCACTATTTCAGAGATGTTGTTCTTCGGCACGGAAATCAGAATTTGCACACACTCTAATCCCACATTTACCGTGACGTTGGTGCCGTAATAGTCTAATTTTTCAGACATTTCTTGCGGGGAGAACTGCGCTGAACTTTCCCGAAGCAGCGAGAACGCAAAATTGCAAACATGCTTTTCGGGCTGGTACATGGAGCCTGTGCGCACTTGTAACAGGATGTGTATCAGGTCTAAATATGGATTGTCGAAGTAGAATACGGGAATACTGTTGGAGAGTACGTCCCGTCGTGGTTTCGCCAAGGCAAATGCCTCTATAGGCTGGATTTCAGGTGGAATGGCTCGGTTGATGCTGGTCATTATGGTATCAGAAGAATTTGTCCTTGTTTTTGTTGTTCGTTGCCTTTTCTGTCCTTATATTTAATAATGTAGATATACATGCCAAACGGCAGGATGCTTCCGCGTAGCATACCGTCCCAGCCGATGTTCATGTTGCGGGTTTGGAAAAGACGTTCGCCGTTACGGTTGAAGATGGTCATCTCAAAGTTACGTGGCTCGAAGTTGGCTTTGACGTAGAAAAGGTCGTTCAAGCCATCACCGTTGGGGGTGAATGCCGACGGGATGAAGAATTCGTCAGTCTCCATGTCAGGATATTCAGCTTCGGGTTCCGATTTGGGCGTTTCCTCCCAATAAGTATCTGTTTGAGAGGAGGTTACGGGCTCGGTTTTGGGTGCTTTCGGCGTGGTGACGGCACCTGCGGGCACTGCGTTGACAGAAGATTGGGGAGCGGGAATTGCTACAGCAGGTTCTTTCGTGATGGTGGGCTCGGGAGAGTGGGTGCGGGCCTCCGTGACAGCGGCGAGCGTGGAGTGTTCGTGGGCGGCCGCGCCACTGACCGCGCTGACAATCTCTTTCGATGTGGGTTTGGCGGTGGTCTGCGACGGGCTCGGCGAGGTGGGTTGCGGCTCGGCGGGGGTGTTGTCGTGGACCGTTGGCTGCGATGCGGAAACCTCAGTGGCAACGGTCTGCTTCGCAGTGTCGGATGGCTTGTCGGTCAGCGACTTAAAGAGTACGGGGATACCAATGCACAACGCCACGGCACCGGCTATGAGGGCAGCGCGGCCTTTGGGCGAAAGCGTGGGCTTCCGTCCGAACTTCTGTACGTAGCGTTTGTCGTGGAGAATCGCCTTCCATTCCGATTCCGAAACGGGCGTTTCCAGCCGACGCAGCTCTTCTATGGGGTTGTTATTCATATTTCTTGACATTATCTTCTTCGTTTTTCCAATATTTTTGGATTTTTGTACGTAACATCGCGCGAGCACGGGAAAGGGTTGTGCGCACGTTGCCACAGCTCTCTTGCAGCATCTCCACAATCTCGTTTTGCTCCTTCTCGTCGATGACGGCAAGGTTGAACACGGTCCGCATTTTCGGCGGAAGCTGCTGGATAAAGCCCAGAAGCACCTCCATCGGGATGCCGTCGTAATGGCGGTCGTGGCTCACTGCTTGCACCTGCTCGAACTGGCTCATCGGTATGGCCTCGTTGGGGCTCTTGTGGCGCATGTAGTCGATGACCTTGTTGATTGTGAGCCGGTTCAACCATCCCCCGAGATTCGTGATATGGTCATATTGATCGAAATGAGTCAGTATATGCACGAAGATGTCGTGAAAAAGATCCTCCGCCTCCGTCATGTCTCCGGTGTAACGCAAACACGTACCCTTAATCAGCGGCCCATATTGGTCATAGAGCCTTTTCTGGCACGCGGTGTCTCCTTTACGGCACCCCTCGATGATTTCTATCTCTTGTTCGGTCAACATTGGTTTCAACAAATACTTGACGAAATTTCGGGGAAAAAATTACAAAAAAAATCAAAAAAAATTATAACGCTGAAAATAAGCGAGTTATAAATCCAAAGAGAGTTGATTTTTCAGGTGAAAACTCTTTCTGTGATAAGGGGTCGGTCCAAATTGGTTCACTGCAGCGATATGTTTTGGGGCAGGGTAGCCTTTGTTGTTCTTCCAGTCGTAGTCGGGGAATTCGTCGGCCAGACGGGTCATGAGGGCATCGCGGTGGGTCTTGGCGAGGATCGAAGCTGCCGCGATGGAAAGGTAGGTGGCGTCGCCCTTCACGATGCATCGGTAAGGGATGTGCCAGCGGTCGGTGAAGCGATTGCCATCGACCAAAATCAGTTCCGGCTTGACGCTCAGCTGCTCGATAGCGAGGTTCATCGCGTGGATGGAGGCGTGCAGGATGTTCATCTTGTCGATGTCGGCAGGAGAGACTTCTGTGATGGCGTAGGCAAGGGCATCGCGAAGGATGATTTCCCGGAGAGCGTTGCGCTTTTTCTCTGTAAGTTGCTTGGAATCATTGATTTCCTCGTTATTATAGCCGTATGGGAAGATGACCGCTGCGGCGCATACCGGTCCCGCCAAACAGCCACGCCCCGCCTCGTCGCAACCGCACTCTAACATCGGAGTAGGGGAGAAGTTGGGCTTTAAAGACATAGTAGTATGCATAGTGAAACAATCAGAAAATCAAATAAATAGCGATACTTCTTGTGGGTTATGGAGATGGCCATGTAGGTGGATACGGGCAGCAGGAAGTATATCAGTGCGGTGGGAAGCGGAAACATGCTTAACCATAAAAATAGCAACATGGAAAAAAGAAGCATGTTGACGATGTTAAAAGCTTGTCGAATGACAATCAACTTGTTGTCTAACAGATTTTTGTCACGAATCATCAGGCTGATAACCACGATCACGAACCAGAACATGGCCACGTAATCTATGATGCGAAGATGCGTGAACTGCTTGATGGGTTCGAAAACGTGCATGTTCTGCCATGAGTGTAATAGTTGTGGTAAAGAGTTGGAAATGAAGGCGATAGAGAAAGCATAAATGTATGGAAACAAAAGACCGAAAAATAGAATCATGATGTCTTTGAACGACGTGATATTGTTGATGGCAATCATCAAAATGAAAAATATGGCGAGCCCGAAAGCACTGATATCAAAGAAAGTGGCAATGGAAATGAGGAGCCCGACCGTGAATATGCGCTCTTTGATGCGGGAGGATTGGTCATTGGGCGAATAGAGTACGATGAGCAACGACAGAATGAAAACGGTCAGCAGTCCTGGAGTAAGCGTGTGCAGAAATTTGCCACAGTTGAGCAGCAGGAGCAGAAACAGTCCAGGCATGAAGGTGCGATTTTCATGGAAGTGGTTCTTTTCGAAGTTCGTGGTAATGCCGATGGTCATGGTTATCACCATGATTAGCACCAGAATACGAATCAAAACAGGCGCTTTCACCCAAAGGTTGGACAGGAGTTGGAAGAGAAACATACTTCCTTCGGATGGCAGAAACGTCATCTGCGTGAAAATCGTCCATCCTGCCCAACCTGTCAAAATAGTTATGAAAATGAGTTGAAAATTGAGGTTCTTATTTAAAATATGGAACATATATCGGGGAAATCAGGTATGATTTTTTGAAATACGGGGGCTAATGAGAATGGTTTGCTCTTGGAAAAGTCTTTGGCGTAGATGTTTTCGTATGTGGGAGGCTCGTTCTCATTGAAACGGCATCGGATAAACACCAGTTGGTCGTCCTCGATTTGATACAACCCATTGTCAATGCGGTTGAGCGCATCCTCGAAGGTCATGCGATAATAGTAGTGCATGCGCTCCACGGTCAACACGACTGGCAGTTGCAGTTCTTCACAAACCTGTCGCTTTAGGCCCTCCGACAGATTCTCCGGCAACGGCACCGCCGCTATCCCGCTGAACAGAGAGGCCAGGAGTGCGGAACAGGCGGTCAGATCCCGTTTCACGACGATGCCGACACGCGACACCGACAATGCATCCAACTCGTTCATGATCGGAGCGATACGTTGAGATAGCTGCGCGTAAGAGAAAACGTGGCCTCCGATTCGCGCCACCGTTTGATCCGGATTTTTCTCAGTCCACCGAATATAGGGCTCTATAACGTTTTGATATAGCATAGCGATGTAGGCTTATGCGGTTGAACGGTTCATTGATTGATAAAAAATTTCCGCAAAAATACATTTTTTTTGTATTTTCGCGGCCGTTTTAAAATAGAGTATATTTCAACTGATGATGGTCGGAAAACAAGGATGGTTTTTGGGGCTCGTGATGGCTCTGTCTCTCACGGCTTGTCAGCAGGAGATAGAGCTTGATCTTCCTGATTATCAGTCAAAACTGATGATCGAAGGGACGATTGAGAACGGCTCTCCGGCCATGGTGATGTTGTCGAAAAGCATTCCCTTTTTTTCCGAAATCAACATTGAAACCTTGATGAGCGATGTGCTGGTCAATGGCACACAAGCGCGCGTTTTCGTCACTTCCGAGACCGGCGAGTCCGAGGAATTGGTGTGGATGATCTCGCCCGAAGCACCCTATTTCGTGGCTTTTATGGGCAGAAATGTAATCGGAAAAGAGAATACGCACTATACACTTAGGGTCGAGTACGAGGGCAAAACCTACACAGCCGAGACCTACATTCCCAAAACTTTCGACCTGGATTCCATCGGATTTTCGCAGACGATGGACCTGATGGCCGACACGATGGCGTCCGTCCGTGTGCTGATGACAGACCCTGCCGACGAGGAAAACTATTATGCTTTCTTTTGCAAGGTGAGCTGCCCTAAAATGCAGGACAGACTCTGGGTGTGCGGGCTTCCTGTTTCCTTCGACGACAAGACTTTCAATGGGATGCAGTTCAATTATGAAGTCTCACGGTCCGGCTATTCAATGCTGTTAAGCGGTATGTTGAGTGAGGAGGACCAGCAGAATTTCCGACGTATGACCTTCCGTCCCGGTGACACAGTTTATGTGAAACATACCCAAGTGGATTACCATACGTACAAATATTTGTCGTCCGCAGGTGCCGAAGCCGCCTACGGGAGCAATCCCTTCGTGGCATCTACGCCTGCGGTCTCCAATTTCGATGGTGATGATGTGTTGGGCCACTGGAGCGGTTTCGCCGCAAAGATTGATACGTTGGTGTGGTGGTATGAAGATTATCGGTAGCAGGGAATTGGTCGATGGTTATAGGTAAAGGCTAAGGGAACGAAAAGCCCAATAAATATAAAAGCTCTTCATTGAACAGCCCCGAAGGGCAAGAGCTCGATAGATTAAATTAAAAGTTTTATGGTTTTTGTTAAAGTTTACAAATTTTTCACACAGCACAAGTTTCTTTTATACGCATTATTGATAGTAAGCAGTGTCGTTTTTGCTTTTTTTGCATCGAAGGCGCAGTTTGAGGAGGATTTGATGAAGCTCCTGCCGAAGTCAGACGAATCGGAGAGTGGGTTGGTGTTCGGCAATGTGAAAGTCAAGGACAAACTCTTCATGCAGATGACGGGTGCCGAACCGGAAGTGATGGTCGGTTATGTGGATGAGCTGATGGATTCCATCCTCGCCAACGACGAGGGCATTGCCAACACGCTTTACAAGTTGGAACCCGACATGGCAATCAACGCGCTCGATTACGCCATGATGCACGTGCCTTCTCTCGTGGATACGAACATGTATGCCCGTTTCGATTCAGCCATCGCACATGCCGACGAGACGATGGCGCGCAACTATGAGATGATTATGAACGACGAAACGGGGATGGTCACCGAAATGGTCTCCACTGATCCGTTGGCATTGCGCGAATGTCTGATGCCCGACCTCTCCGGCAGCATGGGATTCACCCTTATCGATGGGCACCTCTTCTGCGCAGACAGCACGGTGGCGTTAATCTTTATCTCGCCAGATTTCCAGACATTTAACTCGCAGGCAAGCCATAAACTTGTCAGCCATCTCAACAAATGTGTTGAACAGTTCCATAAGGCTCATCCCGATGTGGAAGTGCTGATGCATGGAGGTGCTGTGGAGTCGGTCGGCAATGCCAGCACCATGAAGCGCGACATCGCGATTACCATTGGCGTCTCTTTGGTGCTGATTCTTCTCTATTTGTGCCTCAGTTTCAAGAGTTTCAATATCATCTGGCAGAATGTGTTGCCGATTATTTACGGTACTGTATTTGCGTTGTCCTGTATGTATTGGATCAAGGGCGGCATGTCGTTGATGGCCTTGGGCGTGGGCTCTGTGATTTTGGGCGTTGCGCTCAGTTATTGTTTGCATGTGATTGTTCATCAGCGATTTGTGGGCGATGTGGAGCAGATGTTGGCGGAAGAGTCCATCCCTGTCTGTCTTGGTTGTCTCACCACCATCGGTGCCTTCCTCGGTCTGATGTTCACCCAAAGCGAGTTGCTGAAGGATTTCGGTTTGTTCGCCACCTTCGCCCTTATTGGAAGCACCTTCTTCGCCTTGGTCTTCCTGCCTCATTTTCTGAATGTCAAAGATGCCAAACACAGTAAGAAGGCATTCAAGTTGATTGATAAAATCAACAATTATCCATACGACCGTAATCCAGTTATTATCATAGCGTTGTGCGTTTTTATCCTGATTGGTTTCATCTTTTCCGGCAAGGTGCAGTTCGACAACGATCTGAAGCATATCGGTTATGAGAGCGATGCTTTGCATAAATCGCAGAAGCTCTATGCCGAGAAAAACGACCATGGTGGGGTGCAGAAATATTATGCCATCACAGCACCTGATCTCGATCAGGCGTTGGATGCCAACAAGGTGCTTTCCACCACGATGGATTCGTTGCGCGAGGCAGGCGACCTGTTCACCTACACCCCGGTGGTGTCGATACTGTTCCAGTCGGAGGCGGAGCAGGAACGTCGTATTGCCGCTTGGCAACGCTATTGGACTCCTGAAAAGGTGTCGCAAGCGATGACTGCCATCAGGGCCGCTGCGGGGAAGAGCGAGCTGTCACCCGACATTTTCGTTCCGTTCCAGGCGATGGTGGAGGCGGAGTACGAGCCTGGAAATCTTTACGAATCGGGCGTTGTCCCCGAAGGCTTGCTCTGTAATTTCATTGAGGAAACGGATGGAAAGTTCTTGATTCTCAATGCGGCGCAAATGTCCCAAGAGAAAGAAGCGGAGGTCAGCGACATCATTGCCGCCAAGCCTCACGCTGTCGTGGTAGATCCCTTGTACTACACCGGAGGCATGATTTCTTTGATTCACAAGGACTTTAATTTGGCGTTGCTCATTTCATCTATCTTTGTGCTGGTGGTTTTGTTGCTCTCCTTCAGAGACATTCTGATCGCCCTTATCGCTTTCATGCCGATGTTCCTGAGCTGGTATGTGGTTCAGGGCTGGATGGCGATATTAGGACTGCAGTTCAACATGATCAACATTGTGATTTCCACGTTTATCTTCGGTATCGGCGTGGATTACAGTATTTTCGTCATGAAAGGACTGCTTGCCGGACAGCGTCAGGAAGGAAGCAAACTGCTGGAGTACCACAAGGTGGCCATCTTCTTTTCGGGTTTGGTGTTGATTATCGTGATGGCAGCGATGTTGTTCGCCAAACATCCGACGATCGTCTCCATCGGCGAGTGCGCCCTGATTGGCATGATTTCTACTATCTTGATTACCTACACGTTACAACCGCTCTTGTTCCGATGGGTAATGAAAATTCCGTTCATGAAGCGAAGAGTTGAAAAATAAGTTGATAATTTTTCAAAAGTTAATGTAGGATTCCTCGATGCCCAATCGGGGAATTTTTTACTTTTGCTTTTTTTAACAGATATACTAGAAAACAGAAGGTCTTTCTGTTGATGATTTTGGAGAAAAACAATGGATAGAAAGCAACATAGTGATGAGAATCATCAAACATTTTTCAAATGTTTTGATTCCATTGTGAACGGCAAGTGGGTTAATGACGTGGCCGAATTTGTGGGTGATATTCGTGCCTGCGTCCGAGGATGCTTCTATCGTTTTTGTTTTAAATGTTGTTCAAATCAAAAACGCCGTGTCATTTTTTCTCTTGTTATGGCATTTTTGTTGAGTGTTGTTTGTTATTTCGTTGAAAATCAACCCTATAACTTCAAGGAGAAGCAAACAATGTTTTACATATTGGAAAGATCACGTGGATATTCACAAGATCATGCCGACTCGAATGTCTGTTTCATCAATGTCAGCCACGACTGTCAGTTGATTCCTATAGAAAATAGGGATATCGAAGCTGGGAACACCGTTATCACCGATCGGCGGAAGCTGCTGAAGTTTTTACAGAAGCTGGAGCAGGAGAAAGTGGCCTACCAGTATGTGCTTATGGATATTCGTTTTGAAAAAGGGGATAAAACAGATGTCGATGAACAGCTTTTCAACCAAATCCATCAAATGCGGAATATCGTGTTCGCGCACCACTCTGTTGGGAAATCAGAGATAGCGCCGCTCGCAGATGAGGTCTTGCAGGATAAAATGGGTATGTCAGACTATCGAAAAATAGGCAATAAGAGCGGTTTTTCCAGATATACGTATCTTCAGAACAAATTACCATCCATGCCACTAAAGATGTATGATGATTTGATGGGACAAGAAACCTCAATCAAACAATTCCATAATCTTCCCATCTATTTTAGTCGTCGTCATCTGTGTGTCAATTCCCCAATGCTGCACATTTCAGGGAATGTGGTCAGTTGCACGAGCGCGAGCGCAAAAGTGAAAAGTAAAAGCAACCAAATAGCTGATTTTGATGTGACCAACAGTGTATATCAAGATTTAGGGGATGCCTATTTGAATTCAGATATTGACTGGAAGGCGGATTTGGATCATAAGTATATTGTCATTGGTGACTTTGAGAACGATATCCATGGCACATACAAAGGAGGAGTGCCGGGGGCATATATCACATGGAAAGCCTTTAAAAACTTACTTGAGGGGCACCATATTTTGAGTTGGTCATTTGTGTTGCTGAATGTTCTCGGATATTGGCTGATTCTTTATTCTCAGGTGTTTTTGAGTGAGGTTTCGTATTTGGATAAATACAAAAACAACAAGAAAGCCCAATGGATACTCTCGGCGATGAGATGGGTCGGCTCTACCTTGTTGATGATTCTGTTGACTTGCATCTATTATTGGTGCTTTAATGTGAGGTACAATGTCACATTTCCAATAGTATTTATATCTATAGTAAACATTGTTGTTCAAAATTCTAAACGATATGAGAAAAATACTTCTACAGATGTCAGTGCTGCTGCTGCTTAGCCAGTTTGTTAATGCCCAACAGTACAAAATCCTTAACATTTATCCTCATGGCTATATCAAGGTTGGCGGAAAGTATTTGATAGAAAATGCGATCATCACGGACAAGGACGTGATTGATTGGGGAAGCAACGAGGATGCGTTCATAAAAGCGCAGGATACAAAAACCATGCAGTCGAAGGTCTTCACGGCAGCGGCCATGAAGTCACGGAGTGTGAGCACCATCTCCGGATATGTGAAATTATCGAGTAAAAATGCTTCCGGATGGCAGTTGATCGGAGGGGTTAACAAGGAGAGATATGAAGAGAGCCGAATTGCCTTGGTCATAGGGAATTCTAATTACGAATATCATACATTGCTGCAAAATCCGCTGAATGACGCACGGGTGGTGAGTGCTGTGTTAAAGGAATTGGGTTTTGATGTGGTATGTTTGTATGACGGGACGAAGGAGACGATGAACAAAGCCATCAATACCTTTATAGAGAAATTGTCAGACGGGATGTACGGGATGGCATTTGTCTATTATTCAGGCCATGGTTTGCAGTACGAGAACCAGAATTGGTTGTTGCCAACAGATGCGAATATCTTTAGCGGATCAGATGTCGAGAGAGATGCTATTTGCGGAAATACGCTTTGTAGAAGACTCTCTGAAGCAGGGAATGGCTGCGTGATTATGGCTCTCGACGCATGTAGAACCATCCATCGCAGTATTATGCCAAGTGCAAGTGCTAAAAATGAACAGGAAATCATTGTGAAAAATGGAATGGTGCCGGGCGAGCCACTGTCCGGATTATGTCTGGCTTTTGCCACCCAGTCGGGTACGATAGCTCAAGATGATCCCGATGAGTTGAAGAACGGACCCTACGCCATGGCATTGGTCAACGCCTTGAAAAAACCGTCGTTGACGATCGATCAGTTGTTCAATGATGTAAAAGAGCAGGTTTATACCATGACGAACGGCACTCAAATGCCGATTCATACCAACTCCATTGCCAATACGCGACTGCGTGTGAATGGACGCAATATCTATAATGAGAATATGCCACAACTAAAGCCCAAATCTGAGAAAAAAGATCTGAAAACGCTCGCAATGGAAGGGGATAAGAAAGCACAGTATGATTTAGGACAATCGTATGAATATGGAAATGCACCCTATAAACAGAATGCATGCGAAGCATTTCGTTGGTACCTGAAATCAGCTAATCAAGGCTATCCGAAAGCCCAAAACAAAGTGGGAAGCTATTACTTTGAGGCGGGCGATTATCAAGATGCACTGCAGTGGTTCTTGTCCGCTGCAAAATCAGGGAACGTCAAGGCTATGTATAACGCAGGATCCCTCTACATGCGTCCTGAGTACGGTTTTGCAGATTATGAAGCGGGCAAGAAATGGTTGGAACAGGCAGCCTCCAATGGGGAGAAAAACGCCCAGTTCGAGATGGGCCTCTGTTTGTATCAGGGTATCGGGATGGTGCCTTACTCGACGGAGGCGGTGAAATGGTTCCAACAAGCGGCTCTGCAAGAACATGTGGAGGCCTGTTATTATCTTGGAGAGTGTTATTACAACGGTGACGGTATCTCTCAAAACTATTTCGAAGCGGTGCGCTATTATGAAATGGCGGCAAACGGCGGGAATGTGGATGCACAATACGCCCTTTGTGATTGCTATGAAAAAGGAATTGGAGTGGCGACAAAGAATCCCAGAATTGCACTTAAATGGTGTGAGAAAGCCAAGAATGCAGGGCATAAAAAAGCTGGAATCAAGTATTATAATCTCAAAACAATTGTTGAAGAATATTAGTTCATTATGAAAGAAAATGTATTGTTTCAATCGATAAAATCAAGTTTCTTTAGTGCAAATGGTTTAATGCTCGCCTGCTTGTTGTGCTTGTCCATTAGCCTTTCGGGTGCCACAGGCGACTTCCCCGTCTTTCCTAAGAGCCAATGGCAGCTTTCTATCGGCAAGGAGAAACCGAAATACCAACCGCTTGCGCATTATACATTTCTGACCGTCAACACGCAGCTGCTCGACTATTACAATTATGGGAATTTCTTCCAATTGCAAAATATGTCTTACGGCTTTAAAATCGGCACCATGAAATATGGCGGTTGGTATTTGAGCGCCATGTCCAACTTTAAATTCAAGGGAGCATTTCGCACAATCACTCCCGAACAGGTCTCTATGTCGCCCAGCTCCACCACATATCTTGAGGCACTTTTGGGTCTTACGAGCCGACATAACCGTGTTGTCTCGTTTCATATCGGGGCTGGCTATTTCTACAAAACCGATAATTACGCAATGCCAAATGGCAGCTGGGGACACCTAAAGGAGGAGGTGAAGGAAGGTCCCGTATTAGCGATGGGATTGATGTTTCACATGGGAGGATTCGTCTTGTCCACAGAGGCGGTGGCGAACTACAATGTGCATACTCCCGAAGTGCGTCAAGGATTCGGGGTCGGCGCCAAAGTCGGAATCGGTTTTTGTGTGCAGGGAAAGAATAAGAAGGCCGCATCTGTTAAGAAAGAAGATGTTGGATCCCCAACGATTAACGGGTTGTCTAAATATCCGCTCCATCCCCAAACCGACGGTCCTGTTAGCAGAAAAGATGCGACTGTCACTTGGCTTACCACCCAGGAAATCGATTCAATCAAAGCCAATATCGACGTGATTCCCAAAAACGATGTCAACACGTCGAACCTCGTCGAGAAAGCCGAAATCGTGAATGTTCTCAATGAAGAAAAACCGAATGGCCCCAAAGCGACCGACACCCTGCAGGTGTTTGAAGAACAATTCGTGATAGACAAAGAAAGTGCTGACCCTGTATGTTTTGGCGGTGTGTTGCATGACGCGAACAGGAATGTTTATCATACAGTTGCTATTGGCAATCAGTGTTGGATGAAAGAAAATCTGCGCGCCACTACCTTCTCGAATGGTGTGCAGATCCAATTGTGCTCTCATGCCGAAAGCAATGTGGCTTGCCGATATTATCCGAACAACGATTCTACGCTTGTGGCACAATATGGCTATCTGTATAATTGGGCGGCTGTCTCACGTGAGTACGATTTGAAAGAACCTGTTCAAGCTAAAATGAAAGGTGTTTGCCCGAAAGGATGGCATGTCCCGAATGCAGAGGATTGGGATATTTTGTTTACTTATCTGAAGTCCCATGCAGACACCAACGAGACAAGTAATCCCCAAAATATAGCCAAGTCGTTGGCGTCCGCCAATGGATGGTCAAAGTCGAATGTGCCCGATGCCATAGGAAATCAGTTGTCCCAAAACAATTTTTCCGGTTTCTCGGCACTTCCGGCTGGTTCATTTTTCGGTCAGTGTGGATTATTTGGGAAAGAGGCCAATTATTGGAGCTCCACTGTAAGCGCCGCGAAAGGTAAGACGGTGCTTCAGCTCAATTATGATTCCTCCAAAGTGCAGGAAACCGACCAACGCCCCGCCGCGGCAGGATTTTCGGTAAGATGTCTGAAAGACAATTAAGCTTTTGCGTTTGAAGTAAGTCAACATATTATTATTTATGCTATTTTTGCCGCCGATTTAAAAAAATAGAATTAATTAATAGTATCAAAATAAAGTAGTTATGAAAAAACTATTGACCATTGTCGTCCTGTTTCTCACTTTCGCGGCTTCCGCGCAAACCGTGACCTCACATTTTACCGAATCCAAATTCATCAAAGCCTCCGGCAAGACCGTGACGGCGGAGGGCGACCTCAAGCTCTTTTCTGCTGACAAGATGGAGATGAACTACACCAATCCTGCCGGCGATTATTTCCGGATAGATGGCAAGATGATGAGCATGAATATTCGCGGCAAGAAATCTGTCGTAGATACCGAGAAAAATGCGGTGATGCGTGCGCAACGTAATACGTTGATGAACTGTGTCACAGGTAATTGGAAGCAGGCAGCGACAGATAACAACGCAGAGTCTGCCGTGAGCGAGAAAGGTAGTAACAAAGTGGTGACGTTGAGCGCGAAAAAGACCGCCCCGCGCGGCTATTCCAAGATTGTCATCACCTATAGGAAGTCTGACAACATCCCAGTGGAGCTGGTGTTCGAAGAGTTCAACGGCACAGTGACCACCTATAAGATGTCTAATATCGTCAAAAAATAAGCTTCGGACGTGGAGTTTGGAGAGTTTAAAGTGAAAGACGGGGTCTATATCCCCAATATCGGTATTGACTATCCCAAAGATGATCCTTTCCGAAGGCTTGTGCAAGTGAGGGTGGAGGACTCATCAAAGGGAAAGTATCAGTTCGATGAGACCTATCCCTATTTGGACGACTCTTGGTGGTTCAAATTCAACGAATTTTTAGGTTTTTTTGTCAAATGGCTGTTGGTGGCGGTCATTAACCGGCTGCATTTCGGTTTGAAGATCGTGGGCAAATCCAACATCCGTAAGTACAAAAAGCAGCTTCGCGACGGGGCGGTGTGCATTTGCAACCACGTCTTCGTGTTCGATGCTTTCGGCGTGCATGCGGCTTGGCAGCGGTTCCGGAATGTGCGTATCCCGATGTTTGCCAAGCATTTTAACGGTCGAGCCACCTGGATTTTGCGTTATGAGGGAGGGGTTCCCATTCCAGAGACGCGCGAAGGTATCCGCAAATACAACGAGGCGTTCGACGAATTTGCACGTCGCAAGATGTGGTTCATCATCTTTCCCGAGGCAGTGCGCTGGGATATGTACGTGCCGATTCGTCCCTTTAGGCGCGGCGCGTTCTCCATGGCTTACAAATACAACCGTCCGGTTATCCCCAACGTCTATTTCTATCGTGAGCGCAAGGGCATTTACCGTCTGTTCGGCAAAAAGAGCACCCCTTGCCTGACCCTTCATGTGGGCGAACCCATCTGGTTCGACAAGAGTGCGAACCGCAAAGAGGAACTGGATCGCGTCTGCCGTGAAACCCATCAAGCGATGGAGCGCATGGCGGGGATTGAGGTGAATCCTTGGCCGGTGATGGAATAGGACTTACAGCGTCCCCTGTTTCAATTTCTCCACATACTCATCCACTTTGTCCATCATTTCGGGAATCCGGATGCGCTGAGGACAGTGCTGGACGCATTCACCGCAGTGAGTGCAGTGGTCGGCTTGGCGCAACTTCGGGACTCTGCGGTCGTAGCCCACGAGGAAGGCTTTGCGCATCTTCTTGTAGTCGCTCTCGTCCTGCGACTTCGCCAAGTTGCCCTCCTTGATGCACTTGTTGTAGTGGGTGAAAATACCGGGAATGTCCAAACCGTAAGGACATGGCATGCAGTATTGACAAGCGGTACAAGGAATATTCTTCAGGTCGTAAACCTTTTGGGCAATATCTTCCAAAAAGTTAAGCTCTTCATCTGTAAGCGGTTTCAGCGGACAGTGGGTGGCGAGGTTGTCGTCGAGGTGGTCCATGTAGGTCATGCCGCTCAGGGAGGTGAGCACGTTGGGGAAGGTGCCGCAGAAGCGGAATGCCCACGATGCGACACTGCGCTCAGGCTCACGGGTCTTCATCTCCTTCACGATAAGGTCGGGCAGGTTGGCGAGGCGACCACCCAAGAGCGGTTCCATGATAACCGCTGGTATGTTTCTTTTAGTCAGTTCGTTATAAAGATAGTCCGCATTCGTGTTCGCCTCCTCGATCTCGTGGGCGAAGTGCCAGTCAAGGTAGTTCATCTCGATTTGCACAAAGTCCCATTTGTACTCGTCGTGGCGCGACAGCAGGTAGTCGAACACCTTGACATCGCCGTGGTAGGAGAAACCGAGGTTGCGGATGATCCCTTTTTCGCGCTTTTCGAGCAGGAAGTCGAGGATGCCGTTGTCGTAGTAGCGTTGGCGCAGCATCTCCATGCCGTCCTTGCCTCCGCCTATGCTGTGCAGCAGCATATAGTCGATATAGTCGGTCTGCAACTCCTTGAGGGAATTGTTGAACATGGCGATGGACTCTTGGCGCGGCCATGTGGAAGGCGCGAAGTTCGACATCTTGGTGGCAAGGTAATATTCGCTGCGTTTGTGACGCGACAGGGCGATGCCGGTGACCTTCTCGCTACGCCCCTGACAATAGACGGGGGAGGTGTCGAAATAGTTGACACCATATTCTATGGCCTTATCCACCATCTTGTTGACCATTTCTTGGTCGATGGGAGCGGCCGGGGCTTCTCTGCCGGAAGTGCCGGCCGGGGCTTCCGATTCGATGACGGGAAGTCGCATCATGCCAAAGCCCAGCAGCGACACCTTGTCGCCAGTATTATGGTTCGTGCGATAGGTCATCTGCCCCTTCTTCGGTTGGAGCGTGCCTCTCGGGTCGAGGTCTCCGCCGTTCTGGCAGCCGGCCATCGTTGCAGCGGTCACTGCGGTGCCCGCACCTAATATTTTGAGGAAGTCTCTTCTGGATATGTCTTTCATTTTTCTTTCGTTTCGTTTTTTTTTTTTTGTGTCTCCCCTCACAGACTGCGCTTCGCTTTTCATGGGGTGTTCCCCACACTACGCTTCGCTTATGTGGGGTTAATTGCACTGCGTGCGTTTAGCCTCTCCGAGGCTGTTGGTGCCCCGTCAGGTCCTGGAACTCGACCACTATATGAGTCGATGTTGTTCAACACCTTCGACGTAGATAGCGGAGAGAGGGCGGGCGGGGCAGACGTATTCGCAGGCGCCGCAGCCGATGCACTTGCTCTCGTTGATGGCGGGGATGAACAGTTTGCCGGTGTCGTCGCCGCGTTTCGGAACCATTTCGATGGCCTCGGCAGGACAGTGGCGGGAGCAGTTGCCGCAAGGGATGCCGTCGGCCGTCACGATGCAGTTCTGCGCAATCCAGTATGCCTGGCCTTTCTTGATGGAACTCTTCTCCTCTTTCGTGATCTTGAGGATGGCGTCTGTCGGACACACATCGCTGCAGGCAGTGCATTCAGGACGGCAATATCCTCTTTCGAACGACATCACGGGTTGCATCAGGTGCATCAGGTCGGTGGTGGGACGCAGTATATCGTTAGGACACTGTGACACACAGAGTTGGCAGCCAGTGCAGCGGTTGCGAAAGCGTTGGAGGGAACCTGCACCGGCCGGTACGATAGGCGTTTTTCGCTCTGGTGCCACCTTGTCTTCGAGGAATGCCAAACCGCCATCCACCTTTTTCTTCTCCTGCGCGAAGGCAGTAGTGCCCAACGCCACGGCGGAACCGATCAGGAAGGCGCGTTTAGAGGTATCGACGGATTCATTATCCGGTTGTTTGTCGCCGTGTATGGGTGAATGATTATTCGCCCCTACACGGACGGCATCTTTTGCCAAATGTTTGTATTCAATCGCCTCTTTCGGGCATTCTGCCATGCAGTTGCCGCAGACCACACACCGCGAATAATCCACATATCCGTTCTTGCCGTCGATGCAGGATGACTTGCAATTTTTGGTACACATCCCGCATTGGATGCATTTTTCCTCGTTGATATGCATTTTGAACCATGAGAAACGGCTGAAGAAGCTGAGGAACGTGCCCACCGGACAAAAGGTGTTGCAGTAGGTGCGGCCGTTGCGCCAAGCGAGGATGGCGAGAGCTACGAAAGCAAATATCGAGATGACGAGGGCAGGGATGCTCCTCAGCCACACTTCCTTATGGTAGAAGGTGTAACTCTGGTAGTGCTCGCTGATGGCTGCCAGCCCGTTGTTGCACCACTGATAGACGGGACCGAGAAGGCTCTGCACCATCAAACCGAAGGTGGAGTAGGGCTCCAACAGCACTATCAGGGAGCTGAAACCTGCGATCATGGCGATAATAAATACTCCTAACATGATGTATCTCAGTGTTTTGTGTGCTTTTGAAAAGGTGTAACGATCCTTCTTGAACCAGTTGTGGACATGCGCCACACCGTCTTGGAACACACCTAACGGACAAATCACAGAACAGTAGATTCGACCGAATAACAGGGTGATAATCAATAGGATGGCAATAACAATGAAGTTAAGAGCCAATATTGCGGGCAAGAACTGCACTTTGGCCATCCAAGCCAGGAATTGGTGCAGTGTCCCTGTGAAATCGAGAAACATCAGCGTGACGCCAAGGAAAAAGATGGCCGCCAGCACCCGCCGAATACGTTGTAAGGTTTTCTTGTTCATCTTAACTTTAACTTTGACTTTGACTATAACGATGGACTAAGTCATTGTCATTGTTATAGTCATTGTTAGATTATGCGGCAAAGATACAAAAAATTATGTATGGTTTAAGGTTTATGGTTTAAGGTGTAATGGTTAAAGTTAAAGCAAAACCTAATTTCCGCAAATACCCCCTTCAACCTCCGGCGGGTGCCTCAGGGCCGCGCAGAGGTGATGCCTGTTGACGAAAAATGCGGTTGCGCGGCCTCCGGAAGCGCATTTTGCTGACGAGAGCGCATA
>Ga0247610_10000747_pt1 | contig 44039 bp, 36 predicted proteins | sample 174DNAGHGhighgp2_FD_193483 | JGI IMG/M metagenome (GOLD analysis project Ga0247610, IMG submission 193483) | Sheep rumen microbial communities from Palmerston North, Manawatu-Wanganui, New Zealand - 1742 DNA GHGhigh gp2 | ecosystem: Host-associated > Mammals > Digestive system > Stomach > Rumen...
TACAGATTTACTCTGCCATCTGTGCCTACTGCCTCGTTGCCATTGTGCAGCATGATATGCGACTGGATAGAAGCACCTATGAGGTACTGCAAATCCTTAGCATGTCACTCACTGACACAACGCATCTCAGAGATCTCTTCGACAAAACTATATTCAAAAATGACAAAGACCGAAGCGGTTCAAGTGAACCTAATTTATTTAATTTTTAAACTCGTCCATTTTTAGTGGACACTAGTGATTTCTTTAAACGATTAACCTATTGAGTAACTTCAAACTAAGAAAAGTACTATGCTCACGAGTCATCAGCTAATTGATAACTATTGTTCTTACCAACTACAATATAATTGACGTTGGTACGAAAGAACGTTCTTTCATCATTGCTGGTTCTACCTTCGCAATCTGTTCGTCCTTGACAACCATGAAGGACGCTCGACTCTTCTGAGTCATCTTGTTGATATGTTTCTTTTGAGCCAGACACATCACCTGACGACATATTGTTGTTCACAACATCACAAATTGTTCTTTCGGTTTCACTATCCCAAACATTACAAGCCAAATCGTTCAAATCTACCACACTACCTACTATGATATGTGTTGCTGGGGTGATAGCAGCATTTGATATGAATCGAATAATCAACTTGTGTAGAGCCTGCTCAATTTCCAGACGAGTTAAGCCTTCTGTATTAACAACTTCCGATACGCCTGTTATGCTCTTGAAGTGTATGTTATCACCTTGTATGTCGCAGGTGAGGACTTTGTTTGTCAGTCTCTCAACATCTTCACCGAGTTTGCACCCTTTCTCCTGTAGATACCTAGCCGTATATTCATCAGCCGAGAGGAAAACCATCACATTCGAAACAACCTTACCTACCAACTCTTTTATAGCCATTCTGCTCACTGCATTATCATCCGTGGCATGACCAGTATACATTTTACTTTGTTCAGTTTGCACGTTCTCATCAATGCTGAAGGCTTTACGTCCATGTAGATAAGTATCCCAAATGACATCTTCAACACGACTATAATTATAAGAGGCTGGGTGTGGCTTGTCGTGTAAGCGACTAAACAAGGACCATGCCTTGAAACTTAGTCTTTTCTTACTCCGCGACTGTTTGATAGGTATCATACCACTCGAAGCATCTGTGACTGCTGCATCGAATTCTTCTTTTTCTGATGTCAAATATTTAGTGGCTTCATTCATCACATTTCTTGCCATCAGTTTTACCTCTTTTTCACTAAGCATCAGAAACATCTTCTCTGATTCTGTCAAAATACTCTTGTCCATAATGTTCTCCTCATTAATATTTTTATTATCAACAGTTGTGCTGTTTAAGTTGTTTAATGCTGTTGTCGTTGTACACCTCTCAAAGACAGTATCCTTGCTCTTCAATTCCTTGACAGTCCAAGTGACCTGAAGTTTCTTGTCACTCGACATCTTGTCTCTTGTCGTGTCCATGACCCATTCCACAGCTTGTTCATACGTAGCTGTACCCTTGCTCCCCCCTTGATTACCTATGCGGTAACTGGCATAATAAAGAGGAGGACAACTTGCAGAAGTTGTGTCATTTGTGCTGATTTTTCCGTTTTTTTCTGTCATAATCTTCTTAATTTTTCTTCAAACATATTACTGCCCCTTTTCACTTTAGTTTTTGGAAAAATCAAGATTTAACAGATCTTAATACTTCTACAGATTCTGCATATTGCTCCCAAATAGAAAAATTGATTAATTACACATTATTATATATAAAGCATAAGTAACGTGGCATATTTACCTACGATTGTCCCAACATACAAATCAAAGAAGCATCCGATGGTCTGCCACGATAGCATCTTAATATCAAAACAGAGTATTACCTGTAGTCGATAACACCCTCACATCTTTGGAGATATCTACGTAGAGAGTTGGATTGAACTCATGGTACTCCCAAACATTATCCTTAAGTTCTACATTCGTAAATGCTCGAAGTGAAACTATGAGTGATTCAACTTGTTCGTTTGACGGTTCAGGAAGGCTTATGGAAGACCATGAATTGCGACCGACATATACTATTTTGGGGTGACAACGGCGAATCAACACCACCATCTCATCCAAATCAAAATCCATAATAGGTTCACAGGTAACGTAAGTATCCACCCCTTTTTCTGAAATCTTCTCCATTGCAGCAACTCTTTCCATTATCATAGGAGCTTTCTGCATTGCAGTCGGATAATGGCGATTAGTTTCGATGGTTGTGCCTACCTCAGATTTTCTAAATACAGGATGGTCGATATACTTAAGCATATTGGCTGGGTTCTTACTTTGAAACAAATAATGATTGTCAAACTTGTCGCAATAATCAAGTATACGAACTATCCAATGAGGGCTGACATTATCAGCGAACATATCCGCTCCAGAGCCAACAAAGATGGTATTATTATTTCCAAGATCAGTTTTGAATTCTTCTTGTACCAAATGGATACTTCGCTGATGTTCCACAAACTTTTTGACATAACAATACACACAATTGTGCATACATTTTCCTGACACAGCATTCCAAGTATGAGATACTGTCGAATACATGTTACCTCTTCTTATGTTTAACATAACTTGTTTGATTAATTATTTTTTATTGTTAATTACTCTCTGTTCTATTAATAATATCGTTATAATTGAATTTAGTTTCGAAAATTGGATAATATTTTACAAAAAAAACTAAAATCACGAAATTGTGTACAATCTTAAATCGAAACAATCAAAGACATTACAATAAAGAAGATGAAGACAACAAAGCTCATAAAAGACAAAAGTGAAGTAATGAAGAAACTTCTGACAACAATGTACGATAGTGTGTGTGCACAGAAAGAGTTGCTGGAAATGCTCCTGAAAGAATTTGAAGCTGAAGAAAGCAAACAGTCACAGATAAAAGATGAGCCACGAGAACTCATCAAAGGTATCAACGGACTTGCGGAATTTCTCGGATGCGGCACTACAAAAGCCCAAAACATCATGAATTTCGGTGTCCTTCAGGAACGAGACATAGCCTATCGTGCTGGAAACCGGTGGCGTTTCAACAAGACACAACTAACAAGACTGTTGGAAGAGGAACCTGAGATACTCAATAGAGTTTGCTCTGAAGCATCCTAAGTAAAACACTGACACCACCAACAGCCATATGGTATTTCGATAAGAATGCTATATGGCTGTTTATCAGATACATACTTTAGCATCTCCTCGGATAGTTTAGGAATCGGCATTTTTAGAATTCTCCGAGTTTTTGATTAGATTTGGGTCTGATTTTGGGTAACGGAGAAATAGAAAATCTGCGCAACCTATTGAAAATCAACTAGTTGCGCAGATTTATCAGCGGAGAGAGAGGGATTCGAACCCCCGGTACCTCTCGGTACGGTAGTTTTCAAGACTACTGTAATCGACCACTCTACCATCTCTCCAGTGCTTCGATTTCTTGAAAGCGGGTGCAAAGGTAGTGGTTTTTCTCGAAATGAACAAATTTTTAGGCAAGAAATTTAAGAATTCGCCCAAAATTTCACTATTCACTATTCACTATTCACTATTTTTTCGTACCTTTGCAGCGTGATTTACCCGAATAACTTCGAACAAAAGATAGGATTCGACGAAATACGCGGGCTGTTGAAGGCACGCTGCCTGAGCACGCTGGGCAAGGAAAAGGTTGACGAGATCGCCTTCTCCACAGATGCCAGTGTGGTAAACGAATGGCTCTCGCAGGTGCGCGAGTTCCGCCGTCTGCAGGAAGAGAAGGACGACTTCCCGATGCAGTATTTCTTCGATGTGCGCGAGAGCATCAAACGCATTCGACTGGAAAACACCCATCTCGAGGAGGACGAGGTGTGGGATCTGAGGCGGTCGCTACAGACGATAGCGGATATCGTGAGGTATCTGAGGAAGGAGTCAGGAGACGGGAGTCAGGAGTCAGTAGATTACCCCTACCCTGCCTTGTATCGGCTGACGGAGGGGGTGACGACGTTTCCGGCCATCATTCGTCGCATTGACTCAATATTAGACAAGTTCGGGAAAATCAAGGACTCGGCTTCGATGACGCTGGCCGGTATCCGCCACGACCTGCAGAAGATGGAAGGTTCGATATCGCGTACCTTATATACTATATTACACGCTGCCCAGAAAGACGGACTGGTGGACAAGGACGTGACGCCTGCCGTTCGCGACGGCCGACTGGTGATACCCGTCGCCCCTGGCGTAAAGCGCAAGATCAGCGGTATCGTACACGACGAGTCGGCCACGGGAAAGACGGTGTTCATCGAGCCTACGGAGGTGGTGGAGGCCAATAACAAAGTGCGCGAGCTGGAGGCGGCAGAGCGTCGCGAAATCGTCCGCATCCTGACGGTGTTCAGCGATGAGCTCCGACCCCACGTGACGGAAATCCTCAATTCCTACGACTTCCTGGCAAAGGTTGACCTGATCTATGCCAAGGCCGAACTGGCTAAACTGACCAAGGCCTTCGAACCCGAAGTGAAGGGAGAGCCTGTGATCGACTGGATACAAGCCTGCCACCCGCTGTTGCAGTTGGCACTCGAAAAACAGGAGAAGAAGGTGGTGCCGTTGGATATACGCTTGGAAGGAGACAGGAGTCAGGAGTCAGGAGACAGGAGAAATGTTGGGAGGCTGCTGATTATTTCCGGGCCGAATGCGGGCGGAAAGTCGGTATGTCTGAAGACTGTGGGACTGTTGCAGTATATGCTACAATGCGGACTGGCGATCCCGCTGGGTGACCGTTCGACGACGGGCATATTTGACAGCATCATGATCGATATCGGCGACGAGCAGAGCATCGAGAACGACCTCTCGACCTATTCCTCACATCTGCTGAACATGAAGAACATGATGAAGCAGGCCAACGCGCGTACCATACTTTTAATAGATGAATTCGGCGGCGGTACGGAGCCCGGCATCGGCGGCGCCATCGCAGAGGCCGTATTGAAGCAATTCTGGAAAAAGAAAACCTTCGGTGTCATCACCACCCACTATCAGAACCTGAAGCACTTTGCCGAGGGTCATGAGGGCGTGGTGAACGGCGCGATGCTCTACGACCGCAACCAGATGCAGGCCCTGTTCCAGCTGAGCATCGGACAACCTGGTTCGTCGTTCGCCATTGAGATTGCCCGCAAGACGGGCTTGCCCGAGGAGGTCATCCAAGACGCCTCCGACATTGTAGGTTCGGAGTATATCCAGAGCGACAAATACCTGCAGGACATCGTACGCGACAAGCGCTACTGGGAGGGCAAGCGACAGACCATCCACCAGCACGAGAAGTCGTTGGAACACAAGATTACCCGCTATGAGGACGAACTCTCGGAGATAGAGCGTCAGCGCAAGGAGATCCTCCGCAAGGCAAAGGAAGAGGCCGAGGAGCTGCTGCGTGAGAGCAATAAGAAGATAGAGAACGTGATTCGCGAGATCCGTGAAGCCCAAGCCGAAAAGGAGCGCACACGACTGGCCCGTGAGGAGCTGAACACCTTTAAGGAGGAGCTCGACACCATCGACACCCGCGCCAACGACGAGATGATCGAAAAGAAGATCCGACAGTTGCAGGAGCGCAAGGAGCGTCGCGAGAAGCGCAAGGCTGAGAAACTTGCAAGGAAAGAGGAAAGTGGAAGGAGGAAAGAGGAAAGAGGAGAGAGGAATGAGAATACCTCAGCATCAAATTCTCAACTCAAAGTGGGCGATACTGTTCGCATCAAGGGTCTGACCTCTGTGGGCACTATTGAGAGCATCGAGGGCAAGATGGCAACGGTGATCTTCGGTGGCATGAAGACCAAGATGCGCGCCGAACGGTTGGAGCATGCGGAGATGCCCAAGGAGCAGACTTCGAAACAGGAAGAGCGCAATGCCTCGATAGCAGGCGCCTACGGCAATGCCTCGAAGGATACGCGTAACGTCATCGACAACCGCAAACTGAACTTCAAACAGGACATCGACGTGCGCGGCATGCGAGGCGACGAAGCCATCAACGCCATTACCTACTACATCGACGATGCCATCCTCGTAGGCGTATCGAGGGTAAGAATCCTGCATGGCACAGGCTCAGGCATCCTGCGCCAGTTGATACGCCAATACCTGGCCACTATCCCCAATGTTTCGCACTTCCGCGACGAGCACGTACAGTTCGGCGGAGCAGGCATTACGGTGGTAGATTTGGACTAGTGTACGCACACAACAAATCTTAAAAAAACGAAAAATATTTGGTCAACTCGCTGATAATCTTTAAATTTGCAGCCCATAACGACGTGAAGTCGTAGTTTTGAAGAAGAAAATCTAAAGGATAACGCGGCATACTCTCGTGATGAGACGGCCGCCTAAAGTATAGAGATATGATTCAAATTATTAAGAAAGTAAGTGTGAGCCTGATGGCCTTGACATTTACATTGATTGCCTCAGCGGGAGGCGGCAACGTCAAGAGTCCCACTAAAACATCAGGCTTCGACTGGAATCCAGTGATGGATGCGATTATTCAAGTAGAAAGCGAAGGAAATCCCAATGCCGTGAGCGGAAACTCCGTAGGCGCTATGCAGATTACTCCGATTCTTGTGAAGGATTGCAACGACATTCTGACAAAGCAGAAGAGTAAGAAGCGTTATACCATGGCCGATCGCTACAGCGTGGCGAAATCGAAGGAGATGTTCCTTATCATCCAGAAGTACTACAACCCCGAAAATAACATCGAGAAAGCGATCCGATTATGGAACGGTGGTGTGAAGTACAGCAAAAAAGCCACCAACCGTTATTACAAGAAGGTGCTTGCCCGAATGAAGTAAGGATACATGGAACTTCGCAATCGTTTTGAAGAACGAAAACTATTTGCAAGACTGATAATCCGATTGTCAAGGATAAAACCTGACGATCGGATATTTTGTTTGTATACAAAAAATGCAAGCCGTTTGGCTTGCATTTTCCTCTTTAGTTGCGGAGGCAGGATTCGAACGTGCGACCTCCAGGTTATGAGCCTGGCGAGCTACCAACTGCTCCACTCCGCGATGTATTTTTTCTAAGCGGGTGCAAAGGTACTACTTTTTTTCGAAATACCAAAATATTTATGTCACTTTTTTGAAAAAACTCGCTTTTCTGAACATTTCCTTGCTTTTTTCTTGCGTATTTAAAAGGAAAATCGTAATTTTGCACACTGATAGAATGTGTGCAATTTTGTAAAAAGCAAGGAGGATACAAGTATGTCAATATCCAAGACCAGACAAAGACTCGTAGACGTGGCCCGCCAGTTGTTTGCCAAAAACGGCCTGGAGAACACCACGATGAACGACATTGCCACCCAGTCGGGCAAGGGACGGCGCACACTCTACACCTATTTCAAATCGAAGGAAGAGATTTACTACGCCGTCATCGAAGGAGAGTTAGAGCGTCTGAGCGACAAGCTCGACGAAGTGGCAGCACGCAAGATCCGTCCGCAGGACAAAATCATCGAACTGATCTATACCCACCTGAGCATGATCCGTGAGACGGTGGTCAGGAACGGTAACCTTCGCGCCGAGTTTTTCCGCAACATCTGGATGGTGGAAAAGGTGCGCAAGCACTTCGACGACGCAGAGATCGAATTGTTCCGTAAGGTCTATACAGAGGGTAAGGAGGACGGTGAGTTCGACATCGACAATATCGACTTGGTGGCCGATATCACCCACTATTGTATCAAGGGCCTTGAAGTGCCTTACATCTATGGACGTATCGCCCATGGCATGAAGGAAGAAGACACCAAGCCGCAGGTGGCGAAGGTGGTATACGGTGCGCTTGGAAAATTCCAGCGCAAGTGATGAAATGATTATCGTTTATAATTTACAATTTATATTTTAGAAAAAGATTATGGGATTATTAAGTGGTAAGACAGCGCTGATTACAGGTGCTGCACGCGGTATCGGAAAGGCTATCGCACTGAAATTCGCCGAAGAGGGCGCAAACATTGCATTCACTGACCTCGAAGTGAATCTGGAGACAGAAAAGGAAATCGCCGCCAAGGGCGTGAAGGCCAAGAGCTATGCCTCGAACGCTGCTGATTTCGCTCAGACCGAAGAAGTGGTGCAGGCCGTGAAGGCAGAATTCGGAAGCATCGATATTCTGGTCAACAATGCCGGTATCACGAAAGACGGCCTGATGCTGCGCATGACTGAGCAGCAGTGGGATGCCGTCATTGCCGTCAACCTGAAATCAGCCTTTAACTTCATTCACGCCTGTGTGCCTGTGATGATGCGTCAGCGTAGCGGTTCAATCATCAATATGGCCTCGGTAGTAGGTGTTCACGGTAACGCCGGACAGGCCAACTATGCCGCTTCGAAGGCCGGTCTGATTGCCCTGGCCAAGAGTATCGGTCAGGAGATGGGTCCGAAGGGCATCCGCGCCAACGCCATCGCCCCGGGCTTCATCGAGACGGCCATGACAGCCGCCCTGCCTGAGGAGGTTCGCAACGAGTGGAAGCAGAAGATTCCTCTTCGTCGTGGCGGTCAGGTAGAGGATATCGCCAACGTGGCCACCTTCCTTGCCTCTGACATGTCGAGCTACGTCAGCGGACAAGTGATTCAGGTTGATGGTGGAATGAATATGTAGTTCATTGACCATTGAACATTGAACATTGACCATTATGGAAGTCGTTTACGAGGACAACCATATCATCATTGTAAATAAAAAAAGTGGGGAGATCGTACAGGGCGACAAGACTGGCGATCGCCCCCTTTCTGATATTGTCAAGGACTATATCAAAGAGAAATATGCCAAGCCGGGAGCCGTATTCTTAGGCGTGGTCCACCGTTTGGACCGACCTGTATCGGGACTGGTCGTGTTTGCACGGACCTCAAAGGCCCTGAGTCGGCTGAACAAGATGTTTGCCGAGGGAGAAGTGCATAAGACGTATTGGGCGATAGTGAAGAGGAAAGAGGAAGGAGGTCATCGCGAAGCGCTTGCTACCGGAAGGGACGCAAGAAAGAGGAAAGAGAATAGTGAAGAATGGCAGAGGCTGGAGCATTGGCTCGTGAGGAATGAGAAGCAGAACAAGAGTTACGCATACAATCAGGAGAAGCCGAATGCGAAGAAGGCCATTCTGAAATATCGTGTGCTCAGCCATAGCGATAATTATTCGCTGCTCGAGGTGAACCTCATGACAGGCAGGCATCACCAGATACGCTGTCAGTTGGCTGCTATGGGCTGTCCTATCAAAGGCGACCTGAAATACGGCGCGCCTCGGAGCAATCCCGATGGCAGCATCTCGCTGATGTCGCGCCGCGTGGAGTTTGTCCATCCAGTCTCCAAGGAAACCATCATCGTCGAGGCTCCCCTACCCGATGATACCCTCTGGCAGGCCCTGAACGATGGAAGAAGGAAGATGGAAGATGTATGATGTATGATGTAAGATGTAAGAAGTGAAGAAAGCGCTGAAGTGGATGGCGATAGCGGTATTCACGCCCATTCTGCTGTTTTTCATACTCGCCGCACTACTCTACCTGCCACCCGTACAGAACTGGGCGGCCCAAAAAGTAGCGGCCATCGCTTCAGAGAAAACAGGGATGGAAATCACCGTAGGTCACGTCAATCTGGAATGGCCCTTGAACCTCGGTATCGACGATTTCCGCATGCTGCATCCCAATGACAGTCTGCCCAATGTCACCGACACCATAGCCGATGTAGGACACCTGACGGCAGACATACAATTATGGCCGCTGTTGAAGAAACGTGTGATCATCAACGAACTGTCGCTGCAAGAGGCCAAGCTCAACACCAACGGTTTTATCAGTGACCTGCGCATCAAAGGCCGTATGCAGGAACTGTGGCTATCGTCAAAAGGCATCGACCTGGACAAGGAGACGATGGAGGTAAACGGTGCCAGACTGGCCAATGCCGACCTCGACATCCATCTGTCGGACACAGCAGCTGTGGACACGACAACCTCGGAAATAAAATGGATTATCAATGCCGACAGCCTCAGCATTCATCATTCCCGCCTCACCCTACACATGCCAGGCGATACGCTCAACATGGATGCCTATATGGGACATGCTATCGCCAAGGAAGCCAACATTGACTTAGGAAAGAGTATCTATCAGGTAAGCAGCCTCAGGTGGGACGACGGCCGATTCAGATATGACAACCGCTTTGAACCCGACGTGGCTGGCTTGGACTATAATCATATCGCGCTTACAGATATCAGCCTTGGCATCGATTCCATCAGTTATACGCCCGCAGGTACCTCTTTTTACATCCACCACACGAGCCTCAAAGAAAAGAGCGGTCTCGAAATTAGTGAACTGAAAGGCGGCGTCAGACTCGATTCTGCCTTTAATAAGATAGAGATACCTGCCCTCGCACTCAAGACACCGGATTCTGACATCTATACCGAAATTGACTTAGACTTCAACGCCTTTGAAGAGCAGAATCCGGGTAAGATGAAGATGCGCCTGAATGCGCAGTTGGGCAAGCAGGACCTGATGCGATTCATAGGCGATATGCCGGCAGGTTTCATCCGCCGCTATCCCAACCACCCAATCGCCATCAAAGGCTCGCTCAACGGCAATCTGCAGCAAATGGAGTTTACGGGCCTCGACATCAATCTGCCTACGGCATTCCATCTCACTGCAAACGGTACCGCCGGCAATCTGACAGATATGTCAAAACTACAGGCTGACCTGAAGATCAATGCCAAGACGCAGGACATCAGCTTCCTGACGGCTCTGCTCGATGCGAAGACGATGAACGACTACCGCATTCCCAACGGTATCACCCTCGACGGCACCTTAAAGGCTGACGGGCCACGCTACAAGGCAGACCTCATCGCCCGCGAAGGTCAGGGTACGGTGAAGTTGAAAGGCAATGCCACCATCCCACAGAATGCCAAGGGCGAGATGGTACCCACTATGATGAGCTATGATGCAGACATCAGCATCAGTAACCTGAACCTGCACCATTTCATGCCTAAGGATTCCATCTATACCCTTTCGGCCGATATCACTGCCAAAGGATATGGCACAGACATCCTGTCCAAGAACACCCGTTTGACGGCCGACGCCACCCTTCACCAACTACAGTATGGCAGCTGGGACCTGAGCAACATGACAGCCAAAGCGACCATCGGCAACGGACACGGTAAGGCTGTTATGACAGGTCACAACGCCTTGTTTGAAGGCGACATCACCGCCGATATGCTACTGGCGCCTGCCCTCTCCAGCGACAAGACCATCCAAGTCCAGCTGTGTGCCGACCTTGCGAAGGCCGACCTCCTGCAACTGCGGCTTACAGACGACACACTCACCGTAGGGTTCAGCGGCGACCTTGATATCAAGTCGGATCTTAAGAACACCCACTATGTCAGCGGTCTGATTGACAATATCAGTATTCAGGACAAGAAGACGACATACAATCCTACGAAAGTAGGCCTCCTGTTAAAAACCAATAGCGACACCACCTACGCCCGAATACAGAGCGGTGACTTCATTGTAAAACTCGATGCACAGGGTGGCTACGAGCGGGTCATGAAACAGCTGACCACCCTTGGAGACTCGGTTGTTGCCCAATACGAGGCTAGGGTGATTGACCAGCCTGCCATCAAACGACTATTACCCACGATGAGACTGCATGTGGAGAGCAAGAAAGAGAACCCCATCGCCAATCTCCTGAAGACGCAGGAGATCGACTTCAAGGACTTGTTGCTCGACCTGAACACCTCACCGCAGACGGGTATCAACGGCTCCCTCCACCTCTATTCACTGAATTACGACAGTACCCGCATAGACACCATCCATCTGAACCTTACCCAAAGGGGCGACCGGCTCACTTATCAGGGACAGATACGCAATAACCATAAGAATCCGCAGTTCGTCTTCAATGCCCTGATTGACGGTCATGTGCATGAGCACGGTGCCTTGGCTGGACTACGCTATTACGACAAAGACGGCAAGATGGGTGTCAGAATCGGAGCCACTGCCGAAATGGAACCAAATGGTATCCGCTTCAAGCTGATGCCAGACAGACCGACGGTGGGTTATAAGGAATTCAATCTGAACAAGGATAATTATATTTTCCTTGGCAGCAATAAGAAAATCCAGGCGAAGATTGACCTCATTGCTGACGACAAGACTGGTCTGAAGCTCTATACAGAGAACCAGGACTCCACGATGCTGCAAGACCTGACACTCTCGTGCAACCGTATCGATCTGGGAGAGATTACTTCCGTGGTGCCTTATTTGCCGAAAATCACCGGCAGGCTCAACGGCGATTACCATATCCTGCAGGATCAGAACGAGCAGTTCTCCGTGGTCTCTGATATGGCTGTACAGGATATGACCTATGAGGGTGCGCCTATCGGTAATATCAGCACTGAGCTCGTCTATCTGATGAAGGAAAATGACACTCACGCCATCGAGGCCCACCTGATGCTTAATGACGAGGAATTCGGAACCCTGACCGGAGACTATCAGAATAAAGACGATGGGCACATTGATGCCACCTTCAACATGACACGTTTCCCGCTGTCGCTCGTCAATGGTTTCATCGAAGACCAGATCGTCGGTCTCGAAGGCTATGCTGAAGGCGAACTGGCAATCAAGGGTACGTTGAAACACCCGAAGGTTGACGGTGAAATCTATGTCGAGGATGCCTATCTGCTGAGCCAGCCATATGGTATCCGCATGCGTTTCGACAACGACCCCATCCGCGTTATCGATTCCCGCCTGCTGCTCGAGAACTTCGGTCTCTATGCCTACAACGATGAACCTATCAACATGATGGGCAACATCGACTTCTCGGATATGGACCGTATCACGATGGATATGCGTATGCGCGCCCGAAACCTGCTGCTGATCAATTCCAAGCAGGAGGCCAAGAGCATTGCCTTCGGCAAGGCCTATGTCAATTTCGCGGCACGTATACAGGGACCGCTGGAGTTGTTGGACATGCGAGGCCGACTCGACGTGCTCAGCTCTACGGATATGACATACATGCTCCTCGACTCGCCCCTCTCGACAGACAATCGTCTGGATGAACTGGTGAAGTTTACAGATTTCAGCGACTCTACACAGACCATTGTCGTCAAGCCGGTACCGACAGGACTCAATGTCGATATGACCATCTCGGTGAACCAAGGTGCCCATATCGTCTGTGACCTCAATGCCGAACAGACGAACTACATCGACCTCATGGGTGGCGGTGACCTCCGCATGAAATACAACCACGATGGCATCAATCTCACAGGCCGCTATACCCTGAACAGAGGTGAGATGAAATACTCGCTGCCTGTGATCCCGTTGAAGACCTTTACCATCAAAGACGGCAGTTATGTAGAGTTTACGGGTGATGCCATGAATCCCAAACTGAACATCACTGCCACCGAGCATACCAAAGCCGCAGTCAACAACGAGGAGGCCAGCCGCGTGGTAGCCTTCGAGTGCGGTGTGATCATCACCAAGACGCTCAAAGACATGGGACTGCAGTTCATCATTGAGGCCCCTGAGGACAACCTCATCAACGGCGACCTCAACAGCATGACCGTCGAAGAACGCGGAAAAGTGGCTGTGGCCATGCTTACTACAGGCATGTATCTGGCCGACTCCAACACCAGCGGATTCTCGATGAACTCCGCGCTCAGCTCGTTCCTCCAGAGTGAGATCAACAACATCGCAGGTTCTGCCCTGAAGACCATCGACCTCAGCGTGGGTATCGACAATACCACCAATGCCTCGGGTGCCATACAGACCGACTACTCGTTCAAGTTTGCCAAGCGGTTCTTCGACAACCGTCTGAAAATTGAGCTGGGTGGTATCGTCTCCTCTGGTGCCAACATGCAGGGACAGAAACAGTCGTTCTTCGACAATGTCACAATGGAATACCGTCTGAACCAGAGCGGTACGATGAATGCCAAGCTCTTCTACCAGCAGAATGTCTACGACTGGCTCGACGGCTATACCAACATGTACGGTGGCGGTTTCGTCTGGCGACGGAAACTCAGCAATTTCTGGGACATTTTCCGATTCTGGAAAAAGGAGCAGCTGCCCATGATACCAAGGACGCAGCAGCCGCTACAGCCTGGACTGCAGACGCAACGCGACAGTATAAAAGTTGATTCTTTAGACCACAGATGACGCAGATGACAAAGATTATGATAGGATTAAGCCATTGCAAGCGGCAGATGACACAGATGGTTTCATTGACCTTCTTTATTTTCCTGTTGTCATCCTGTTCCCTCACGAAGAACATCCCAGACGATGACCAACTTTTCCGAGGGCTGAAAGAAATAGTCTATATTGACGAGCAGAGCAACCATCAGCCTGAGGATAAGGCCCGTGAAGCCCAAGAGACCACTATGAAGGAAGAAGTAGAGGCCGCCCTCGCTACCATTCCCAATGGTTCGCTCTTCTTCAGCAGCTATTATGCAGCTCCCTGGTCCTGGCGACTCTGGGTCTATAACACCTATGCCTCGAAAGACTCCAAGTTTGCCAAATGGATGACCAAATCCTTCGGTAAGCCCCCTGTACTGATGAGTCAGGTAAATCCGGCCCTCCGTGCCTCTGTGGCCACATCTGTCCTCCGTAACTACGGTTATTTACGCGGTAATGTCAGCTACGAGCCCGTGCCCATGAAGAATCCCAAGAAGAGTAAACTCCGCTATACCGTCACGCTCGACTCCCTATTCACCGTCGACTCCCTGACCTATATCGGCTTTACGGATTCCCTACAGCAGCTCATCGACTCTACCCGCCAGGAAACGCTCATCCCAAAGGACAGTCCTTTCAGCGTTTCATCCCTCGATGGTGAGCGCAACCGCATCAGTTCGCTCTTCCGCAACAACGGGTACTATTATTTCACACCCGGCTACACCACCTATTTCGCAGATACCATTGCCGTACCCAACAAGACGCAGCTCCGCCTGCAGATGGTCGACGGCCTCGGAGAAGAGGTGCTGAAGAAATGGTATATCGGCCATATCGACGTACAGTTCCGGAAGGCTGCACGCGAGATACTCTCCGACTCCATCCAGCGGCGACATCTCACCATCCATTACAACGGTAAAAGTTCACCCATCCGTCCGCGTACCATTTTGAAAGACCTCACCCTCCGTCCACGTCAAGCGTTCAGCCAGGAGAAATATCAGGAGTCGGCGAATAAGATCAATGCCACAGGTGTGTTCAGCAGCACCGATTTCGTCTTTACACCACGGGTTGGTACCGACACCCTCGACCTCACGCTGAACTGTGTATTTGACAAACCCTACGATTTCTACTTCGGTGCCGACATCAACGGACGTACCATTGGCCGCTGGGGTCCTGAGGTGAAGATCGGTTTCACCAAACGCAACGCCTTTAAGGGTGGCGAGCTGCTCGACATCAACCTGCACGGTTCGAATGAGTGGCAGAGTGGCGCCTCCTCCGACATGAACACCTTCCAGTATGGTGCCGATATATCGCTTGAATTCCCGCGTATCATCGCCCCCTTCTACAACAGCGAAAAGGTACGTCGTGACAAGGACGGGCGCCCCAAGCCACGCCGTTTCTATACCACGCCTACCACCTATGCCAAAATCTCCACCGACGTGATACGGCGGCCGGAATATTACAAGATGCACGTCGTCTCTGGCGAATGGACCTATCGCTGGCAGACCTCTCCCAATAGCCGCCATGAGTTCTCGCCCATCACGCTCAGCTATCAATATCTGAACAGTACCACCGACAAATTCGAAGACCTGAAGGACAGCATTCTTTATCTGGACGCCGTCATGGGCGACAAGTTCATCCCCAAGATGCGCTATACCTTCACCTATACCAGTCCCTCCAGCTACCGCAATCCCATCCGCTGGGAAACGACCCTCGAAGAAGCAGGCAATGCCGTCTCGCTTTGGCACCGTCTGGGCGGACACCGCTTTGACGAGAAGGAAAAGACGCTGTTCAAGAACCCCTATTCACAGTTCCTGCGTCTGGAAACCGATTTCACCAAGACATGGAGTTTGGGCACTTCATCAAGCCTTGTGGGACATGTCAATGCAGGCATCATCTACAGTTATGGCAATAGCCACGAATCCCCCTACAGTGAGATGTTCTATGCAGGAGGCGCGAACAGCATCCGTGCCTTCCCTGTCCGTGAAGTCGGTCCTGGCGAATTCACGACTTTAGGTACACGTGACCGCCAATTTTCCTATCTGATGCGCAATGGCGACCTGAAACTGGTTGGTAATCTCGAATACCGAATGCCACTTTTCGGTAACCTTCATGGCGCTGCCTTCATTGATATCGGCAACACGTGGCGTTTAAAGGACATCTATCTCGGAGACAGGGAGTTATTAGAACAAATAGGAGGGAAAGAAGGAGATCTCTATTTGGCATTATACGACTTCCTAAAAGGATATTACAAGATGATGAAATTCGAGCCTTCGCGTTTCTTCAGCGACATTGCCATCGGCACAGGCATTGGTCTGCGCTACGATTTGGGATTTCTCGTCATCCGCGTTGACTGGGGCTTTGCTATACACAATCCGGAGCTCGACCTCCTCGATGAGCGCAACGGCTATTTCAACCCTGGCTCTTTCAAGGACATGCAGACCCTCCACTTTGCCATCGGCTATCCGTTCTAAAGAGCGAATTGTGAATTGTGAATAGTTAATAAATGTAGAGCGGCAGCAAATTCTTCACTATTCACTTTTCACTATTCACTAAAAATTAGTATCTTTGCAGCCAAATAAATAAATAAATCAAAATAATCGAATATGAAACCGACTCTTTTTCTGCTAGCAGCAGGTATGGGAAGCCGCTACGGAGGCTTGAAACAGCTCGATGGTCTGGGCCCCAACGGCGAAACCATCATGGACTATAGTATATACGATGCCATCCAAGCCGGATTCGGCAAGATTGTATGGGTCATCCGTAAAGACTTCGAAGAACAATTCCGTACACAGATTCTTTCCAAATATGAAGGACATATCCCCTGCGAACTCTGTTTCCAGGGTCTCGATGCCCTGCCCGAAGGTTTTTCCGTACCCGAAGGGCGTCAGAAGCCTTGGGGTACGAACCATGCCGTACTCATGGGTAAGGACGTTATAAAAGAGCCTTTCTGCGTCATCAACTGCGACGATTTCTATAACCGCGATGCCTTCATGGTCATTGGCAAATTCCTCAGCAATCTGCCCGAGGGTGCCAAGAACCAGTATGCAATGGTAGGATTCCGCGTGGGTAACACACTGTCTGAGAACGGCACTGTGGCTCGTGGCATCTGCTCGAAGGACGCGCATGACCACCTCACCACCGTTGTGGAGCGTACAGAGATTGTGCGTTGCGCTGCCGATGGTTCTAATGCCGGTGCTGCCAGCGAGCCCATCCGCTACAAGGACGAGCAGGGCCAGTGGGTCGTTGTCGACGATAACACGCCCGTTTCTATGAATATGTGGGGTTTTACCCCCGACTACTTCGAACATTCTGAGGCTTACTTCAAGGAGTTCCTCAGTGACCCGAAGAATATGGAAAACCTCAAGGCCGAATTCTTTATCCCCCTGATGGTTAACAAGCTCATTGTTGAGAAGACTGCTACGGTAGAGGTGCTTGACACAACCTCAAAATGGTTTGGCGTCACCTATGCCGCCGACCGCGAGGGCACAGTAGCCCGCATCCAGCAGCTCATCGACGAGGGTGTCTATCCGAACAAACTGTTCTAAATGAATATTGACATCCTCACGCCAGAAGAGTGTAGTCGGCTCCGGACACTGATTGAAACCAGCCAGAACATCGTCATCACCTGCCACCGCAGTCCTGACGGCGATGCCATCGGCTCTTGTCTCGCATGGGCGGAGTTTCTCCGTTCCGTGGGCAAGGACCCCATCGTCATTGTGCCCGATCAGTTTCCCGACTTCCTCCACTGGCTGCCCAACACAGAGAAAATTATCCGTTACGACAAGCATCGCGAGCGCTGCGACCTGCACCTGCAGATCGCTGACCTCGTGTTCTGTCTTGATTTCAACACGCCGAGCCGTGTTGACGAGATGGAACCTGCCCTGCTCAGGACTCCAGGTGTCATTGTGCTGATCGACCATCACCTCAACCCTGATGTGCCTGCGGAGCTCACCATCTCCCACACCGAGGCCTGCAGCACCAGCGAAATAGTCTTCCGCATCGTGTGGCAACTTGGCCAGTTTGACAATCAGAGCAAGCATTTCGCCATCCCCGTCTACTGCGGCATGATGACTGATACAGGAGGCTTTACCTTCGCCTCCACACGCCCGGAGATCTTTTTCATCATCTCCCAGTTGCTCACCAAGCGCATTGACAAGGATCGTATCTATCGCAATGTTTACCACAACTATTCCGAGAACCGCCTTCGTCTTATGGGCTTCGTCATGTATGAGAAGCTGGTCTATCTGCCTGAGTATCATGCCTCTTTCTACACCATCTCCAAGGAAGAACAGAAGCGTTTCAACTTTATCAAAGGCGATGCCGAGGGGCTTGTCAACATCCCTCAGCAAATCAAAGGTCTGAAGTTATCTGTGTCGCTGCGCGAGGATACAGAAAAGGACAACATCATCTGGGTCAGTCTGCGCTCCGTCGACGACTTCCCCTGTAATGAGATGGCAGAACAATTCTATAATGGTGGTGGACATCTGAATGCCTCCGGCGGACGCCTGCAATGCACGCTCGACGAGGCTGTCGACATCACCCATAAGGCGATTGAGGCGTTTGGAGAAAAATTGAAGAATTGAAATATGAAGAAACTATTATTGATATGCATAGCCGCCGTAGCCGTTCTCGCAAGTTGCAACGACTATGAGACCTACGGTGATAAGAAAGAGAAGGAGCGCAATGCCATCTCCAAGTTTATCTCTGATTATGGTATTCTGGTGATTGATGAAGACCAGTTCGTGCTTCAGGGGTGTACCACTGATACCGCCCGCAACGAATACGTCAAACTCAACAAAAGCGGTGTTTATATGCAAATTGCCCGCCCCGGTTGCGGCGAGAAGCTCAAGGATGGCGAGACGGCAAACATCTGTTGCCGTTTCAGGGAGTTTGACATCGAAGCCGACACCGCAACGTTCCGAAACAACGTTGATGTCTACTCAGCAACTGTCGACGTCATGCGCGTCACGAATACCAGCGGCACGTTCTCTGGCTCCTTCACCAAGGGCATTATGATCTCAGCCTATGCGTCTGCCTCTGTACCGGCAGGCTGGCTTGTTCCCCTCGCCTATATCAAAGTGGGACGTTCCAAGAGCCTTACTGACGAGAAGGCCAAGGTGCGCCTCATCGTGCCTCACAGTCAGGGACACACCATTGCCGCACAGGACGTGCTGCCCTATTTCTATGAGATTACATACGAAAAAGAAGCATAACGGTTTTTTATCATAAATATCAGACAATGACACTTATCAAATCCATTTCCGGAATTCGCGGCACAATTGGCGGACCTACCGGCGATACACTTAATCCCTTGGATATCGTTAAATTCACTACCGCCTATGCTACATTTATGTCGCGCAAGACCGGCCACAACGGAACGATCGTTGTAGGTCGCGATGGCCGCATCTCTGGCCAGATGGTGAAGAATGTGGTCTGCGGCACCCTTATGGGTTGTGGCTGCGATGTTATCAACATCGGCTATGCCACTACCCCCACCACAGAGTTGGCCGTCCGCATGAGTGGTGCCGATGGCGGTATCATCATCACAGCCTCACACAATCCCCGTCAGTGGAACGCCCTGAAGCTGCTCAATGGCGAAGGTGAGTTTCTGACGGCTGCCGACGGCGCAGAGGTACTCGACATTGCTGCCCGCGAAGACTTCGATTATGCCGAAGTTGACCAACTAGGCCATTATACGGAAGATTTCTCCTTCGACCTTCGCCATATCGACAACGTGCTGCAGCTGAAACTTGCCGATCTCAAGGCCATCGAAAGCCGCAAGTTCCGCGTCTGCGTCGATACCATCAACAGCGTGGGTGGCATCATCCTGCCCAAGTTCTTCGACGCTCTGGGTGTCAGCTACGAGATTCTCAACGGTGCCTGCACAGGCGACTTCGCCCATAACCCGGAACCCTTGGAGAAGAATCTGCAAGGCATCATGGACAAGATGCGCCAGGGCGGTTTCGATCTGGGTATCGTCGTCGATCCCGATGTCGACCGTCTGGCTTTCATCTGCGAAGACGGCACTATGTTCGGCGAGGAATACACCCTTGTCTCAGTAGCCGACTATGTCCTGAGTAATCTGAGTGCTCAGAATACTCATAGTACGTTGACCACAGTCAGCAACCTCTCCTCTACCCGCGCCCTGCGCGATGTCACAGAGAAGTATGGTGGCAAATACCATGCTGCCGCTGTGGGCGAGGTCAACGTCACCACGAAGATGAAGGAAGTAGGAGCTGTCATCGGCGGCGAGGGCAACGGCGGTGTCATCTATCCTGAGAGTCATTACGGCCGCGACGCCCTTGTTGGTATCGTCCTCTTCCTGTCCAGCCTGGCACAGAAGGGCTGCACCGCCAGCGAACTGCGCCGCACCTTCCCCGATTATCAGATTGCCAAGAACCGCATCGACCTCACACCAGAGACCGATGTCGACGCCATCCTCGTGAAGGTGAAGGAGATGTTTGCCAAGGACAACAGCGCAAAGGTCAACGATATCGACGGTGTGAAGATCGACTTCCCCGACCGTTGGGTTCACCTGCGCAAATCGAATACCGAGCCTATCATCCGCGTCTACAGCGAGGCGCCTACTATGGAGCAGGCCGACGAACTCGGCAAGAAGCTCATGCAAGTCGTCTACAACATGTAATAAACAGAAGAAGCCCGCCAATGGCGGGCTTCTTCTATTTATATCAACTGTTTCGCACGTTCGAGGGCGATGTTGATGTGCGAGCAAATGTTGTCTTCGCCAAGCATCGTGTCGAAGCCGGAACGATGGAGCACGGCCTGCACGGTGGGGTTGACGCCGGAAAGCACCACCTGGATGCCCTCGGCCTGTGACATCAGACAAAGATTCGTCAGGTTGTGAATACCCGTGGAGTCAACGAAAGGCACCTTACGCATACGAATGATGCGCACCTTCGGACGCTGATGGCGCAAGGCACCCATGATCTCCTCGAACTTATTACCAGCACCAAAGAAATAAGGGCCGTTGATCTCGTAGACCTCGACACCCGCAGGAATCGTGAGGTGCTCGAGGTTGCCCAGTTGGAAGTCGCTCTCCTCCTCTTCGGGATTGATTTCATCACTAATCACCTTGACATCAGTGGTCTCGGCCATACGGCGCATAAAGAGCAGACAAGCACAGATAAGACCCACCTCAATGGCAATGGTGAGGTCGAAGATGACGGTGAGCAGGAAGGTGACCCAAAGCACGATGACATCGCTCTTGGGATTCTTCAGGATCGACACGAAACTGCGCCAACCGCTCATGTTATAGCTCACAATCACAAGCACACCTGCCAGACAAGCCATAGGGATATACTGTGCCAGTGGCATGAGGAACAGGAAAATCAGTAGCAGAACAGCAGCATGGATGATGCCGGCCACAGGTGTACGGCCGCCATTATTGATATTGGTCATCGTACGGGCAATGGCACCTGTGGCAGGGATACCACCGAAAATGGGGCTGGCCAGATTGGCAAAACCCTGTGCGATGAGCTCTGTGTTGGAGTTGTGACGGTCGCCAATGACACCATCTGCCACCGTTGCCGACAGCAACGACTCGATGGCACCGAGGATGGCGATGGTGAAGGCAGGCGCTACAAGGCCCTTGATCACATCCCATGTCAGCTCAGGCACCTGAGCGCCAGGCAGCTGATTGGAGATGCTGAAACGGTCGCCGATAGTCTCGACACTCGTCACGCCCAGATACTGCTTGAGCAGCAACACGCCGATAGTCATCACGATGATGGCAATGAGCGACCCAGGGAGTTTCTTCAGAACATTATTATAACGGGCAATCTTTGGCCAGAGGGCAATCACCGCTACGGAGCCCACTCCTACCCCGGCGCTCCACCAGTCGATAGTGGGGAAAGAGCCAATATAAGCAATCCACTTCTCCACGAAATCGCTGGGTACCGATGTCATCGTCAGTCCGAAAAGATCTTTGATCTGTGTGGTGAAGATAGTCAGGGCGATACCCGACGTGAAGCCAACCACAATTGGATACGGGATATACTTGATGATTGTGCCCAGATGAAGCACGCCAAACATGATGAGGAAGACACCTGCAAGAAGCGTAGCAATTGTCAGGCCTTCGAAGCCATACTGCTGGATAATGCCATAGATAATAATAATGAACGCGCCTGTAGGGCCACCGATCTGAACCTTGGAACCACCAAAGACAGAAACGATCAGTCCGGCTACGATGGCAGTGATAATACCCTTCTCAGGGGTCACGCCTGAAGCAATACCGAAAGCAATGGCCAACGGCAAAGCCACAATGCCGACGATAATGCCGGCAAGCAAATCTGTTGTCAGCTGCTTCCGATTGTAATGCTTCAACGTCGAAAACAGCTTTGGTTTGAACTCTAATGTTGTCATTTACTGTTAATTATCTTGAAAACGGGTGCAAAAGTAAGAAAAAAGTTAAAAAGCGCAAAAAATATAAACAAGTTATTTAAAAATAGCCTAAATTTGTTGCCGAAAATCAATTCCCCCACATAGTGGGGATTCAATTTGAGAGAAGAATTAATTCACATTATTAACTATTAAAAAAAGATTATGAAGAAAATCATGTTTGCTGTGATGGCAATGTGCGCCATCGGTTTTACCGCATGTGGAAACAAAACTCAGGCTCCCGCAGACAACACAGAAGCGGTTGAGGCAATGGTTTACAACGCTGAGGAAGAGGCTGCAGCTTCCATCAACCAGCTGACCGAGCAGATTGAGGCTCAGGATGCCAGCAAGTTCCAGGAGGTGCTCACCGCTATCCAGGAAAAGATCAAGGACATCATCGGTTCTGATCCCGCTGTTGCTAAGGAGTATGTGACCAAGATTCAGGACTTCCTGAAGGAAAATGCCGAAAAGATTAAGGCTTTCGCTGGCGAGAACCAAGCTGTACAGGCTGCTCTGACCGCTATCACCGCAGCTCCCGCAGAGACCGTTGTCGACGGACTGATGCAGGCCCTCAACGGTGCTAAGGATGCAGCCGAAGGTGCTGTTGATGCTGCTCAGGATGCCACAGAAGGTGCTGTTGACGCTGCTAAAGACGCTGTTCAGAATGCAGCCGAGGACGCAAAGGATGCCGCTAAGCAGAAGGCCGGCGAAGCTGTCGACGCCGCTGCTGATCAGGCTAAGAAAGCGCTGGGAATCTAATTCGAAAACAAAGACATGATGAAAAAACTAGTCTTAATAATAACAGCCCTCATGACCTGCATGGTCGTGGGAGCCGCAGAAAAGATAACAGTGACCGTCGTCTATAGTGGGACGATGGCAACTGTGTCTATCCCAGAAAGTGCCGAACAATATGTCACATGTAGCAGTGGCACGGATTCACACGTAAGAATCGAGCAATTACTGACGAAGGATAATAATCCTACAGAAATCGAAGTCACCTACGATCTCTCTGGTGAAAGCAATGATGGTGGTTTCTACATGAAAGGCGAATACAAATGCACCATCAGCCTGAATGGTGTATCACTGACAAACCCCATTGGCCCAGCCATTGAAATCGAAAATGGCAAACGCATCAAGGTGGCCGCTGTGGAAAAGACAGAGAATACACTCATCGACGGATCTGACGGTAGCTGGAAAGCCTGCCTCTATGGCACCGGCCATTTTGAATTTGTCCAGAAAGGCACCCTTAACGTAACAGGCAATACGGCTCACGCCATCAGTTGTAAAGAGTATATCCAGTTTAAGAACCAGACGCTGAACATCAACGGTGCCGTCAAGGATGGTATCCACTGTAAGCAATACTTCTGGATGCAAAAAGCCGGCAAAATAACCATTTCGAATGCTGCCGACGACGGTATCCAAGTAGAATTAGTGGATGAAGAAGCCTACACTGGTCAGCTTCCCGACCACGAGGATGTGGATGAAAATGGCGAAGATTTCGACGAGAATAGCGGCAACGCCTATCTCGACGACGGAACGCTATCCATCAAAGACTTTGGAAAGAATGCTATCAAGGTCGACGGTGAGGTCGTCATCAATGGCGGTACTCAAGACTACGACGCAACAGCAGTCAAAGAAAGTCATAAGACAGCTACCGGCATTGGCGCTTCGCTAATGAATAGTGAAGAAGTGAATAGTGAAGCGTTATACGATCTCAACGGCCATCAGGTGAAGCATCAGACGAAAGGTATCACCATTATCAAGAATGGAAGCGATACCAAGAAAGTAATCATCAAATAAATAGAAATCCCCACCGATTGGCGGGGATTTTTATTTTTACCAGATCTGTGCCCTCTTTTTCTTAGGCACAAACAGCTTGTCACTCTTCTTGATACCAAAGGCATCGTACCATGCATCGATCTGCGGCAGGGCAGCATTCACACGAGCCTTAGCCGGAGAATGGACATCAACAGTGATCAGATACTCCACATACTCAGGACGGAAATTGCCTGCCCATACGCGTGCCCAGCTCAGGAAGAAACGCTGGTCGGGGGTGAATCCCTCAATCTTGCCTGTAGGATTCTGCTTCAGCGTATTCTGCAAAGCGCGGTAGGCGATGTTCAGACCACCATTGTCGCCAATGTTCTCACCCAATGTCTGCTGGCCATTGATAAATTTGCCTGGCAGAATCTCCACCTTGCTGAAGAAATCTGCCAGCACCTTCGTACGGGCGTTGTAGTTCGTCTTGTCCTGATCTGTCCACCAGTTACGCTGGTTACCGGTCTTATCAAACTGTGAACCCTGATCGTCGAAGCCATGACTCATCTCATGTCCGATCACACCACCGATGGCACCATAGTTCACAGCATCGTCGGCATTAGGATCGAAGAACGGCGGCTGCAGGATAGCAGCAGGGAAGCAGATTTCGTTGGTAGTGGGATTATAGTAGGCATTGACGGTTTGCGGCGTCATGTGCCACTCCGTCTTGTCAACGGGCTTATTCACCTTACGGTTCAGTTCATCAAGGGTGCGCCACTCAGCGACATTGGCCAGGTTCTCGTAGAGCGACAGGCTCTCGTCAACCTTCAGCCCGCTGTAGTCCTTCCACTTGTCAGGATAGCCGATCTTGATGATAAAGTTCTCGAGTTTGTCCTTGGCCTTAGCCTTGGTCTCAACACTCATCCATGAAGCCTCGTCGATGCGCTGTCCAAGCGCCGTCTGCAGGTTGTGCACCAGGTCGAGCATACGCTGCTTGCTCGAAGCGGGGAAATATTTCTCAACATAGAGTTTGCCGATGGCCTCGCCCAGGACACCACTGACCAGACTGACCGCACGCTTCCAGCGGGGACGATCCTGCTGCGTACCGTTCATCACCGAACTCAGCTTAAACGCCTCAGCGCGGAAAGCATCGCTCAATTGACTGCTGGCACCAGCAATCACCTTAATCTCTGCGTAGGCCTTCAAGTCGTCGAGCGACGTCTCTGCCAGAATCTTCTCCACCTCATGGATGGCCTCCGGCTGCCCTACATCAACCAGATCGAAGGCGGGGAATCCTGAGATAAGGAAGAGGTTGCCCCAGTCGATGCCAGGATAGTCGAGCACCAGCTGATTATAAGTCATCTTGTGATAGTTGGCATCGATGTCACGCAGTTCCACACGGCTTTTGCTGGCCTTGGCGATGCGCGTCTCAATGGCCATCACGGCCTCCATCTTCTTCTTGGCCACAGCCTCATCATTACCTACCAGCCCATAGAGGTTGGTCATATAAGTCTTGTAAGCCTCACGGATACGCACAGTCTGTTCGTCATCGTTCAGGTAATAGTCCTTCGTGCCAAGACCGAGTCCCCCCTGCCCTATGCTCACGAGGTTCATCGAAGCATTGCGCATGTCAGAGCCGACACCTACGCCAAACATCATCGTGTTCTCACCCTTACGGTCAAGCTTGGCGCAGACCAGCTGAAACTCACGACGGTCCTTGATGGCGGCAATCGTCTCAAGGGTGGGTTTCAGCGGTGTCCATCCTTCACGGTTCAGGCGTACGCTGTCCATCATCAGTTTGTAGAGCGAGCCGATTTTCTGACCCAGTGTGCCCTTTTCCTGCGGTGTATTGGCATACTGCAGGATCAGTTCCTGAATCTGTTTCTGGCTCTCCTCATAGAGATCGGTAAACGCACCGTTGTTCGTATGTTCTGCATCGAGGGGATGGGCCTTCATCCATCCACCAGCAGCATACTGAAAGAAATCATCGCCAGGACGCACGGAGGTGTCGAGGTTCTGCTGGAAGTTCTGCCCCATGACGGTCATGGCCATCATCAGGCAGGAAATGGTTAAAAACTTCTTCATATACATTATATATTTAAATTAAGTCGTCCGTTTGACGCAGTTTGAGTGCGCAAAGATACACAAATATTTATAAGAATCACAGAATTTAAGATTATTTAATCACTCTTGCTTGCCGACTCCGCATTTTTTTCACTAAATTTGCACCAACAAACTTCTCTTTACTAAAACGAAACGAATATGAAAGATCTGAAAATGTTTATCAACGGCCAGTTCTGCGAGAGCTCGAACGGCCAATGGATTGAAGTGTTAAACCCCTCCACCGAGGAAGTGATCTCCCGTCAGCCTGAAGGCACCATCGAGGATGTAAACCGCGCCCTGGACGCAGCCCGTGCCGCCCAGAAGGCTTGGGGCAAGACGCCTGCCATCGAGCGTGCACAGTATCTGCTGAAGATGGCCGAAGGCATCAAGAAGCGCGAGAAGGAGTTCACGGAGATCATCATGCGCGAGCAGGGCAAGACGCGCAACTGGGCATCAATCGAGGTAGGTGCCACCATCGCCTATTTCGAGTATATGGCCACTTTCGCCCGTCACATCGAGGGTGAGATCATCCCCAGCGACCGTCCCAACGAGACCATCCTGCTCACCAAGAAGCCCATCGGCGTCGTGGCAGGCATCCTCCCCTGGAACTTCCCCTTCTTCCTCATCGCCCGTAAGGCCGGTGCTGCCCTCATTGCTGGCTGTACCATCGTGATTAAGCCGAGTCAGCTCACCCCCGAGAACTGTACAGAATTTGCCAAGGTAGTAGCCGAGACCGGTCTGCCCGCAGGTGTCATCAACATCGTCACTGGTAAGGGTTCCGTCATCGGCAACGAGATGGCCGGCTCTCCCAAGATCGATATCGTGAGCGTCACAGGTTCCGTCGGAGCCGGCGAGAGCATCATGGCCGCAGCGTCGAAGAACATCACGAAGGTATCGCTCGAGTTGGGCGGCAAGGCTCCCGCTATCGTCATGAAGGATGCCGACCTGGAGCGCGCAGCCCAGTGGATTGTCGACAGCCGTATCGGCAACAATGGCCAGATCTGCAACAATGCCGAGCGTGTGTATGTACAGAAAGAGGTGAAGGCAGAATTCACGAAGATCCTCGTCGACAAGATGTCGAAGGTGAAGGTGGGCGATGTCTGCGCCGATGAGAGCGTCGACATGGGTCCGTTGGTAGAGGCCCGTGCCCTGGAGAGCGTCACGGAGAAGGTGGAGCGCGCCATCAAGCAGGGTGCCAAGCTGCTCTGCGGCGGTCACCGCGTAGGTACCAGGGGTTACTTCTATGCCGCTACCGTGCTCGACGACTGCCGTCAGGATATGGACATCATCCACGAGGAGACCTTCGGTCCCGTGATTCCACTCATCGAGTTCTCTGATATCGACGAGGCCATCAAGTATGCCAACGACTGCGAATACGGTCTGGCATCAAGCATCTTCACGAAGGACCTCAACATCGCCGTGAAGGCCTGCCGCGAACTGGAGTTCGGCGAGACCTATGTCAACCGCGAGCACTTCGAGGCCATTCAGGGCTTCCATGCCGGTGTGAAGAAATCGGGTATCGGCGGTGCCGACGGTAAACACGGTGTCGACGAGTACCTCGTCACCCACGTCACCTACCTCGACACCTACGAGGACATGTAAGAAGAATCCCCCCGCCAGCCGGTGGGGGGATTTATCTTATAAGATGTCGAGTTCTACAGGACAGTGGTCGGAGCCGAAAATATCGGTATGAATCTTGGCATCAGCAAGGCGGTCGCGGAGACGATCGGAAATAACAAAATAGTCGATACGCCAGCCGGCATTCTTCTGACGGGCCTGGAAACGGTATGACCACCATGAATACGTCACTGTGTCGGGATACTTGTAGCGGAAAGAGTCCGTAAATCCCGATGCTAACAGTTCGCTGAACTTCTGTCGTTCCTCGTCGGTAAAGCCCGCATTCATGCGGTTGGTCTTGGGATTCTTCAGGTCAATCTCCTCGTGCGCCACGTTCAGGTCGCCACAGAGAATCACAGGTTTCTTCTGATCCAATCCCTTCATATAGGCACGGAAGTCATCCTCCCACGTCATACGATAGTCCAAACGTTTCAAGCCATCCTGAGAATTCGGCGTGTAGCAGCACACTAAGAAGAAATCGTCCATCTCAAGCGTAATCACGCGGCCCTCATGGTCGTGTTCATCGATACCAATGCCATAAGTCACATTCAACGGTTTCTTCTTAGCGAAGATGGCAGTACCACTATACCCTTTCTTGTCGGCATAGTTCCAATAGCTCTCGTAGCCATCGAAGGTCATGTCGAGCTGTCCGGCCTGCATCTTCGTCTCCTGAAGACAGAAGAAGTCGGCATCCAACTGCTTGAATATCTCACTGAAGCCCTTGCCCTCACAGGCACGCAGGCCGTTTACATTCCAACTGACAAATTTCATATCTCCTACAATTTTGGGTACAAAGATAACTTTTTTCTTCGAAACTGCCAAATCATATCGTTTATTTTCGTATCTTTGCAGCCATAGAAAGAAAAGTATGGAACAGAAGATCAGAATTTACACACTGACGTCGGAATTGCACGACGAAAAAGCGGTAGGCGCTGTGACCAAAGCGTTCTTGGAGAGCCTTGGTCTGACGTATGAACTGAAGGGTACCGACTATTCCGATTACGGCAGTAGCGGTCTGCATATCATTTATGTACGCACGGGAGGCACCGAGGGCATCTTCTTGAAACTGCTCCCTCAACTGCTGGAGAAGTCGTCACGGCCTTTCTATCTGCTGACATCGGGAAAGAGCAATTCATTAGCGGCTTCGATGGAGATCCTCTCCTATCTGAGGCAACATCATCTGAAGGGTGAGATCATTCACGGCAGTCAGCCGTATATCACCCGCCGCATCACCTTGCTGGCCAAGATTGAAGAAGCATGCCGCCGGCTCGACGGCATACGGTTAGGCATCATCGGCGAGCCCTCCGACTGGCTGATTTCCAGTCATGCCGACAAAGAGGAGGTAAAGGCTCGCTTAGGCATCGACCTGGTTGACATCCCTATGCAGGAACTGCTACAGACAGTGGGCAAGGGAGATACTGAGGATATCTATCAGTCGCTGAAGGCCATCACTGAGAATTATCAGCTGAAAGGCTTCACCCTTCGCTGCTTCGATCTGCTGACTGCTGTCAAGAATACGGGCTGCTTAGCCTTGGCGAAACTAAACGCCGAAGGCATAGTGGCAGGCTGCGAAGGCGATGTACCCGCCATGCTCTCGATGATGATTGTCCGTGCACTGTTCGGTATCTCCGGTTTCCAGGCGAATCCATCGACCATCAATCCGGAAACGGGCGAGATATTGCTGGCTCACTGCACCATTCCTCTTGACATGGTGGAGCGCTATGAGTTAGATACGCACTTTGAATCGGGCATCGGTGTTGGTGTCAGGGGTTTTATGAAGGAAGGCCCCGTCACCATCTTCAAGATATCAGGCGACCTGCAGCGCCATTTCATCGCTGAAGGCACCTTAGTACGCAACCAGCAGAAGCCAGACCTCTGCCGCACACAACAAATCATTCAACTTGCCGACAAGACCCAAACCAGCTATTTCCTTACCAACCCCATCGGCAATCACCATATCGTCCTGCCAGGCCATCACAAGGAACTGCTCGAAGGCCTCTTTTAGTGCAAACCCTATATAATACAGATTATGGAAGGAATGAAAATGAACATCTGGGGACTGTTGAGAAATATCCTGCCCTTTGTTTTACCCTACAGGTGGTTGATTGTGATTACACTTGTGCTGACACTCGTAGGTTCGCTGATGGCACAGGTGAACGCTGTGGTATTAGACCGTGCCGTCGACGCCATCAATGCGCTGATGCAGCAGCCAGAGGGCTTCCAGTGGAGTCAGGCGGTCAGAATCCTGACCATCATTACCGTGATATTGTTAGGCAAAGAGGTAATCGGGGCGCTGGTGACCTTCTTCCAACGTTATTATGGTGAGCGTATGCGTATCCTCGTGAGCCGCGACATGTCGCTGAGGGTGGTCGACAGGATCCTTTCCTTCCGCATGGCCTTCTTCACCAGCGAGGGCAACGAGACGGGTAAGCTGCAGTCGCGCATCGACAGAGGCATCATGAGCATGAGCAACACGGTGAACAATTTCTTCATCGAAATCCTGCCGCTGTTTACAAGTGCCATCCTCGCGTTGGGACTGATGTTTGCTGCCAACTTCTACGTGGGGCTCGTGGCTCTGTGCATCGTGCCGCTCTATTTCTGGGTGACCTATATCCAGGCCTCGAAGATGAAGGGTGGACGAAGGGGGATCTTCGGCGGGCATCAGGCCGTGAGTCAGGGTATTCTGAACATCATCGAGAGCATCACCGTCATCAAGTCGTTTAACCGCGAGCAGATAGAGGCCGACCGTCAAGCAGCCATCCAGCGCAATATGACCGACCTGCAACTGAGCACGCGCAAGAAGGCTTATCTGTTTAATGGTCTGAAGAGTTTCCTCGAACAAATCGGCACCGTGCTGATCATCATCCTCACGGCCTATCTGGTGTTGATAGACTATCCTGGCATGTCGATCGGAAAGATCATGTACCATGTGATGCTCTTCGCCAATGTCAGCGCACCCATCCGACAACTGCACCGCATCTACGACGATATAAACGATGCGCTGATCTACGCCGAGGGATTCTTCGGTATCCTGAAGGCTGACGACGAGGTGGAACAGACGGGTAAACACAAACCACAGACGGTGAAGGGTGACTTCGAGCTGAAGAACGTCGACTATACCTATTCGAACGGCACGCAGGCTCTTTGGGATGTGTCGATGAAGATTGAGAGCGGCAAGATTACGGCTCTCGTAGGACTGAGCGGTGCAGGCAAGAGCACGATCGTGAATCTGCTCGACAAGTTCTACCAGCCTCAGCAAGGCGTGATAAGCCTCGACGGCGTGCCGCTGAACGAATGGGATACGGAGTGGCTGCGTGAGAATGTGGGACTGGTGTTGCAGAAGAACCATATCTTTGACGGCTCAATTGAGGAGAATATCAAGTACGGCTGTCCGCAGGCCACACACGAGGATGTGGTACGTGCCGCCAAGCAGGCCTATATCTATGACCAGATTATGCAATTGCCTCACGGTTTCGAAACAGAAGCCTTGCAACTGAGCGGTGGTCAGCAGCAGCGCATCGCCATCGCACGCATGTTTATCAAGAACCCGCCTATCATCTTCTTAGACGAACCAACAGCTAGTCTCGATGCCATCGCTACTGAGCAGATCAAGGCCTCGATCGATGCCATCAAGAAGGGTCGTACGGTGATCATCATCTCACACAACATCGGACAGATTATCGATGCCGACCAAATCTATGTGCTGCAACAAGGACGGGTGGTACAGTCAGGCGAACCGTCAGAGGTTTACAAGCAAGGCGGACTCTATAAGGACATCTTCGATGCCAGCGCCCGCAGCATGAACGCCGACAAGATTGCCGCCACCACCAGTTTCTGAGAATCAACAGACACAAAAAAAACCTCACCAAGAGAGGTGAGGTACAAAATGGTTGATTAATCTTTCTTAGAACTTTGCCATTTTGATAGCGACAATGGCGCACTCATCACCCTTATTGCCATGCTTGCCACCTGAACGATCCTTGGCCTGCTGCAGGTCGTTGGTCGTCAGGAGACCATAGACAACGGGGATATTGCTGGTGGCATTCAGACGGGCAATACCCTCTGTGACCCCCTGACAGATGTAGTCGAAATGAGGGGTCTCGCCACGAATGACAGCGCCCAGGATGATGACGGCATCATATCCGTCGTTGAGCGTCATCTGATGTGCACCATAGATAAGTTCAAACGAGCCTGGTACGGTCTTCACGTGGATGTTCTCTGGCAGTGCGCCATGTTTCTCCAGCGTCGACACACAGCCCTCAAGCAGGGCACCAGTAATTTCAGGATTCCATTCAGCCACTACGATGCCGAAAATCATATTCGACGCATCGGGGACTGCGTTGAAATCGTACTCGCTGAGATTGTGTAATGCGGTAGCCATTATTCCTTGCAACGCTCAATGTATGCATCGATGGTCTGATACTGCATTGAGTTGAAGTACTTGTCCTTTACCTGCTGGTACAACTCCAAAGCATCTGCTTTCTTACCTTGGCTCTCGAGAATCTCGCCTGCCTGGATGAGGAAGGTGGGTGACAGACTGTTGTTGTCAGCCTTCTCAGCAGCCTTCTTCAAATTAGAAACGGCCTTATCGAGCTGGTTGAGGTGAGCATATACATTACCCAGAGCACCAATGGCTGCAGGAGAAATCATAGAATCGTCTGCACCGTCGAACTTCTCAAGGAAATTGGCAGCCTCCTGCCATTTGTCGAGCTTAGCATAGCACAGTCCGGCATAGAGGTTGGCAAGGTTGCCAGCCTTGGTGCTACCGTACTCAGAAGCCACATTCAGGAAACCCTTGAATGATACACTGTCACCATTAAGGGCCTTCTGGTAGTCGCCAGCGAGGAAATACTCCTGACCTTTGGCCAGAATCGTACTAGCCTTGTCTTCTCTGGGGCTTGAATAGTAGGTTGTGTAAAGAACAATACCTGCGATGATCACCACGATGGCAATCACAGCGGCGATAATTGCCTTCTTATACTTGAGGAAGAAGGCCTCACTCTGACTGATGGTCTGCTCTGCAACGGGAGCAGCCTGGGGGTTGTTGTTATTTGCCATTATCTTATTTATTTTTTATATTTCACACGAAACGGGTGCAAAATTACTCATTTTATTGCACATATTGAAATTTATTGCCGACTTTTTTTGTTTTTAAGCAAGAAAAGTTATAAATTTGCATCATGATTCTCGAAAAACTATCGCTCATTAACTATAAAAACATCCAGTCGGCTACACTGGAGCTCTCGCCGAAGATTAATTGCTTCATTGGTCAGAACGGTGTGGGTAAGACGAATGTGCTCGATGGAATCTATTACCTCTCTTTCTGTCACTCGGCCAATAATCCTATTGACTCACAGGTATTAATGCATGGTGAGGAATTTTTCATGATTGAAGGAAGCTATAGGGGTGAGAGAATCACCGATGACAATGAGTTACAGATTACCTGTGGCTTCAAGCCTGGCACGAAGAAGCATTTCAAGAAAAACAAAAAAGAATATAAGCGGCTGTCAGAGCATATCGGTCTGATTCCAGTAGTGATGGTATCGCCCTCAGACACACTGCTCATCGACGGTGGAAGTGAAGAACGGAGAAAATTGATGGATATGGTCATCTCACAATATGACCGCAGCTACATCGATGCCCTGAACCGCTATAACAAGGCATTACAACAGCGGAACACGATGCTGAGAGCAGAGGAAGAACCCAATATTGACCTAATGAGCCTTTGGGAGGAACAAATGGCAATAACCGGCGAGCTAATCTATCAGAAACGCGATGCCTTTGTCAAAGAGATGGTGCCTATCTTCCAGCGGTTCTACGAGACCATCTCTGGTAATCGTGAGCAAGTGACGCTGAGCTATATGTCGCATTGTCAGCGCGGCCCGTTGCTGGAGGTGATTCAGCGCGATCGTTTCAAAGATCGTGCCGTGGGCTATTCATTACATGGTATCCATCGCGACGATTTAGAGTTCACGCTCGGTGGCCATCAGATAAAACGTGAGGGTAGCCAAGGACAACACAAGACTTTCGTGATTGCCCTGAAACTGGCACAGTTTGATTTCCTCAAACGAACCAATACGCAGACCACCCCACTCCTTCTGCTCGACGATATCTTCGACAAGCTGGATGCCCAAAGGGTAGAACAGATTGTGAGCCTCGTGGCTGGAAATGAATTCGGACAGATCTTCATCACCGACACCAATCGAGACCACTTAGACCAGATCTTATCGGCCTCGTCGCACGACTATAAGATTTATTATGTGGAAAATGGAGTAATTGAGGAAAAATAGTAGAGTATGTTCAGAAAGGATGTAAAGAATATCAAGGAACTGATTCTCAGAAACCTGAGAGTACAAGGTCTGGAAACGCCGCTATTACAAAAACGATTGATTGAGGCGTGGCCTGTAGTAGCTGGTGAGGCCATTAATCGTTATACGGTCAACGTCGCCATCCGCAATCAGACTTTGTATGTACATCTGACAAATTCGGCTCTGAGGGCAGACCTCTCCATGCAACGAAGCGAATATGTGAAACGGCTAAACGAACATATTGGTAGTCAAGTGATTACTGACATCCGGTTTAATTAAATGACCTCATCAACAAGGATGTCGTATTCATCAGAGGGCACTTCCGGCACTTTTTGGAAGTCGAAGCAAACGCCGATTTTATATAGTTCAGGGTGAGAAGCCAAGAAACGGTCGTAATAACCCCTACCCCGTCCCAAGCGACGTCCTGCTACATCGAAAGCTACACCAGGAACCAGGATTGTGCAACAGAGGTTGTAACAAAGGGGCGATTCTTTTGTTACACCCGCAGGCTCCATAATATGAAAGGCACCTTCCTTTAAATCCTGCGCACTATGATATGGGAACCACGTCATCGTCTCATCACCGATGACTTTTGGAAGATACACAGTCTTACCATCAGCTACAAGGCTATCTATTAACTGGTGCGTACAGACTTCATCAGGCAAGGAATAATAAGCGAAAACGGCATCTGCTTGCGCAAGTTTAGGCTTTAGTCGAGCCATAATAGGAAGCGACAACTCTTCCAATTGCATTGGTGTGAATTGTCGCTTAATCTGTCGTATTTGTCGGCGCAAGTCTTCTTTATACATAAGCAATCAGAGTCGCCTTGACGTGGGTTCTACGATAGTCGAAGGCCTTCGCCACCTTCTCTTTGTGTGTTTTGGTGTCGGGCTTAGGGAAGGATTCATTGTTACGGAAAAGTTTCAGCGTTTCCTGAATGGCAGGATCATCCTGATTCAGATATTCCGTCCAAGCTTCCTCATCGAGCATATTATATATAATACGACTGTTGATATAGCGCTCCAGCAGTTTATAAGACTTCTGGATCATCAGGTTGCGACGCTTCAGGCCATTCTTGTCAGCCCAGGTCACAAACTTCTCAACCGTGTTCTGGCGTTTCAGATAATTCTCTAGACCAGAGGCACTCTTGAAATCTTTCATTTTACTGCGATTCTCGTCAGTATAGTTAAAGGCAAACTGGAGAATCATGCCCGACATAGATGCCTCCTTGTAATAGGATGTCATGCCCAGTGTATCCTCAGGCACAAAAATGTCGGGTGTAATACCACCACCGCCATACACCACGCGACCATTGCTGGTATGATATTGCGGACCTGTATGCTTGATGCTGTCCTGCGAGAAGAACTCACCATGTTGGTAACGCGACAACAGATCCTCCTCATAGTTCTTATCAGAACCAGAGGTATAGGGCTTCTGGATGCAACGGCCTGACGGTGTATAATAACGGGCTACGGTGAGACGGATCATGGAGTGATCGCTAAACTCGATCGGCTGCTGCACCAAGCCCTTGCCAAACGAGCGACGACCGATAATGGTACCACGGTCGTTATCCTGAATAGAACCTGCAAGGATCTCAGAGGCAGAGGCAGAGGCCTCATCAATGAGCACCACCAACGGCAACTGCTGATAAGAACCACGTCCATCACTGCGATAATCCTGACGAGGTGACTTGCGTCCCTCTGTATAGACAATCAGTTGACCTTTGGATAGAAACTCGTTAGCAATCTGAACAGCCGAAGCCAGATAACCACCAGTATTGTTGCGAAGGTCGATGACCAGATTGGAAAAGCCATCTTGTGACAGTTTGGCCAGTGCAATCAGCAACTCCGGATAGGTATTCTCACCAAAATTCTTAATCTTGATATAACCCGTCTTCTCATCGAGCATATAACTGGCCGTCACACTCTTGGTGGGAATCTCACCACGTGTAATAGTGATACGGCGTATCTGCTTCTCACCATATCGGATGATACCCACTTTCACCTTTGTATCTTTAGGTCCTTTCAAACGATGCATGGCCTCCTCATTGGTCACTTCCTTACCCACAAAGGGCTGATCATCAATCTCGACAATCTTATCGCCAGCAATTAAACCTGCACGTTCAGCAGGGCCGTTACCAATTACATTCTGCACACGGACAGTATCCATACGGATGGTGAACTCAATGCCCACGCCAGAGAAAGAGCCCTTCAAATCATCGTTAGCAATCTGCACATCCTTGGCGGCAATATAGACAGAATGAGGATCGAGCTCAGAAAGAATCTGCGGCATAGCCTTCTCAACCACGTCGTTGATATTGATGGTATCCACATATTGATCGTCAACAATATGTAACAAGTTATTGAGTTTATTGCCACTTGAATTGATAATACTCAGCCGATGGCCTGAAAAATGGTTGGCATAAAATGTACCTACCAGTATACCAAGGACGACACAAAGGGCCATCCATATCGGGGTGAAACGATTTGACTTATTATTCATACTCAACTATTCACTTTTCACTATTCACTTCCATATAGACCACTTCGATACCAGCCCGTCTCAATAGGTCAATGCCATCAGTAAGTCGGTATTTTTCACCATAGACAACCCGTTTGATACCTGACTGGATAATCAGCTTGGCACATTCAATACAGGGCGAAGCTGTGATATAGATGGTTGCACCATCGCTGTTGTTATTACTACGAGCCAATTTAGTGATGGCATTGGCCTCCGCATGGAGTACGTAGGGCTTGGTGACATTGTTGTCATCCTCACACACGTTCTCAAAACCACTGGGCGTACCATTATAGCCGTCGCTGATAATCATCTTATCCTTGACTACAAGTGCACCTACCTGACGACGCTGGCAGTAGGAGTTCTCTGCCCAGATACGCGCCATTCGCAGATAACGCTCGTCCAATTTCCTTTGTTTCTCCATCATTTCTACTTACTCCTTCTCTTCTTTACTCCTTCTCTCCTTTTTATCCCATTCCGTTTCAGCAAAGCATCGATAGTTGGCTCTCCGCCCTTGAAACGCTTATACAACACCATGGGATTCTCTGTACCACCCTTTGAGAGGATACAATCGCGGAAACGCTGAGCCGTCGCAGAATTGAAAATACCCTCTTTCTTAAACACAGCGAAGGCATCGGCATCGAGTACCTCTGCCCACTTGTAGCTGTAATAGCCCGCTGCATAGCCGCCTGCCATAATATGCGAAAACTGAACGGTCATACAGGTGTCAGGCAGCTGCTCTGTCACCCTAGCCTTCTCCCAAGCTTTCTTCTCAAAGGGGATGATATCGTCGGTAAACGGTTCCTTCTTGGTATAATAGGCCATATCAAGCAAACCGAACGACACCTGACGCATACAGGCATAGGCAACATTATAGTTGCGACTTCTGATGATACGTTCAATCAATTCGTCAGGAAGAGGTTCGCCAGTCTGATAATGAAACGCAAAGGTGCGCAGGAACTCCTTTTCGATGGCGAAATTCTCCATGAACTGTGAGGGCAGTTCGACGAAATCCCACCACACATTAGTACCACTCAGGCTCTCGAAACGGGTATTGGCGAACATGCCATGCAGCGAATGACCAAACTCATGGAGGAATGTCTCCACCTCACCCAGTGTCAACAAAGCCGGTTTCTCTTCTGTCGGCTTGGTGAAATTCATCACCACACTGACATGCGGACGCACATTTTCACCCTTACGGTCAATCCATTGTCCCTGGTATTCCGTCATCCAGGCGCCGCCTTGCTTACCTTTTCTAGGATGGAAGTCGGCATAAAAGACAGCCAGGAAAGAGCCATCCTTATCAAACACCTCGTAGGCCTTCACATCAGGATGGTAGACGGGGATGTCCTTATTCTCCTTGAAGGTGATGCCATACAGGCGATTAGCCAGGCCAAAGACGCCATCGATAACTTTCGACAACTCGAAATAGGGACGTAGCATCTCCGCATCGAGATTATATTTTGCCAGCTGGAGCTTATGTGAATAGAAGCCAAAGTCCCAGGGCTCGAGTTTAAAAGCCTTGCCCTCTGTCTTTTTTGCCAGTTTTTCGATAGCAGCCACTTCCTTCAAAGCCGTTGGCTTATAGGCAGCAATCATATCGTTGAGCAGCTTATATACATTGCGTACATTACCTGCCATACGATGTTTCAGCACATAGTCAGCATAGGTCTTATGTCCCAGCAACTGAGCCAATTCGCGTCTGAGGTTTATCAGGCGTTTGCAGATGTCGAGGTTGTTTTCACTATTGTCATGGATACACTCTGTATTCTTGGCCATATACATCTGACGGCGCAAGTCGCGCTGCGTAGAATACGTCATAAAGGGAGAGTACGAAGGGAAATCAAGCGTAAACACCCAACCCTCTTTCTCCATCTCCTTCGCAGCCAAGGAAGCTGCCTCACGGGCCGTATCAGGCAGGCCTTCAAGTTGGGATTCGTCCGTGATGTGAAGGGTGAAGGCCTTGTTTTCTTTCAGAAGATTCTGCGAGAACTGCAATCCCAGCATCGAAGCCTCCTCTGTCAATTGGCGAAGACGCTCCTTGCCTGCAGCATCCAGAAGAGCGCCACTACGTACGAAACCATCGTAGCACTTGTCGAGCAACATCTTTTCTTCTGGTGAAAGTTTGCGATGATGCTGGTGGACATATTTTATACGTTCAAAAAGCTTCTCGTTTAAGCGGATATCATTAGCATGCTTGGTCAGCACAGGGCTCAACTTCTGGGCCAGCGCATCCATATCATCGTTAGTCTCAGCTGAGAGCAGATTAAAGAAGACTGACGAAACACGTCCCAACAGATCGTAATAGCCTTCGCCATCCTTCTCGTCATCGATACTGATAATCGTATTGTCGAAAGTCGGCTTGCGAGGATCGTTCACAATCTTATCGATCTGCTCATCCTCACGACGGATACCCTCCAAGAAAGCCTCTTCATAATCCTCGAGTCTGATACGGTCAAACGGCGCCACATCATGCGGTGTATTGTAAGGAAAGAAAAACGGATTCTTTCGCTCTTTCTGTTCACTCATCATTCTATACTAACGTTTATGAACTGCAAAATTACAAAAAAAGAGAAAACATAGCAAATTGCAGCCAATAATTTTAAATTATTTCACATCAATAGCCGTTCCATTAGTGGAATTTCCACTCTTCCTCGTCGCAAGACAATCTTTCCTTCACGCTGCAAGGCATTAAGTGCGCGACTGACATCCAGACGACTATCATTGAGTTCATCAGCCAGACGGTTCATTAGGATATAGAACACCTTTGGACCTGCAGGATAAAGACATCTCTGGGCAAAAAAACGAACAATACGGTCTTCTAACGAATCTGGTACATGCTGCCATAGCAGACGGGAAATCTTCTGTGTCTGAGTGGCGAACATATTCAACAAGTTTAGGCGAAACACAAGAAAATCTTCTGATAGGCGTAACACTTCATCCTTGCCAACTGTGATGAAGTTGGCATCTGTCTGCGCAATATAGGTATGAGTATAACGTTGCGTATAGCCAAAAACGACTTCAGGCTGCAAGATGACAGGAGCCTCCAACTGTTCCTTGACGGTGTAACCACGATCATCGGCCGTTGTCTCCACACGGAGGGTTCCATTTATCATCAAATACAACTGACGGCAATCATCTCCCTCTGCTACGACAGTCAAGCCTGCGTTAATTTTGGAAAAACCAAAACGTGTATGACCTGCCACTTGTTCCAGATCATCACGGCTCATGCCCTGAAACAATGGAAACAGAAGAAGTTTCTCATATATCTGCAAGATAGCCATAGGCTGTCACTCCACAATTTTGTCCTTCAACGACGGAGAACACCAAACGGCATTCTGCCCATTAGTATCAGAAAAGATAAAATAGGCCATCAACTCGGGATGGCGCGCCAGCACTTTCTTAGCCCCATCAATGCCTAGCACCATAAACGATGTGGCATAGGCGTCTGCCGTCGCACAATCTTTTGCCAACACTGTAGCTGACAACAAGGAATGCTGGACAGGATAACCCGTCTTGGGATCGATCGTATGAGCATATTTCTTACCGCCCTTGTAATAGAAGTTACGATAATTGCCACTCGTTGCCATCGCCAAGTCAGTAACATTAAGTACACTCTGTATTTCACCTCTTACTGACAATGTGTCGTCAGTCGGCTTTGTCACACCTATCTTCCATGGCAGTCGTTGGGGATTAACACCACTGGCAACTATCTCCCCTCCAATCTCCACCATAAAATTCTTCACACCTTGACGTTGCAGAAAATGAGCGACCACATCTGAGCCAAACCCCTTGGCAATGGCAGAGCAGTCGAGCATGATATCAGGTATCTGTTTCACAATGCGTCCGTCTTTCAGGGATACTTTCTCAAAGCCAATCAATCGACAAAGGCTGTCTACTTGCTGACGATTAGGTTGAATGCCGTTTTTAAATCCGAATCCCCAGGCATTGACCAATGGGGCGACCGTAATGTCAAATGCTCCATTTGTCTCCCGCGAAATTTCCATCGCTTTGTTAAAAACAGTCAGGAACATGTCATCTGGCTCAACATCTTTGTTCTGATTGATAGCCGTAATGATGCTATGTTCATTGAAAGGAGACAAGGAATTGTCGACCTTTTGCAATTCTGCCTTTATGGCTTGATGAAGATCGGAATCACACTCGTATGTGATATTATAGACAGTTCCAAAAACCATACCAGAATTCGTTTGATATGGTAATGCCCGCTGCTGGCGGATAATCAGGATCGTTCCCACAATCAACAGAGCGAGGAAGGGCAACTGCCAGATAAGTTTCTTCTTGTTCATATATCAATAATCACATTGAATGTGCCCCCCAAGCGAGTGTCACCATCAATACCATATCCTGGCACATACCACGTGCGTCCAATGGCGCCGTCGTTATGAGCGATTCGCCGTTTATAACGCACACTCCATCCTAAATGCAACGGTCCCCAGATGGTTGCATCGGCTCCAAGGGCAACTTCTATCCAATGATAGTTGCACGGCTCATCCTTCACACCAAAACCAGCTTCCCACTTCCAAACAGGGTCAGTGAGATTGTCGCGAGCCAAATCAACCTTATAGGAAGTAAAAGCATATCTCAGACCAGCATATAGACGATAGGGACCATGTTTCTGCTTCAATAAGTTTTTATCGATACCAATACGAAAATAAGGTGCTGCTGTTTCATAGCGGATGTGCGTTACAGGATCATCAGTATGGCTGGCCTTACCATAACCCAATTCAGCGATTGGGAACCACTCATCATGGAGATTAATGCGCAGAGCGCCTTCATACTGACCATAATCAGACAATTCCATCATGGCTAAGCCTATCATATCGAAAGACACGGCAAAGCCCCGGAAAAACGGTATCGAGTCCTTCTGAATAGAGAAGAACTTCAACTGTGCCGTTGCCGATGTTGATACCAGAAGCAGCAAGCTAATTGCCAGTTTTCGGATAGAGATAGAAATGAACGGTCTGGACATCATAATCTACTGATGTATTGATAAGTACAAGCGAATCTATGGCATGATGGGTATGCTTTACATCCGTCAGTTCATGAAAAAAGGCGGCAGCACAGTCTACGGATTCGAAATGAGGGATATCATCCTTCTTGATCCATACCGTATCAACCAGTGTCTTCACACTATCCGTAAAGCAAAAATAGAGAATATCTTCCGGATGGGAATAACTAATTGGAAGACTGAAGGATGATTTTCCGGTCAGTCTGTTAAGCAGAACCTTTTGGTCATTTTCCCGCGTTGTAATATCGAGAAGGATGTTTTTGCCGTCAAGACGCGTAGTAACAACTGATAAGGAATCGGTAAGAGGCAAAGCTTTACCCGCCTTGTCACGCACTTCATACTGAACAGAGACGGTATTCGCAACAGGACAGTCAATGCTCGAACAAGAGATAATAACGAGCAATGACAAACAAATGAGTAACTGTCTGAATCGTTTATCCATCACTTACCATTTAATATTTCTTCTACCTGATAGTCGTTACGGCCCTGAGAAGAACGGCTTACCAAGTCGGCCACAAATCCCGTCAGGAACAACTGCGTACCAATAATCATCATCGTCAGGGCGATGTAGAAAAAGGGAGAGTCTGTCACCAGGCGCTGAGGGATATGGTTAGCTAGGCACCATAATTTGTCTGCACCAATATAGAACGCTGCCACGAAACCGATGAGGAACATCAAAGTACCCAAGAAGCCGAATACATGCATGGGCTTTTTACCAAAGGTACTCAGGAACCACAGTGTCAGCAGGTCAAGATATCCATTGACGAAACGGTTCAGCCCCATAAATTTTGAAGAACCATACTTACGAGCCTGATGCTGTACCACCTTCTCACCAATCTTGTCGAAGCCGGCATTCTTTGCCAAATAAGGAATATAGCGATGCATCTCACCATAGACCTCAATATTCTTTATAACATCCTTACGATAAGCCTTCAAGCCGCAATTGAAGTCATGTAGATTCTTGATACCACTAACCTTACGAGCCGTCGCATTAAACAATTTCGTTGGAAGAGTCTTCGAGATAGGGTCGTATCGCTTCTGTTTATAGCCACTCACAAGATCATAACCATCTTCCTTAATCATACGATACAACTCAGGTATCTCATCAGGAGAATCCTGCAGATCAGCATCCATTGTGATGACCACATCACCCTGAGCCTGCTCAAAACCACAATAGAGCGCAGGACTCTTGCCATAGTTTCGACGGAACTTGATGCCTTTCACTTGGTCAGGCTGCTTACTATGAAGATCTTTGATAATCTCCCAAGAACGGTCTGTTGAACCATCATTGATGAAAATTACCTCATAGCTAAACCCGTGCTCCATCATCACCCGCTCTATCCATGCATAGAGCTCAGGGATTGACTCATCCTCATTGAAAAGAGGTATTACGACTGATATATCCATTATACTATTCACTTTTCACTCGTTTGACACTCCGCTGCATGATCAAACCCAGGGGTAAACCCATAATAAAGCCTAACGAGATATTGATTGTTAACATATTCAACGCATAGTCTATTGGGCGGGTATTAGCCATTTCCTGCATGGTCTCATCCACCATCTGCGTCATCCCGTAATGTTTCAGCGTCTGCTGCATTTCCTCCGACGAAATCATCCTCGAGAACTGACTCAACAGAAAGCCATGATCCATAAAGGCAAAATAGAGATATTGGACAATAGCAAAAAGCACGCCCCCATAGAAGAACACAAAAACCGTGTAGGCATAGCCACGACGGAACGAAATTATCCCCTCACGGCCGTAGTCACGGAATTTTGCCAAACGTTCACCTACGAAAAACGGCGTATAGCACATTAGGAAGAATGCAGCCAAACCAAGCAGTTGATTCGACACACCTATTATATATAAGAGGAATGTCGCAACCCATAGCAAGGCCAGCAGAGCTCCATCCTGACGGGCAAATGCTTTCAATTGTACATATTCTATTGGAGTCATCGGGTGCAAAATTACGCATTTTTCCGCATATATCGAGTGCTTTGACTCAAAAAATAGTTAAAATTGTCGTGCGGCAGCATTTTTTTCTCTTTTCACTATTCAGTATTCACTTTTTTGTTGTACCTTTGCACCCGCAAAACGGGCAAGTCCTGTACGGCCAGCTCCCTTTGAATCCCCCAGGATGGGAACATAGCAAGGGTATTAGGTTGTAGCGGCGCGATGCAGATCGCTTGTCCACCCGCCT
>Ga0247610_10000748_pt1 | contig 44029 bp, 60 predicted proteins | sample 174DNAGHGhighgp2_FD_193483 | JGI IMG/M metagenome (GOLD analysis project Ga0247610, IMG submission 193483) | Sheep rumen microbial communities from Palmerston North, Manawatu-Wanganui, New Zealand - 1742 DNA GHGhigh gp2 | ecosystem: Host-associated > Mammals > Digestive system > Stomach > Rumen...
ATTTGGGAGTTTTTGAGCCCCTTCTAAAAAATTGGGCGGGGGGTGTGGCCTTGCCCCTGCTGTCAGTTGGCCGTTTCCGATTCGTCGTCGAGCCAAACGTCAAGACATTGGTCGAATGTCTTGCGGATCGTTTCTCTGTCGAGTCCTGACTTGATGCAAGCATACAGCATGATGCCCTTGAATGCGAAGGATGCAACACCGAGCATATCGCCAACCGTTGCGCCATGCCTCTTAAAGTCAGCAAGCATAGCCATTCCGTGCTTGCGACCTAAGCCCATTATATCTTCGTCTATCATTGTTCCTTTTGTTTTAAAAACTTACTCGTAATGTTATCACTCCATCTCTCCTGCCTTTGCTTCTCCCGCTCTTGTGCGAGCTTGCGCGTACCCTTTCCCATTCCCTTGTGTATGTCCGAATGGCATTGGATGCAAAGCAGCCTGATGTTGTTTATGTCATAGCATAGCCTCTCCATCTCTTGTATGGTGGTGGCTGTCTCAACTGGTATGATATGGTGGCAATCCACGCCGGCACGGATGATGCCTTGCTTCATGCAATCTTCACATAGTCCGTTGGCTCGTTGCCATACCATTCGCTTCACCTCCAGCCACCGCTTATCATTCAGCAAGCGTTGGTATCGTTTATCCCTGCTCATGATTCATATCCGAATGGTCGGCTCCCTAACCTGTCGTCTATCTCTTCTCCAAGGTCGCGGTCGTGCCAGCCGTTCGCCTCTTCGTCTGCCAGTTCACAATCCCTCTCGGTGAATTGTATGGTTGTCTGTGCATTGGCGAATGAGTCAGGCGTGCGATGGTGTACGCTCTTGGTCTTTTTTCCGTATGCGTATGGCCTTCCGTTCTCCGCGCGGTCGCCGTATTGCGGTCCCTCTTTGGTGATGTCGTCGGATAGCTTCACGAGCTCCTGCGCGTCAAGCAGGGTGAGCAACACGTCCATGAGGTTGGTACACTCCATGCTCGCTCCCATCTCTCGCAGTCGTCGGTACACGCCTGGCATGGTCACTTCCACCACCGTCTCCAGTATGTCGTCCACGCATTCGGTCTGTTTCGCGTCGCCCATGAACGGTCGGTCTATCATCACAGCACCGAATCCCTTGTGATGCTTCTGCTCCACGATAAGGATACATTGCGCGATGTTCAACTGCTCGCGCGATGCGAGGTTGAAAGCCTTCTGCCAACCGGCATCGCTTTCCATCATTGTCATCAACTTCTGTATGCGCGGGTCGAGTCGGTGCATGGGTGCCGCCGCCCTGATGAGCGTGTAGGCGAACCATTGTAACAGGTGGTAGATGTCAACGCCCAACGAGTCGCAGACGGCGTTCAATACCTCTGCCATTGCCGGGTGTATCTTCGTGCCCAACTGCTCGAACTTATCACTATTCTTTTGTGCCATTTCCAATAGGTTTTAGGTTTAGTTTATCCACCAGCTTTTGTATGGCTGGGTTGTTTTTCATTGCATCGCCCACCGTGGTCGTCGGTGACGTGTGCGATGTCAATAGCCGTATGATCACGTCGGCGATGTCTGCCTTCTCCCCGTCTTGGGGCATCCACCAGTCTTTCACCGCTTGCACGTTCACGGTCAGTCGGTCGTAGCGCAGGTTTGCCGCCTTTGCCCGCCACTTGTCTATTGCGTCGCGGTCTGGGTAGAGGATGATGCGGCGGTTCTCCTTGATGATGGGTGCCAGCTTCTCGCGGCTCAGGTTCTCAGCACCGCCGCATGCCATCCACACCTCCGACGGTCTGTTACCGTAAGCAATGGCCATGATGATGGCGGTCTTCTCTGATTCCACGATTTGCACAGATGCTTGTGGGTACTTGCTCAGCAGGTGAAGCCCGAACAGTGTCTGCTTCATCTCTTGCTTGTCCTCGTCGTATTGCGGCATGTTCGGCGTGCGGAATAGTACCGAGTGAATCCAGTCAAAGCCGTAACGACATGTCTTGTCGCGGTGCCCGTCCGTGCCGTACATCATTAACTTTCCTGTCCTCACCCGCATCTGGTCGTCTATCTGCCACCATATCGTATGTCCTAACCGCGAGTGGCCTACGTGGTACTCGCTAAGCACGGCCTCCAGTCGGTGTCGCTGTGCGCCGTCCCACGGCAGCGAGCGCAACCACCGGCAGAGGTTGTCGTCTTCCGTATGCTCTCGTGCCGTTACCATCGACATCGGCAATGTCAGCATCGGCAATGGCGGCGGCAGTGGTCGAGGTGGCGGCGGCGTGTAGTCAATCGGCACGTCGTCCACCTCGATGTTGTATTTCTTTCCCAGCCAACGGATAGCGTCAGGAAACGACAGCCGTTCATGCGCCATGAGGAATTGCACCGGCCCGCCCTTCGCGTCGCAGGTGAAACAGCGATAGCAGTTGTCCTTCGGATAGACGATGAAGTTGCCGTCGTGCTTGTCCTCATGGAACGGACAAAGGCAGGTGTACCTCACGCCCGTCTTCCTGAGCTGTAGGAAGTCGCCCACGACCTCCTCTATCCTTGCGGCCTCCGTTACCTTGTCGATGATGTATTTGTCGATGCCTGGCATATTTATTAATGGTTTGATGTCCTAACGATGTGTCTCAACTTAGCATTGTATTCAGGGTCTTGCGCATAGCCGATGTTTTTCAGGAACATGTAGTAACTGCCTCCCTTGTATCGGCTGGAGATGCGCAACTTGTAGTCGCGTATGCTGTCACGCCATGTCTTGTATCTTGCGTATCGCTCTCCGTTCTTCATCCCGAACAGGTTGTTTGTTTGTCTGAATAGTGGTGAGCTAAAGTTGCCGGTCTCTATTCTTGCTTGTGCCAGAACGATGTGCGAATGCGGCACTTTCTGCCGTCGCAGTTCCTTCATGATGTCGGTACTGGTTTGGGCGGTTGCGAAGTCGCACATCATCCAAAGCAGAAACGCCGTGACAAGTCCCGTGAACCAGCCGGCGGCGAATATTCTAAAATCTTCTTTTTTCATGTCGTTGGAATTTGAAAGGAGGGGCGAACACCCCTCCCTTGTTTTAAATAAAATCCGTGAAGTCGTTCAGGCATTGGCCGTACTCGCCTTCTCCATCAGTACCCATTTTCGGGGTTAAGTCATAACCACCAGTCACGGCAGTACTGTACGAATACATCACGCTTTCTACATTCACGGCCAAAACAGCCGTCCTCGGGATAACATAGTTCTTTTTCATTGCTTTTATTTTGTTAAGGGTTAAAAAAATAACGTCTAATCGTCATCTACAACAGTAACCGCGCAAAGCAGGATGATGACGATGATGATAACAAATACCGTCATCGTATCCATATTATGTCCTCCTTTCCGTCGTTGTCCTCGTCGTTGTTTGGCGGGTATGAGTCCCAACCGGTTATCGCGTCGTTCGCTCCCGGCCCGTCGCCTGGGTCTGATGTTGTCATAAGTTCCACGCTTTCGATGTCAAGCGTCTCGATTCTTGGTTTTTGATAATCTTTCATTTTAATATGGTTTTAAAAAGTTGGTGCTGTAAAACAATAACGTGCGCACGTGCGCGTCGCCCGCGTGTGTGGTTCCGTGACCCGCCCCGCCCTCCATTGCGGGGGCAGGGTCTCGTAACCCGCAGGCGGTTGGGTCACCGTTCTGTATCCCTTTAGGGATACAATTGGATTGGGTCACCGTTTTTGGGTCACCGTTTAAAACGGTAAATCTTCAGGAGGTTGAAGCATCGGATAACCGTTTTTCTTGATGGTAGATTCTTCCAAATATTTAAGGTTGATGGCGGCAACGAGGTCGGCTTGCTGTTTGTCCTTGTTCTTTACGCCGCCGATGTCACAAAATATTTTCTTCTTGATAGATTGCCTATCCATCGGCCACTCATACATGTCTTTTGCTTCCTCTATCCACTCTCGAATGGTTACGATGTCATCGCATGTCGTTTCCTTTGATTTGCTCGAAAGGTTGAATCCGTTTGAAGTGATTCGCGGTATACCCAGCTTTCCGGCATCGTCTGTGATTTCAAACTTCCAGTCGTCAAGGTCCTTGTCTCGCGCATCCTGTTGCTTCACGGTGAACGTCACGCCGTTCTGCGTCTTGGATTTAATGCTAATGAGTGTATCCGATACCTTGTTGCCAAGTTCGGTGCCTATCCAACCGCGCATTTTCTGCTCTTCGCTGTCGCCGCTCTTGGGGTTCTGGTGCAATGCGCACCATATCGACATGCGTCTCTCCTCAGCCAACGATGACAGCTCGTCGAGTATCTGCGTGCCGCTCTCCTCGTCGTTGATGGAGGCCAACAGGTCGCGTATGCCGTCAATGAACACCACATCCGGGTTAATAACCTCAATGGCCATCTTGATGAGCTCGTATCGCTTCCTGTGCGGCTTCACGTCGTCACCCTTCGGCATCGTCTTCAGCCACAGCACCGAGAATCGGTCGTTAGGCTGGCGCAAGTCCCAGTCACACAGCCAATGCACGCGCCGAAGCACCTTTGCCGATGACAACTTCTCCATCTCGGTATCAACATAGAGCACTCGTGGCTCATGACCGAGGTACTCAATGGTCCTCTCCGGCACCGTCAGTCCTGGAAGATAGTTGGCTGTCCTCTCCGAGCCTTGCCCCAATATCGCCGCCATCAGTTGCGTCAACACAAACGACTTGCCATTTTTCTTCTGTCCCGAAATGGCCGACAAGCCGCCAATCTTCGAGAACGGCACACCGTTCAACTCCAGCAGATGATACGGCTCCGGGTAGTCTTCCCGTGGGTCAAGCAGATACGGCCTTACCTGCTCGAACATCTGCTCCACCTGTGTCTGTAATCTGGGTAAATTATTGCTTTCCTCCATAGTTCCTATTGTTCAGTAAGCGGCGATTGCGTCGCCGCCCCATAGTCCAGTAAGCAGCGGCACCGCCGCTGCCTCCCTACCCCTCCATCTCCTCGCGTGTCTTCCTCTCCGCCGCGTCAATCTCGGACTTGGCAATCTTCGCCTCCATCCTGGAGGCAAAAATTTCCGCGTAGTCATCCACCGATTCAATGGTAGCCTTATATAAGGTGGTGGGATTGCTCCACGCCTCTTCAAGCTGTTCCAATCCCACCTCAATGTTCCTTTCTTCCGTATGCTCCAGCTCATACCCTCCCGTTGCCGGTTCAGTATCGCTCAGAGCCATACCCCATACCCGTGCAATCTCTTTTAATGAGAACTGCCCGAATATCCTTTCCATGATGTCTTTCCTTACGCCATGTTCCTTCGCGGTGTTGGTAATGGCCGATTCGTACATCTTCACGGCCAACTCCAAGCAAGCCTGCGCCACCATTGCCCATGCCAAGATGTCGGCATCCTTAATGCCATGATTGAGCAAACTCAGCCTATACTTGTTTTGCAAGCTCGTAATCATCGGCCGTGTCCGCTTGTAAGCATCCGCACCAAGACCCGTCCAAAACTCATAATATTGCTGGTCAGTCAGACCATCCCAATATCTTTTCCGTACCTCCGGCGACATGTCGGCAACGCAAAACATCCTGTTCTCCGTCGCATACAGCAGCCGCCGTTCATATTGTTGGTACATCTTCAGCGCACGCAAGTAAGCCCAGCCCACGGTATGCCCGCCGCTGATCCTCGCGTTATACCTATAATGCCCCTTCATTCTGTCGTGTGCTTCCAGGCACACCAGCCACGCGGCATTGTTCGCCACACCGCACACCAGCTTCACCAAGCTCGCCGCCGTGCTCACCGCCGCATATAGCCGTTGCAATTCACGTTTCTCCATAGTTCCTTAAATGTCCAGTAAGCGGCGGCACCACCGCCGCCCCTATATGTTCAGTATGCCGGCGGTAGTGCCGCCCATTATATGTTCCGTAAGTGCCGGTTGTTCCGCCCATTATATGTTCCGTATGCGGCGGTTGTGCCGCCGCCCTTAAAACGGCAGGTCGTCATCCTTCCCGCCTTTCTCATCCTTCACATCCTTCCCATCATTCCCATTCTTCTCATCCACCGAAGTCTTCGTCACCTTCTCAAAAGAATAGATGTAAATCTTGTTATACATCCTCCCCTGATACTCCTCCACTCGATGTCCGAAGCCAATCCTCACCTCGTCATTCTCGTGCAAGTCATATTCCTTTATCCGCTCATTCAAAGCCGACAAAACCACCTTGTCCGAAAATCTGTCGTTCGGATTTTCGAAATACTCAAACACGAACTCCTGCTTGGTCCATTCCCTGCCGTTTGCCGACGTGCCCGATTGCACGCCCATCACCTTCTGTATTCTACCCTGGAAAATCATAATGTATCAATATAAGAAGCAATTAAACACCAGGCTATCATCGCGCAAGGCACGACCACGCCATAAACCAACCACTCTCTTTTGCTGAAGTCCTCCTTCAAGAAGTCCTTCGCCATAATCCTAAAAAATTCTTTCATAATATATGAAGTTTTAAAAACCAGTCCAGTAAGTGGCGGCACCGCCGCCACCCATATAACAAATATGAACAACAAATCAAAACTAAAACCTGTTGCCCATCCTCTCGGACAGGCAACAGTAAAAAACAAACTAATTAATCTCTATTTATCAACTATTTAACCGATATGAAATTAAATGATAATATAAAAATATCGTCACCGTGTACGGAATCGAACCGTCTCCCCGCGTCGGAGCCAGAAGGCTCGCAGTTCACCAACCTGTCACGGCGTTTATTTGTCTGTCATCTCCCCACCCAAGGTTTCCCCTTGTTCAGTAAGCGGCGATTGCATCGCCGCCCAAAGTCCAGTAAACAGCGGCACCGCAGCAGTCCCATTCCCCCATCGCACAGAGCAATCTGTGCTCTGCCCCAGTTCTCTGGGTTTGTTTCCTCCTGCGGGCTTGCAACCGCCAACGGCATCATTACAGATTTTGTCAGGGTGGTCAACTATGCCAGCGTTCACGTCACTCCACGTTTCCCGCTGGGGCCTGTAGCCCCTTCCGTCGGCGACTTGCGCCTCTGTTGCATCGTTACTTGGTAACTCCGCCCGCTCTCTTAACGCTCGCGGTGGCGTTTTGTGGAAGGTGAGGGATTCGAACCCCCGATGTATCAATGTAACCGCCGCCCTACGCTTTTAATTCCAATCAGCGGCCCGCATTCGTCCTCTTTGCGCTAACCTCCCGTTTTGGTGCACCTGGTGACGGTGCACCCAGGCCAAACACCCTAAGTATATGAAGCGGCAATCCCGCCCACATTCCCATGTTCCGTATGTTGCGGCTGTGCCGCAACCGTCAACTCCCTCAGCTTCCCCTCGCTGATCATCCTCAATATCTTCTTTTTCGGATAAACCCACTTCGTCCTATGCTCCATCCCGTCAACATCAGTCACTCTCGCGCACTCCCTCGGCAGCAATTGCCCGTACCGCTTCATCCATTCGGCCGTGAACATCGGCACCTGCTCGCACAACTGACCACCGGTCACCCACTGCTCACCATAGACCTCCTGCGCCTCCTTCACGGCATCCCTCACCGCCGAAGTTATCGCGTCCCGTGTCACCTTGTCCAACTTCATCGAGCCAAGAATTTATTAACGAAATATTGCTGACCCTTACCCGTCACCTTCGGAGTGATGGTCGTCACCATCTGCCCGTTCTGGCTGTGCACGTTTTTCTTCAACTCAAACAGACCCATCTCCAAGTATTTCTGGCAAGGTATGTTGTAATACTCCCCAATCGTACCCAGATAATGGTTGGCTCTCATCCAGGCAAACAACCTGTTCTGTCCAATCTCGTGCCCGTTCTGAGTGATAATCTTCGCCAACTCACCTATCAAACAAGAAGAGTTGCTCCCCACGATGGCATCCGCAAACACCACCTTCGGCTTCTGCTCAGTCAGCTGCTCATCCATCTGCTTGTTCTCAAGCCTGAGCATCTCCATCTCCTCCTCCTGCTGGATAATCATCTGGGCAAGTTCCTTCCTGCTCATCTTGCGAGCCGTATAGCTCCCCGTCTTCCTGATTGCAGGCAACACCTCCGACGTCACCCATCTTCTGAATGGTTTGGCCGTCGGGCTGTCAGAGCGAATAATAGTGTCGTATAAACCTGCCTCTGTAATGAAGGTTAATTGTTGCATTCCTCCATTTGTAGGGGTGTCCACCAAGCGGACATCCTCTGAGTCAAGCCTTGTCTTTACGTTTCTTGAATTACTGATGCCAACAGCTGCGCAAACATCGTTAAGGCAAAACAAAGGCTCGTCAGGTGTCCCAACCGTGCGGATGCTACCGAATTGCTCGTTCTGAAAAATTGTGATTTCTTCCATGTATAAAATGAATTAAAATGTATAACTGTTTATCGTCCCGTATGCTGCGGCTGTGCCGCAGCCCCCATTACTTCGTCCTCGTCACGCTAACAGCGCAAGCGTAATAATCTTTCTTGCAAGTCCACTCGCCTTTCCGCTCATTCTTCAGCTGGTTAATCGTGACGGCGGTAGATTGCAACTTCTCATACGCCTTCAGCGTAAAGATGCGCGTTTGTCCGATGTGCATCTCAAGCAGTTCTTTGCGTGTCACTTTTTCTTGTACCATGTTCTTAAACTTTATTAATTTTACAACACTTTTGTAATAAAATCGGGAAGAAAGCCGTATATTTGTAGCCCTTTACCTCTGCAAATTGGTTCATTCCGTTTGCCTGATAAGACGAAATTCGCCTGACGGCTATTCTTGTGCCCGAATGCTTATTAATTTATTTCGGTTGCAAATATAAAACATTTTTGCTAAATATAAAGCAATAAAGTTATATTATTTGCTATATTTTAAGGTTTTTTAAAACAAAAGTGCTATAATTGTATGATTGGACGACAAAAAAGACTTAAAGAAGTGTATGATTACCTACGTCTTTATTGCGGTATCCATACACAAACAGATTTTGCCAATATGTTACGAAAATCGAGAAATTCCGTAACACTTGCGCTTAATGGAAACGAATCCTATCTAACGGATAAACTCTTTGAAAACATTTGCCACGCCTTCCCTGGCATATTCAATCTCGATTATCTTCTGAACGGCATCGGCGAGCTCACGTTACGTGAAAAAAAAATTGACGCTACGTTAAATCAAAATTCACGTAACGTCAACGAAAATCCAGCCATCGACATGTCATCTGTCATAAACTCCATCATCGCCGCCAAGGACGAAACCATCGCCACCCTCCAAAAGCAACTCACCCGCGACGAAGAAACCATCCAGTCCCTGCGCTCCCAAGTCGCCCGCCTCGACACCCTCATCGCCCAGCAGTCCGACCTCATCGCCCTCCTGAAATCCCAATCCCCCCAATCCCCCTACCCCTTCCCCATCGGCACCTCCGATGAACTTAAAAAACGCCCCTCAAAATAAAAATTGTTTCCCCAAAAAAATTCACAAACTATGCAAACCCCCAATAAACACACAACATCCCCAAAATCCCCAATAGCCCCAAACGGATCACTATTGAAATACTGGGATTTGGCCTGTCTCACGGGAATCCGCGGATATACGGCGGTTTTGGAAGAATGCTATGAGAAACACGAACAGCGTAAATCGGTGTATTTACGGGTATTTTGCCCAATTTGTTTCCCCATTGTTTCCCCAGCCCGAAAATGGTGGGGAAACAAGGAGAGAGGAGGTGCGTCATGGTGACCGTTAGCATCGTGCATGACCACCGCGGACGTGCGGGCAAGAAGGACGAAGGACCGCTTGAGGTCCGCGTTTCCGCTGACAGGAAGTCCTGGTACATCTCCACTGGCGTCAAGTGCCGCAAGTCGGAGTTCGTATGCGGTGAGGTGGTCAACCGGCACGACGCGGCGGAGCTCAACGAGCGCGTGCGCATCGTACTGAGGCGCGTGCAGTCGGAGGTGAACCGTCTCATCGACGAGGGCAAGCCGGTCAACGTCCGCGCAATACGCTCCGGCGTGGCCATCGCCTTCGAGTCCGTCTCGGACGGCGAGCCGTTCATTGACTGGGTGGAAGCGGAGACGGGCAGGCTGGTCATGAAGGACGGGACAAGGAAACACTACGTCACGTTAGTCTCCCGTTTGCGCGAGTTCGGCGGCATCAGGTCGTGGGGCGACGTGACGGCAGAGAACATATACCGCCTCGACTCTTTCCTCCACAATATATATATAAAAATGGGCGAGAACGAGATAAACGCGGGGAAAATCCGGGTGACGCTCGGAGACGCGGCCATCTACAACTACCACAAGTGCCTCAAGGCGATGATCAACCGCGCCGTCAAGTTCGGGAAGCTGGACTCGAACCCATACTCCATGCTGCGCGGGGAGTTCTCTCGCGGAGAGAAGGAAAGCGTGGAGTACCTGAACGAGGACGAGATGCGTGCGGTGGAGTCGCTGCGGCCATTGAAGGGCTCCCAGATGGCGATGGCGCGCGACCTCTTCGTCTTTCAGATGTACACCGGCCTGTCGTATGCAGACACCCAGTCTTTCAATATCGGCCAGTACGAGAAGCGTGGCGGCGCGTACCGTGCCGTCGGAGAGCGCGTGAAGACCGGCGTGCCCTACGTCTCGCGCCTGCTGCCGCCCGCCGTGGAGGTTCTGGAGGCGTACAACATGAACCTGCCTAAATTGAACAATGCCGATTATAACAAGATGCTAAAGGCCATCGGCATGGCCGCCGGAATCGCCAAGCCGCTCCACAGCCACATGGCCCGCCACACCTTCGCCACCTTCATGCTGTCGAACGGCGTGAAGATAGAGAACCTCGCGCGTATGCTGGGGCATACGAACATCGTGCAGACGCAGCGGTACGCCAAGGTGCTGGCAAAGAGCGTCAACGACGACTTCGACAAGATAGCCGCGAAACTCGCGGATAACGATAAGTAACTTTAAAATTAAGACTATGAGAAAAAAGATTCTTTTTCTTGCCGTGGCGATGATGTCGCTCACGGCGTGTGAGAACGTGGACGTGCCTCAAACCGACGGCACGCAAGTGAAAAAAGACGTGACGTTCGTCGTGGGAGGCGACTTCGACAGCCCGACGTTCAGGAAGGCCCGTTTGAGAACGGCGACGCCCGTCGAGGGCTCCGACATGCAGGAAATCTGGGTGGTCGACCACGTGGGCGGTGAGTTCGTCCAGCTCGTGCACCAGGTTAAGGACGACGAAAACTTCGGGCGGCCGACGCTGCCGCTTGCCTACGGCACCCACACCCTGTACTTCATCGCATCTCGCGGTACGGGCGGCGTGATTGACACCGACGCGCACACCGTGACGTGGGACGGTGTGAAGGACACCTTCTGCAAGGCGATGGAGGTGGAGGTCAGCGCGTCCTCGCCTGCGGTGAGGAACGTCACGCTCGACCGCGTGGTGACAAAAGTGAAGATTAACGTCAAGGACGAGGTGCCCGATGGAATCGCGAGCGTGAACCTCACGCCTGGACTCGTTTACAAGGGCTTCGACTATGTGAACGACGAGCCCGTGTGCGAATCGGAGAACGCGGAGTACGTCATCGCCGTGCCGGAAAGCTACGTGGGCACGAAGAACCTGCTGTCGGTCAGCATCTTCTCCTTCAGCGGGGCCGACGAGTGGACGACCGACCTGAATGTGATGGCAATGGACATTGGCGGCAACTGCATCGGAGGCGTTTCCATCGAGAGCGTGCCGCTGCTCAGGAACCGCGCCACGGAATACACGGGAAAGCTGTTCGTCACCGACGGCACGGCGAGCCTGACGCTCAACGACGAGTGGCTGCCGTCATACTCAGACACCTGGTGAGGGATATATCTCACCGTTGCCGCGAAATGACAAGGCGCCCGTGGCGAGGTTGCCCTTCGTAAGGTTGATGCTCGCGCGCGTGCAGATGACGTCCCCCATCAGTCGCATCTGCCGCGTCTTGCGATTATACTCGTATATCTCGTAGGTCTGCCCCACGCGCAGCGAGTCCTCGCGCACGTCGCCGATCAAATGAGAAATGTTTACCGTCCATTCCTTCCGGCCAGCGAGGAAAGCCTTGAAGTCCGCGCTTTCCTCGCTGGTCTTTTCTATTTCCTCGCACTGTATGTCGAGCGTGTGAGACTTGGCGGCGGCGATGATCGCCGTGCCGTCGTCCTCCGTGATTATAACGTCCTGTCCCCTTATTACCATAATATTACTTTTCCATTAGTGTTACGTGCATGGTCTCGTCTCTCCATTCGTAGCCGATGGCAATCGGCATGTAGTCGTCGTATTTCACCTCCACGGTGTCGGCGATGCCCAGCGGCGCGACGTGCGAGCCGACGCTGAACGTCAGCTTGCGGGCGTTCGATGAGTAGTAGCCTGCAATCCTGTCTGCGAGGTGTGTCTCCGGGTGCTCGTTCGCGCTGCCGTACTGCATCGTGCGCAGCTTGGTGTAGTTGCCGTTCATCACCACGGCGATGCCGTACTTGTTGAAGTTGTCCGATGCGAAAAGGGTGTCGATTGACACCTCCTCGGCAAACTGGCGCACGTTCTCTTTCACGTAGACGTTCTTCCCGTTGTCACGCACGCCGTCGCGAGCCAACCTGCTTATGTTGTCGGCAAATCCGAACTTGACGTTCGACAGGTGGACGTTGAACGTCTCGTCACCTACCCTTCCGTAAATCACCACGCGCTTGATCTCAAAGAACAGCCTGCCGTGAATGGACCCGTTCACCTCCATGCCGTAGCCGTCGTAAAACTCGTACATGTCGGTATAGTGTTTCGTCGATATTATCTTGCCCTTTCCGTCGGCGGCCCCGTGCTCGTCCCCGATGGGAATGTCGAATGTCGCGGTGTCGTCGTTTACCCAGCCGCTACCGTCCCACCAGTCGTCTCCGATTGCAAGCCTGCAAACGAGAAGTCCCTGCGCGTTTTTGGAACCGTAGCTCGGAGCAGACGTGTCAATGTCGTCTATCCATACGTCGGCACCTATCCAAAACACTCCGTAAGAAAGTGCGAGAACCCTGTCTGACTCAATCCTTGCATACCAAGGCAACGCGAACGCATCGGAAAACAAAACGAGCGAGGTCGTGAAGTTGTAGTCGTGCTTGAACTCCGTGCTTCCGTCATAGAAATCGTCAATGGTGAAATATCCTGATGCGCTGTTGCGGTCATCGTAGATGAATATCTTGAACCCGCCTATCTCGATTACGTCAGAATCTTGGTCGAAGTTTGTCATTCCGCCTATCTTGTAGAAATGGTGAAGCAAGTCCAGTTCATCCGGGTCAATCCATCCAGGAGGCAAATCGTCACCGCCGAAATACTCGTGGTTGATGGTCCCGTCATCCCACCTGATGATTTCGCCTATCTTGTCAAATGGTATCTCAAGCGACGTAAAAGACTCTGATATGTCCGCCGTTATCGTCACCTTTTTCTTTCCCGGTACGATTTCCTCCATGTTGTCGCGGCTCACGAACGGGTAGTCCGATTCGGAGAATACGACGCTTTCCGTCGTGAGCACCTCCGGCTGGTTCTGCTCAACGTCGGCGAGGTCGGCGTACTGGTACCTCGTCAGGCTGCCGGACAAAAGCGCGTCGTCGGGAGACAGGAAGAACAAATCTTGCCCCTGCACGTGGGCCGCCCATCCCCAGAACTCGCAAATTCGCTCCAGGAGCGACAGGCAGTCGATGTTGGAGATGTCGTTGCCGTCCACGTCCTTGCCCACGAACAGCTCGTGGTTCACGCGCTTGGTCAGCACGCCCTCCACGAACGAGCCGCCGCCCTGGAAGGCTACGTACCTGAAGCCGCCTACCTTTCCCAGTATGTAATGGAGCATCTCTCCGAACGACGGGATGTCGAATGCGGTCGGCTCCACGTCGAATGCCTCCAACGCGCTGAGCTTGCACATTACGGGCACCTGCACCACCTGCGGCCTGAGCTCGTACTCGCTGGTCATGCCGCCCGGCTGTACAAACCCCTCCCACACGATGTCGTTGCCCCGGTAGAGCGTCACGGCCTTGTCGGTCGCCGTGGTGGATATGAGCCCGCGCCACGCGTCTCCCGTCTCGTCGATGAAATTAATGTAGCCGGTGTGCAAGCGAACGGGCATGAAGATGTCATCGTCGTCGTCCTCCTCCGTCACGAACGGGACGGCCGCGCCGGTCAGCTTCGCGTTGTCGTTTCCCGCCTTGGCGATGCGCAGCTGGTATTGCGACCCCGAGCGCAGCCCTATGAAGTTGATGTAATAGTATGCCATGTCCTATCCGCGTTTAGTCGTAACGTACTCTCCCTTTCGCCTTCTCACCGAGTTGCGTCGCAGGGCGATGCGGATGTCCTCTCCCGCTATCTCACTGACGAGCACGAAGTCCGACATGGACGCCGCGCCGCTAAGTTGCGATGCCACGGCGTTCTGCTGTGCCGTGTTCAATATCAGCTCCCCGCTGTTGAGCGCAGCCATGCCGCCGCCGTTGATGGGCATGCGGAGGTTGTCGCCCGACGGGAAGTTGCCTGGAATGAGGAAACCGCCGGCCGCACGGACGAGGCCGCCGCGAGCATGAGGAATCAAGCCAAGCCACGTTCCTACCTGCTGCATTGCCTGTATGCCAGACACGATTGCCGTTATGCTTGACAATATTCCAATCATACTTTGGATGCCACCTATCACGCCCTGTAATTCGGCAGGCACCTCTATTCCCAAACTTTCAATCCCATTAAGGACACCTTGTACGCCTCCGGCAATGTCTGAGACGTTTTTCAGTACGTTAGAGTCTCCTTTCTCGTTCATCTTGGCGATGTGCTCCGCCACCGCACGCATGGACTTGTCGTCCAGCTTCCATTCGCTCTTTTTCGGTGCGGTCGCGCTAAAGATTGCACCGACATTCCCGCCCTTGCTGCCGGCAAGGTCGCCGATGCCGTAGTTCATCGTCGGCAACCCGGACGTCTTGCCCATGAGAATGTCCAGTGCGAACTCCGCCTCCTCTATCTGCTTGCGGTACTTCTCGCGGCTGTCGTCGTCGGCCGCCGCACGCCACGCCTTCTGCAATGCCTGCACCTTCGCGGCCTGCGCGTCGATGCTGCCTGCGGCGAAGACGTTGCCGCCGGAGGATGCGCCACCGCCTCCTTTACCGCCTCCACCGGAACCCTGAAGCGCGTAGCGGTTGCCCTTGAACGCCTCTCTCGCGGAAGCCGTGCCCTCGCTGACCGCTTGCGCATAGGCCGATATGCCCTGCTGGATGCGCGTCTCGCCCTCCGTGATGGCCTTGGCGATGGCATATTGTCTCTGCTGTTCCCTGGTCAAGCGGTTGATGTCGAACACCGACTCGGTTGAAAGGGTGGAGCCGCCGGACGTATTCGGCACGAACTTCGGTCTCTCGACGGTGCCCTGCCTTCTCAATATGTCATAGTTGCGGCGGTACTTGTCGAACTCAGTCTGGCCGTTCTTCATGATCTGCTGGACGGCATACTTGATGGTTGCGTCGTTCACCCTCGCGCCGCCGATGCTGTTCACGCCGTTGCGTATGGTCTGGAATGCCGATTGGTTGCCGGCGTTGATGCCCGCGTCAATGCCTTGCCTTTGGAGCGTTGACAGCCGTGCGGTCGCCGCCTTCAGCTTCGCGTCGACGTTCTCTCCCTGCTGCTTGGCGAGCCTGAGCTCCGCGATTTCCTTCTGCGTCATGGCGATGGCCGCCGCGTTGTTAGACTTGATGCTGCCGAGCCTGTCGAACACGTCGTACAGGTCGCGTCCGCCGCGAATGGCCGTCTCCAGGTTCTTGAAGAAGTTGCTCCAGTTGCCGTTGTTCAATGTGTCGAGGAAGAGGTTGTATGCGGACTTCGCGCCCTCCATCGTCCTTCCCCACTCGTCTATGTTGCTCTCGGACTGGCGGAACGCGTCCTTGGCCACCTTCAGCGCGGTGGTGGTCGCGCCGATGCCGAGCGAGAGCGCGGTGAACTTCGACGTGCTCATGCCGATGCCCTTCATGAAGTCGTTGAAGGTCTTGTTCGCTTGGCGCATCTTCTTCTCGTAGTCGTTGGTCTCCGCGACGAGCTTGACTATTGGTTTTGCGTTTGCCATTTACTTATATCTCCTGTTGAATTGGTACTCTAATTCCGTGACGAGGGTGTTCGACAGCGCGTCTGCCGCCCAGTCCATGTGATAGGCCGCCGGCACCTCGAAGAGCCTGGTGGCACGCACCGAGCCGCGCCTGCCGTAGCGCGTCTGGCGGTCGACGGTGCCTCCGTTGAGGAAACGCAGCACGAACGCCCTGTCCTTTCCGTAGTAGCCATCCAGCTGCTCGGTGCGGTCGGAGCGTCTGCGGCGGTTGCCACCCCGCTGGTGCGGGTTGCGGTCGAGCTTGCGTTCCTTGGTCATGATGCAACGACGGCCAGCCTTGCGCGGCGAGAATATCGACACGTTGCCGCCGAGTATACGGCGGTAGACGGCCGACTTCACGGCCATGTACGCCTTGCGCGGGTCGTTCTCAAGGTATGAGTGCACGTCCTTCGATATGTTCGAGCGTACCTTGCGGATGATGGACCGCAAGCCCTTGCTGATCGTCTTGCGCGACTCGTTGTTGTCCGTCATGAGGGCGGCCAACGCCCTGAGTGTCCTGTCCCTCTGTTCCTCGTTTACCTGTACTTCCATACCCTGCGCCTGAAACGCCCACGTGGGTTTACCGCACGTAAAAAGGCGGGCACCGGAAACCCGGCACCCGCCACACGATAAACACGACTCTGAAGAGATCACTTGGCTAAACAGTATGAAGTTGTATTTCCGTTTTCAAGGCTACATCAGGAGGCATGCGCAAAGAAATCCTGCGACTACTCCGATTTGCCCGATGCGTATGTCTTTCCAATCCCAGAACGTCTTCTTGCAAATTTTGTCGTAACCTTCTTTTGCAAACAAGGCCGCTTCCGATGCACCTGCGCCAATCAATGCGCAACAAACATTACACCACTCTGTACCTCCGTGTAGTGCAATCGCAGTCACCGCTACTATGGCAAAAGCGAGAATTGGGTGAAATAGGTCATTCATATACCTTATCTTCATAGCTTTCCTCCTTTATGTTAAATAATGTGTTATCACTTGCTTCATCATCCCAAACTGACTTGGAATTATATCGTACACTTGGTGAACCAATGTCACCAGCGCCTGGTCCACTCGCTATAAGCAAAACTAAGTCTGCTTCAGTTATCTCTATCTGAGGTTTAACGTATTTCATTATATTATCCTCCTGCAACATTATACTTATCATAAGTAATCCATTCTACAGGACAAAGACGTAACTCTGAATTACCTTCAGTAACGGTACTTTCACTATGTGCACTCTGTCTTTGACCATACAAAACATATTGTTTGGTTCCTATTGCGACAATACCAGCAACATAGTTCCAACCAAAATTATCGTTTGGCTGTTGATTTAGTCTATCAATATTGTAACAAGGACACCATCTAACCTTGCCTTTGTCCATAATGTATGCCTCATTAACGTTGTCTCCTTCCATTATACTTGTTGTAGGAATAAGACGAGTAGGCAAAAACAAGAATCGTTCCACACCTATTTGGGTAGCAGCAGGGTTATAAAGAAAATCACCGAACAAACCTGATGGTGGTTGAATGACATTGCCAGCAATATCAAGCCACATACTCCCTATCATACGAACACCGTCAACATTTTGTATTGAATTCTGCTCTTTAAATTTCCACATTCTAATAAAGACAAGCAGCTTATCTCCATAAGATATTATTGAACATATACTATCATGAGCATGTTCTGTTACTTTTCCTACAACTTCCCATTTAACAAGGTTATTGCTTTTAAACATATAGTTCTTTTGTCCACTAATGGTACCATCTACTTTAGTGCCATTACGAACAGATGCAACCATTCTATAAGGATATTCTGAATCACTTACCTTAGCAATAGCAAATTCATTTATCACCTCGCTACTTTCCTTTACTTCACCGACAATCCTACCTCTTTTAAAGATGACATTGTTGATAGTACTAACTGTTGTTCCACCTGTTGTCGTAGTTTCTCCTGTATTATTATTGTAAGTGGTAGTTCCATTTATCCTTGCCACATCTGCATCAGGATAAGGCTTAGAAATTCCATCTGGAATCCCACGAATCCATGTATCACCGTCATCTTCTGAATATGCCATCAATATATTAGATACTGGCTCGCCATCTGTACCAACGACTGCCGTACCATATCCTTGATAAAGAAGATATAAACGTTTTACTTCTATCCCGTTCACAATATCAGTCTTTGAAATAATCTGACCAAAATTTATAAGAGTGTTATCATAGTAATGATTGCCTTCATCAGTCAATGATATTATCGGTCTTATATTTTCAGTATCAAATACAAGTTGATAAGGATATTTTATACCATCATTACTTGCCTTACCCTCTTCGTAAACCCTAAACTTAGGTGTAAATCCAGTGCTTTTAACTGAATATATTACAATATAGGTATCATTAACAGCAAAATAATCTCCCTCCATATAACCGCTTTCATCAGCAACCAATTCTGTAATCTTGTAATCATCATTCCTTACCGCCCTATTGTATGCTTTCATATAAGTAAAGCCACTTGTGGCATTTATCCTATACCTTGCAACTTGACCTTTTTCAAGTTTTACAAGCATTGATTCCATCACATTGTTTTCTTGTGTGTCAAAAAAGGTTATATCGAATAATTCCTTATTGTGTACTATATTTGTTACATCAGTAACCTTTACGTCAACAGTTTCACCTTCAGTACCTCTTGCAATAATCTCTACTTGTTTATCTATACCGTATAAATAATAAGTAGTATCTAAAAATCCCCAACTCTTTCTTCTTACATCAGCATAGTATACCAATGGGTTTCTTGTTATAATATTAAGAATAACATCTGATGATAGCTGTTGAGTTGAACCAAAATCAGAAATGTCCCAAAGTTTATCAAAAGTTATCTTATATAGATGATTTTCTTTCGCATAAAACGTTTTAGTAACAGTCCCAGGTTTTGCAACAAAAGTAATAGTTGATTCCAGTACTATATCTTCAGTATCTTGCGCCACTTTTTCTCCAACATCACGCAAAACATCTTTGACGGGTTTTAGAATAGACACATTTGCAGGTTCAATTTCATTCCCCTCTGCCAATTCAGTATTTCTTGTAAATACATAAAGATACTTACTTCCAGCAGGAGCAGTAAAATAAACTTTTTCACCTTTTAAAAGCGTTTGTCTTTCAGTAGTCAAGACTGCGGAGGGAGTTTCATTTCCATTATAAGTAAAAGATGCGAAACAAGCATAGTAAGTTGCGTAATTATTATTGGCTAAAATACTTATTTGGTCACCTTCGTTAATACCTATTATCTTGAAACCCCGTTCTGGATTAGAGCCAAAATTTCCACTACCTCCTAAATAATACCCTGTAATTTCCTCTATACCTGATAAATCAACAGTTTCAGTATCATTTGCCACGTCAGACATGGCTTCATAAACGGCACCAGAAGTAATCAGTCTGTCAGAATTTGCAGTTACACTTCTGTCTCTATTAGACACTTCTTCCGTAATGTCCTCTGTAACAAGATATACAGCAATAGGAATATCTATTGAAGTAATCGTTGATGTTGATGTTCTTGTTAATATATAAATATAAGTACAATCATCTGGTACGGTAATCTCAATGCTGCCACCAAATTTTAGTGTAATATCTTCATTATAGCCAGTTGCAAAATCTATATAACGGTTTGTTGTGTAAGTATTATTTGTAGCCAAGACTATTTGTGAACTATAAGTTGCACTAAGGTTCTTTATTACATAAACTTCTCCAGCATTAACCCTAATGAACTTCCCGTACCTTCTATTTATACCTCCTGTTGGTTCAGTGTCCCACCAAACAACACCCTTATTTCTTGGGTCATTATGATTGCCATAATCCGAAGCATGACGAGGCCAAGCATTTACCTCATCTATGTCACCAATATTTATTGCAACTTTGGCATGAAATTTATTCCAAACAGCCTTAGCCGTAACAATATTGCCGCTTGCATCAATCGTATCTGTTACACCTTCCCAATTAGCCTCATTTGTAAAATCAGCTGCATCAATGCTTGAAAGAAGATACCTATATTGCACATACTTTGCGGCAGAACCAGTTCCTTGTATGAACTTGATGGTCATGCCGCCTTTCTTCTTGGAATCTTCGGTTATTGCACCGAGTGCCTCAGATAGATTGCCATAAGTGGCTGGAACACCATTAACCGCCTTATCTTGGCTGATGTCATAGATGCCAGCGTAATTGGTGATGTCGCCAGGGACGCCAGTTGCAAGAGAATGTGCACTAACGCCTTGCCCGTTGGAGTCAGCCAAGTAAACGTTGAACGTCGTACCGTTTGGCACGAAGTACAATGTCGGAGTGTCGTTCACCATGACGCAATCGGCTGTTGTTGCAGCGAACTTGGGACCTATCATGGAGGACGTGTCCTTCATCCACGCGAGGAAATCAGATATATTGCCGCTGTGGCCGTTTTCGAGCCAGATGTCAAAGGCCGACTTTCCGTCTTGACCGTCTGTTCCGTCAGTACCGTCTTCTCCGTCTTTACCTTCCGCCACGATTCCCGTGTCTTCGTCGCCGAGCATCCAGTGCTTGGTTGTCGGGTCGATGTGCGGGGTGATGCCGTCGGAGCCGTCCTGACCGTCAACGCCGTCACGCTCCACCTTGCCGAACGAGCCGGCGGCGTAGGCGTAGATGTCGCGGGCAGCTCCGTTGAGGAACAGGCGGTCCCTGCGTATCTGGCCGTCCTCGTTGTACCACGACGAGTCGAGGTAGGTCTTGCCGGATGACTGGAGGCGGAAGTTGCGGTAGTACGTGCCGCCGATAGACATGAGCATCTCGCCGCGACCGCCGTTGGGCGCGTAGAGAATCTGGTAGGATTCGGCTGCTGTTATCAACTCGTCGCTGGCGGTCACGGGCACGTCGAGGATGCCGTCGAACGCGAGGACGTTGTGGCTGGCGAGGTCGAGCCTGCGCTGCACCTCGGAGCCGGGGATATTGAGGTCGTAATACTTTGCCATCGTTTTATATGAGATTTGATTTTGTCACTCTGAAGGGGTCGCCGTCGTTGTCCAGCAGGATGTTTCCCTCGCTGTCGCGCAGGAGCTCGTAGGCGGTGTTCGCGTCGGCGCGGAAGATGCGGGCGTACCTCACGATCCTGTCCGCGCAGTCCGCCTCGCAATGGACGCAGCCGCAGCCTGGCACGGGTTCCACGTAGCAGATAATCTGCCTGTCAAGGCATGGCCACTTGCCGTCCTCCGCGTCTTCGTCGTTCTCGTCTGCCATGTCGTCGTCGGCCACGGCGTAACTGCAAGTGGCGATGACGGGGCCGAACATGCGCGAGGTGTCGAAGAAGAAGAACATGCGGCCCTCCTCGTCGTGGAAGAACGAGGACGACGGCACCGTCTGGCTGTCGCCGAACCTTCCCCATGACAGGGTGATTGCGATGTCTGCCGTCTCTCGGTCGAAGCCGTCGCGCGTGATTTTAATTTGGTACTTGGCGATGTCGCCGGTTGCGATGATGTCCATTTTCTTTTGTCGTTATTTCGTTGTTTCGTTCTGGCGTTGTAACGTTATTTTGTTGCCGTTATAATCCAATAAACCCGTGACAATGCGTCACGGGTTTACCCTTTGTTTCCTGGCGGCCTCGCGGTTCAGGCGGGCCAGCTCCTCCATCGTCTCGCGCACCTCGTCGTCGGTGGGGATGTCGTCCTCGTCGTCGGTTTCGTCCCAGGGGAACTTGATGAGCTGCGACGGGGAGTCGATGCCCTCCTTGCGGAGGTCGGCGAAGATGTTCATGAGGGAGAATACTGCCCAGCGTGTCATGTCGCACTGGGTGCGGTTGCGCTTGCGGTAGCCGCGCGAGATGGCGACGATTTGCCACCACTTCAATTTATAGAGGAAGGCGTTCATGTCGTAGCCTATCTCGCCCACGAAGAACGAGAAGAGTTCATGCGCCGACGTCAGTTTTTTTTTGCGTCGCCGGTTTCCTCCGCCTTCTCCTCCATCACGGCTGGAACGGCTATCCATTCGTTCATGGCGGCGAACACGCAGTCGCGCAGGGCCGTGATGTCGCTTGCCTTCGCCTTTGTGTAGAGGTCGTCGATGGTGATCTTCGTGTCGGGGTTGTTCACCACGACGGCAGCGTAGAGCAGCGCGACCATGTTCTTGGTCTTGCGGATGCTATCTATGTCGAATATCTCGCCCGTGATTTCCTCGTAACCTATCTCCACCGCCATGTTGAAGGCGATGGAGATGGTTTCATCGAATAAGTGTATCGTGTTCATGGCAGTATGTTAGATGTTCTCGCCCTCGCTGCTGTAGTTGGCAGGCGGCGTCGTTGAAAGCACGCCATAACCCTGCAACTGCACGTCATACGACGCGTTCTCGCGGTTGTTGGCATTCAGCGTGAAGTCGTTGATGATGGCCTTGCCGTAGTAGTGCAAAGGCGGTATTTCCGTGTTCTCCGCGCGGTTCTTCTCGCCGGTGGTGGCGAAGAACTCCACGTCGAACACCGCGTCAGAGGTGGCTACGTTAGCCAGGATGTCGGCACCAGATGCGCCCGTCAAGTCAGAGCCCATCTCGTCGACGGTGAAGAGTGCCGACGTGCTTGCGTCCCAGCTCTTTCCGGTGATTTCCTGTGCTGCCCAGTCGCCGGTGTCGTCCTTTGTCGATGCGTCCTCCGTCTGCTTCGCTATGTGGATGGTTGCCGTCCGCGCGAAGGCGAAGAACTTGCCGTTGAATTTCAGTCTGAGGTTTTGTCCCTTGAATTTCATGCGTTATTACGTTATTACGTTATGTCGTTACATGTTGTCACGTTGTAGCTCAGTGTCTGGTAGAAACACGGCTTCAGCTCGTCGTACATCACCGCGCCGGCGGAGAACTGCCAGTCCTCGATGCCGTAGCTGTCGCCCTTGTCGAGCATGTATTCTTTGTTGCGGTCGCGCACCGCCTGCGTCAGCCTTGCCAGCTGCTCGCGGTCGTTTGCCACGCAAAGGATGGAGACGTTCACGCTGTCGTATGGGGACTCCGCCTCGTCATCCTTGGTCGTCTCGTCGTTGGTGAGCGAGTCGAAGGTGATGATGACGTAGGGCACGCGGTCTTGTTTCTCCTCGATGGTCGGGCGTGCGGTGTTGAATATCCGCCCGCCGGTGGCCTTCGTTACGGAGGCATCGGTGCGCAGTGCGTCCCAGAAGAACTTGTCCGTGTTTAGCATACCTTTCTGATTGAGAGTGGAAAAAGCACGGGATGGCGGGCTGTCAACTCCGTCAACCCCGTGCCGGAACTATGTTAAACCCACAAAAAATTACACGTCGCTTGCGGAGCCTGCACCTGTCATGGAGTAAACCACGAATGCGTCGGCGGCTGCCTTCAGCACGGTCATTGAGAAGTCGGCGTTGATAGTGGTGTACACCTCGTCCGTGTTGGACGCAACGGCCGATGTAGCGTCGATGCTCAGGCGGATGTTGCCATGTTGCATGGTTGGCACGTACTTGAAGTTACCCAAGCCGATGTTGTGGCCAGACAATGCGCCCTTCTCCGTCGAGCGGTTGATGGCGTTGTTGGGAACGACAGGAATACCGAGCAAGCGGTTGTCGTTGCCGATGAGCATGATGCCGGAGCCAGCGTCGAAAGGAGTAACCTTGAGCTTCCAGAAGTCGGATGCGCCCATCACGAACACGAGGTTGTCGGTATCAAGGTTTCTGTTCGCGAGCTTTCCGATCATGGCAGCGGCGGTCTCCTTGGTGAAGGTGGTGTACGTGCCGACCTGCTTACCGGGCTGATAGCCGTCCTGTCCGTAGGTTCCGCTTTCAGCAGTCTGGGCGAAAGGACCGAAGAACGTCTCAGTTGCCTTGGTCGTGGAAGCCAACGCAAAGTTGATCTTCTTGCGGATGGAGTCAGCCACAACGCGCACGATGTAGCTCTGAAGGTCGAAGGTACTGTTCTCAAGTGCCTGGTTCGAGATGCGAACGCGCACGGTGAGACGCTGCTGGATGGGCACCTGCTTGTCAAGGTCGATGACGCGCTCGGTGGTAGCCGCAAGCTCGTTGGCAAATACCGCCTCCACGCCGCCGGCGAATGCCCACTGAATCTTGTTGCCCTGCACGCCCGTTGTCATGGGAACGCCTGCGGTGGCAAGGATGTCGCCGTCGGGACGGTCGGTTGGAATCAGGTCAACCACGGTGATGCCCTGAACGTAGCCGTCAGTGCCGCCGAAGCCGCCTGTCTGTGCGCCATAGCTGATGCTCTCGCGGTTCATCGGGATAACGAACTTGCTTCCGGGCTTTGCCTCACGGAAGAACTCGCGGAGCTCTGTGTTCACGTCCTTCTTGGGAGCGATGGCCACGGCTGCCGCCTGCTTCTCCTGGATGGCAAGGGAAATCTCGCGCTTGTTGGTTTCGTACTCATGAAGAAGCTGGGTTTGGTTGCCTTTTTCTTCATCGTTAAGTTCACGCTTCAGCAATACATCCTCGATGCTTGCCAGTGAGTCGTTGATTTCGCGTTGGCGGGTCATCAACTGCTCAAGTGTCTTTTTCTGTTTTTGCATATCTCTAAACGGTTTAAAGAATTTAATACGTTGTCAGTTCAATATCACGCTCACGTGCGAGACGGCGTGCCTTCGCTATCTCACGCTGGCGCATCAAGAGTTTCTCTCGCTCCTCCATCTCGCGCAGCCTTTCCTCCTCGGCCTTCTTTGCGGCCTCGGCCTCCTCAGCCTCGCGCTTGGCGGTTGGCGTCTCGTTCCACATCTCGCGGGCGTTGACGGTGGTCTGCGTGTAGGCAGGGTCCATGCCGATGGTCAATGCCGTGATTGCGCGGAACTTCTTGTGGGTGATGCGCACCTCCTTGTTGGCTCCGCGCTCCTCCACCTCATAGTCTTCAGGGATAAACTCGAAGGAGCAACCGCTGTACACACCGCTGCGAACCAGTTCCAATGCCTGTTCGCCAAGGTCGCACTTGGGTGCCTCAAACTCGAAGTTCACTCCCCTGCCGTCAACCGTCAACTTCAGACTCCCGCGCCCTTTATTGCTTCGCGCGATGGTCATTGAACGGTTGTGCAAGAGGTTGAGCTTGATGTCTTGCGAGTTTATGAATGTCTGCGTGCAGGCTTCCGGCTTGATAATCTCTCGGAAGTCAACACCCCAGTCGTCAAGCACTTGCGACTCAGCATTAAACACGATGGCTGTGCCGGTAATGGTGCGAGACTCGCCCTGCGAACTGCCGTCAACTTCTCTAACTGCAAGCTCGCACTCAATGGTTCTGATTTCTCTCTTCTTTGCATCCATATCTATGATGATTGTTACATTATTCGCATGAATGGGGCAGCTGGGTTTACCCCTCCAGTTCGCCTCCCTGCGGTGGCGTGCTGCCGCCGCCCTGGTTGTCGTCCGTGCCGGTGTCCGTGCCGTCGGTGTCGCTCTCTGCCGCTTCCTTGGCGGTTGCCCATGCCAGCTTTGCGCCAGCGATGGCGGCGGTGATTTCCTGCGACGGGCGATATGCCACGCGCTTGGTCAGCCCGTCGAGCGTCTGTTCCTCCTGCGTCTCCGTCCAATGCGACGTGATGGCGGGATAGAGGCGGCCAATCTGGTCAAGCTCTATGATCTTCCCGTTCTTCAGCTCGTCGCGGATGGCATCGAGCGCAAGGCCGAAAGCCAGACCCAGCTCCTTGGGGTGAAGCGTTGTATTCGTTGCCGCCAACTTGCAGATGTCGTCGAACGTGGCCACGCCGTTTGCGATGGCTCGGCTGGCGAAACCAGCCTTCTGTGTGCGAAGGTTTTTGTTCGGAACCTTCTTAACCTTCAATGTCAATTGTGCCATGGGTCAATTTTTGCTTTACGTTACGTGAATTTAAATTTTACGTTACGTGAATTTTATTTTTACGTTACGTGAACCTGAAACAATGCTTGTGCGGGTTTACCCTTCCCTGATTGCCTTGCACGGCTTATCGAAGAGCACAGGCGGGATGGTGTCGCGCTTGAGCGGGATTTCCGTGTCGGTGTTGTGCAGGTACCATTGCATCAGGTTGCCGTCGGTGATGATGTCCTCGGCGACGGGCATCACGCTGATGCGGTCGGAGAAGAATCGGTTGAGAACGAACGACGTGACGGTCTGGTCTATGCGCTCTATCTTGCCGTTGGAGCCGAGAGAGCAGAGCAGGCCGAACACCATGTCGTTCACGTCGCGGTTCACCTGGTTGTCGCGCAGAATCTCGAAGCAACCCTGGTACAGTCCGCGATAGTTGAAGTCGTAGCCCATGCGCTCCATCAGCAGCATGCACTTCGCCGCCTGCTTCAGCTGGTATTCACGGAAGGCGCACCACACCTCGTACTCCTTTGGCATCGTGTTGCGGTGGGGATGGATCATCAGGCAGCGGTCGAAGTCTCCACTCTCGAAGCGGTCGACAAGCTGGGTGAGCGGTCGCCTAACCCCTATGCTGCCGTCCACGCGGACGACTATCGGGGTATCTGCATATCGGAACGGGTGGAAGCGCACCTCATAGCAGCGGCCAAACGGCGACAGCTTCGCCAGCGTCTTGTCGAAGACCACGCGCCAGGTGTCACTTTTCAGGCACGGATCGTCGGTCACCAGCACGTAGTCGGCGGACGGGTCTTTCCCGCCCACCTCGTGCACCTTCTCGTAATGGTCGAAGATGTACGTCAGTACCGTGTATCTCTTCAATCCTGTGCCCATAAGTGCTTATATTTATTTAGCCAACCGATTTGCGTTGCAAGGTCGTTCTTCTTCCATGAACCGCTGCCGTAGTGTACCATCGCCTGAAGGAGACGCTCGCGGGTGATGGCCTTGCCGTGACACTGGGGCTTGAGCCGCTTGATGTCGTCGAGGAATGCCGCGCCGGTGTCCCAGAAGTTGCGCGGGTCGTCGCCGTGGTGGAGAGCCCACGAGCGGTCGGGGTCGAAGAATCTCGCGCCGCCCGCCACGCACATGGGTACGTTTATCCAAAGCAGCATGGGAGCGTAGCGCGGTGTCTGCCTCAGTCCGCTGGTATGCGAGATGTAACCGATGGAGCACTGGTCTTCCAGGAACATCCACTCGATGTTCTCCTTAATGAGAATGTCGGAGTCCATCAAAACGAAGCCGTCGGGCACCAACTCCCACATCTTCTGTACGCTCATCATGTGCTTGTCTGAGCCGAACCAGCAGCCGCTGTCGCAGCCGTACTTCTCGTCCTTCCACGGGTACTTTGCCAGTTCCGTGTCGAAGTCGATGATCTGACCGTTTCGGTTGTTGAATACCTTCACGCCCTTCATGCGTCGCTTGAAAGGCCGCTCGTCGCTGTTGTCGAGGATATACACCTTGTAATTCTCCCCTCCGTGCTTGCGCAGGGAAAGGATGGCGGCCTCGGTCAATTCGGGCGTGTTAAAATGGATGATTACTACGTTTCTTTTCATGCTGTCATTTCGATTGCGGTGATTTGGATGGTATTCTCTCGACGGTCTGCGTGGAAGCTCTGGATGATGTACGTCGTGCCGTCTATCTCCAGGCGGCTCTCGCGGGAGAGCAGCGGAGTCCATCGGCAGCGTACCATGATGGTGTCGTAGGCGTCGAGGGCACCCTCGCGGATAGACTTCACGCCCTTGCTCCACGTGACGTTCGCCCAGATGCAACCCGCCACGTCGTAGGCGACGCCGCCTGAGTTGACGCCGAACTCGCCCACGGCATCCAATATCTCACCGTCCACCGTGTGCTTGCGGTTGCGGACGATGACGCGCTGGTTTAACATTCCGCTATTGTAGGCCATCTTGTTTGTCTTGAGGGTTCTGGGGGTTCTGGGTAATCGGATTGTTCTGAGTGTTCTGATTATTCTGAGCATTCGGATTACTCTGACTATTCTGAGAAGTGCCGCGCAGCTTGTCGCTGCCCAGCTCTGCGAGGTTGGTGCTCACGTATACGGTGTCGCCCTTGTCCACGGCGGGCATGTCGTATTGCTTGCGTATCTCGTTCACGGTCATCGAGCCCGTCTCGAGGTTTGCCTTGTCGATGGCTGCCTGTCCCTGCTTGTCGAACATCATCAGCGGGAGCTCGCACAAGTGGATGCGGCGGTTGCCGAAGTCTGACGGGGTGAGCAGCTTTCGGTTGAGCTCGTCCTCAAGCAACCTGCGCTTGGGCTGTATGCAATTCATGAGGAAGTCGAGGCGGTCAGCCTCCGGCGTCTTGTAGCTACTGTTGCTGCCGTCCATCGCCAGCGTGCGGGGCACGGCCATCATGCGGCATATCTCGGCCACTCCGAACTGGCGTTGGTCGAAGAGCTGCATGTCTGCCGCGCTCATGCTGATGTTCTGCACCTTGTCGAGCCCGCGCAGAGCCACCACGTCGTTGCCGTAGAGCCGCGACTGTATCTCTTGCGCGTATGCCTCCATGTCGCCCTTGTTGAACATGCCGAACGACAGCGTGCCGGGGCCGCTGGCGGGCTTTTCCTCTCCGATGATGAGCTTCATTCGTCCGCCCTTCGCCGCCGACTCAAGAGCCGACTTGTCGAGGGTGGCTGACAGTGACAGCATGTCACGCGCATATTGCAAGGTGCTGATGCCAAGATATCCGCCCTGCATGCGGAAAGTGTTCGGGAAATGGAGCACGTCGCGGGCGTTTGCCTCCACCGTCCTCATGCCGCCGCGCCCGTTGTAGGCGAGCGTGAAGCGGTCGGTGGCGGGATCATAGCCGCCGAGCCATGCCAGCCAGAACGCACGGGGCCAGCCGTCGTCGCCTCGCTCGACATACACGAAGGCATTGCCACGCGCCACGGTCTCTATCTCCACCTGACGCCATAGGTCGAAGGCAGTCATGAGCGGGTTCGGCTCACGCTGCAACAGGTAGTTCAATACGCCGTGCGGCCCGTAGTTGCTCTCCACGTAGTTGCCGCCCTCGCGGTTGAGTCGCTGGTATTGCACGGTGAGCTGTGCCATCGTGTTCGCCCTGAGTTCCAGGCAGCGGTAGAACGTGGCGATGCGCAGGGCCTTCTCGGTGTTGCTGACATACGAGACATTCTCCTCGTATGTGCCGCAATGGGTGGAACCTGACTGTGTGGCAGTCGTCCCCTCCGCAGTGCCTTGCGCCACCTCGCGCACCTGTGGCTGGTGCTGCTGTCTTATTCTTGGGAATCTGTTCATGTCTTTACTTTTACTTTTCAAGTGGAAAGCGGCGTTGGGTTTACCCGTTGCAATGAGGGCAAAGCACCATCGCGGCTGCTGGCCACATCTTGCGGCCTACCTCTCCCTGAAGGTATGCCGACAGCTCGTCCTTGGGGTTCACGCCGTAATACTCACCGACATGCTCCGCCAGATGCTTCAACTCGTGGACGATGCTGTCAAACATCTGAGAGGCGGAATCGGCATGTCCGATTGCAATGACGGTGGAGCGGTTGCCGAAGTTGCTGAAGGTGTAGCCGCTGTTGATGTGCTGCAAGTTGTCGAGGGCGTTCCTTATCATGTCGTCGGGGCAACCGCTCGCCATGAGCGAACCCTCCACCTTGCGGCGGTCTTCCTCAGTGCGCACGTCGTAATAGACCATCACCCACCAATGGCGGGAACCGATGGAAAATCCCTGCTCTATCATATCATCAACTCCCACATGATTGCTGTGCCTGCGTTGTCCATCTTGGCACGGAAGCAGGCGAGCGGGTTTGACGGTCGGCCGTCTGGGTCGTTGATGGTCTCGTCGACGAACCATGCGCGGCGGCTGTCGTTGTCACAGGTACGGGGGTAGTCAGCGATTGCCATGTGGTAGAGATACCATGCGGTGTACGTGCATTCCTCGCTGACATGTACGCCGTTCTGCTTCAGGATGTCGAGCACCGTATCCACGGGCACCTGCTTGATGGTGGCCGTCTCGCCGTTTCCCCTCTTCACTTGCATACGCGAGATGGCGAACGCCGCCAGCTTGCGAGAGAACTGTCCCTGGTATGCGTCCATGTAGGCACGCAGACCTTCGGGCATGATGTATTCCATATTCTGTTCGGTTTTAAAATGGTTGGCGGGTATGGATGCGAATCCTACCCGCCAGCCTGTTGTTTATAGATTATTGCATCTGATACTTGCCCGTGCGATTTTCGTTTGAAAACTCGTGGTGCTGGTCGGCATAGTCGATGCCGTGAGCGTCGCGCATGGCCTGTTCGTAGCCCTCGCGGTAGCCGGTGCGATAGCCCTGCTCGTATTCACGCCCGACGGTCTTCGTGTTGCCCGTCATCACGTTACTGCGGAATTGCGAACGCATCTGCTCTCGCATCTGTTCATTGAGGTCTTGGCCGTCAGAGGTTCTGATAATGTATCCGTCCATGTATTTTCGTTTTAGAAAAAGTGGCTACGACTATGATTTCTTTTCCTTCTTATCGGTGCCTCCCATTTTCTCAAGCAATGCCAGTGTCTTTGCCTGCATGTCCTTCATGTCCTGAAGCTCTCGCTTCGTCGCCTCCAGCTCAGACTGGAGGTTGTTGATGGTTTCAGCCTGCTTCCTCGTCTGGGCATAGCCTGGGTTGATGATTTCCTTGCACTTGGGGCCGTCGGCCTTGATGCGCTGGTAATAGGGGAGGTTCTGTATCACCTTGTCGGCATCGGCTATCTTCTCGTCGATGATACGCTCAGCCACCTCGCGGCTGCCGGTGTATATCTCAGGGTCGCGCCCCGCCACTTCAAGGTTGATTGGCAGTCCTGGCACCACGCGGTCTTGCCCGTTGACATTTATTGTCAAATCGACAAGCTGCGTGTTCATGCCGTTTGCCGGCATCGGCCAATAGGGTGCCGATTTCCCCTTCACTGTACCGACGGACACATTCAGCCCGCCGTTGGTGCTGATCACGTAGAATGAGGCACCGTTCTGAATAGAATTGAAATCCTTAGTCATAGTTCCTTTTAATTGTTAATGTTTAATGTTTAATGTTTTAAGTCGTTGCTGGAGCGGGTGTGCTCAGCAGCTGAAGGATGCCGTTGTACTTGTCGTTGAACACTTGCAAAACGCCAGTGCCAGTCACGTCGGCCACGGTGACGTTCTCACCGCCGAAGAATGTCAGCTGGCGGGTGTTGCCGTTGAGCGTCAGCGTCACGGGCAAAGTCTCTGTCGTTCCCGCAGGTATTGCCTGCGGAATGCGAATGAGCAGGATGCCCGTTGCCGGTACGCGACGATAGCCCATAGCCAAGTCAACAGCCGCAGTCCCGACGGTGATGTTCGTCACTTCGAGATACGGGATGTTGCCATTGGCGAACGGCACTTGGTTTGGTACGTTAATTCCCATCATCGTAGAGCCTCCTTTCTTAGAAACCTCCGTAGAATGGTGTCTGTCCGTAGTAGCCGCCGTTCACGTATGGAGTGGCATTCACCACTTGCAAGTTTGGATATTGCACGGGTACGGTGTTGGGCATCTTGTCCTGAATCTCCTTCAATCCGTTCTGGATGGGCGCGAGCACCTGGTTCACGTAACCGAGAATCTGGTTGGTCTGTGCAGAGATGTTGTCCTTATTGCGCAGCTGACCAATCTCATCGGCCTGCTTGTCGATGATGGCTTGCATGTCTCGCTCGCGGGCATCGCAGAATTCCTTGATCATCGTCGTCTTCAGGTCGGCGATGGCATCAACCTGACGCTGACCCTGTGCGTTGATGCTTGTGTTCAATGCGTTGGTATGAGCCTCCAAGCGAAGCTGGTTCTCATAACCCTGCGTGGTGGTCAGCAGACGATTGTCGCAGCAGCACTGAGCGAGCTGAGAAGAGAGGTTGCAATCTCCTTGCTGGAGTGCGTTGATGACGTTCAGGAAGCCCATGCCGTTGGCTGATGCGAGAGCGGCGAGCGTGTTCTGTACACCCTGGATGGCGGGCAGTACGGTCGAGTAGTTCTGCCCCATCGCCGAGGCGAGGTTCTGGATGGCTGAACGGCTGGCGTCGCCCTGTGCCGTCACTGCTTGCAGAGCAAGCTGGGTGTCAACTGCCGGGCATCCGCAACCGCAACCGTTGCCACGGTTGCCGTAGCCGTTGCCAAAGATATTAGGGAAAATGCTGGCGATGACTGCAAATCCGAGGATGTCCGTCAGGCTCGTCTGGCCATTGTTGCCGAAGATACCGCCACCGTTAGCTACCGGGAGGAATGTCGTGCCTCCGTTTTGATTGCCATTTTGTCCAGATGGCAACTGGATGATTTCTGTTGGCATTTTTTTAATGTTTTAAAAAGTTTATACCGACACAAACGGACTTTCCGCTTGCAATTTTCTCGCATAACACGCTCGCAGGTTTACTCTGCGAGTTTCATGTATGGCTTGAGCAAAAACTCGTAGGTGTAGGGGATGGAGTGCATCTGTATATTGCCGAGCGGCTGCCGGTTGTCATACCATGCCGTAGCCATCATGACGCACGCCTGCTTGATTGGTGCGGGCACGCATCCCCACCTGTCCTCCAATTCCTCCTCGGTCCGCCTGATGTACTCCAGCGTTATCGCCTCGGCGGTCTTGGCATACATGTCTATTAGGTCATCCTCCATGGGATGCTCAATTCGCGCATTGCGCTTAACGTCTTCAATTGTGATGATTGCCATTTTTTTACATCTTGTTTACTTGTTGTAAAAAAATGGCCGGTAGGTTTACCGCGAACAAAAAAACGGGGATGACTCCCGCCTTCCCCGTTATGAGGCAACCGCCGTCGCCCGTCTTTCTTGTAATCTCTCTTAACCTAATAAAATGAAGTTATCACGATTCTCTATCATTCGTTGAATGTAGCCGCCTCCCAGATGCGACGGCTCACGAGCCCTCCGAGCTTCTTGCCGCCGGCGTTCACCCAGCGAAGGAACTGCTCTTGTATCTCGTAGGTCTTGCGGCCCTGCTCAATGTATTTCTTCAGCGTGGAACCGTTGAAAGCCTTCACGCCGCAGTTGAACATGAAATCGACAGCAGCGTCGAACTTTCCCTGCGTGTCGAGCCGCTTGCACTGGTTCGCAGCCGCCTCGTATGTGGTGAGGTCGGCACGCAGGTATTCGTCGGCCTGCTGCTGTGTGATCTTGTCGCCGCGCTTCACGCCCTTGGTGTGGCCGTAGCCGATGGTCCACACGCCCACGCTGTCCTGGTATGCCGTGAGCCGGCACGCCTCGAACCGCTTGATGGCATCAATCAGTCTCCTGCTCGATTTCATAGCTCGTCGCCGTTTATGGGTTCGATGTCCGTTGTCCCCGTCTCAATCTTCTGTAAGTCTTCCTCCAGGATTGAAGCGTCTGTATCAAAGTGCCTCGCTGTCTTGTCGATGAGCACCTTTGCCAGCATCTTCCAGATGCGGGCGTGCTTGTCGCCTGGCAGTCGGCACGATGCCTTGTTCTCAGCAATCGAAAGCATTTGCTCCGCACACACCACGCCTGCGGCGATATACGACACGGGCACGTCGATATGTACGAACACCCATCGCTCCACGCAGTAGGCAAGGATGATGATGACAAACCGTTCTATCAGCGTCGGGATGACCTGACGGAACTTGTACGACATGAACTTTGCCTCCTTCCGCTTCTTTTCCGGGTACATCAGATGCACACGCTTGTCGAGCTCGTAGGCACTCCACGCGTCGTACAACACGAACAGCGTGGCGATGATTATCAGCGGGAAGGCTGGCGAGAACTTGCCTATCACCCACCCCGATATGCCCCCTATGGTTAGGGCGAACCATCCAAAGATTTTTTCCATTTGCAAACGTATTGAATTTTACTAACCGTCTGCAAACGGTGTCAAGGTTTACCCAAAAGAAAAGCGGCTGAAGTGGGTAGGGCTTCAACCGCTTAATAATAATTATTTCCTCATCTTTTCTTCCAGCCTTTTGTATTCCTCTTTCGTCAGGACTGGGAAGCCGTTATCGGACATCCATTTTGCCATGTGCTTGTCGATGTCCTCCTTGATATTCTGAGGCAGACGGCGAATGCGCATCACGTAGGCGGTGAACGACTCCATCCTTGCGCCTCGGCTCTCCATCCAACCGGGTATGAGGTAGATGCGGTCGCATTGCCACAGCCGCCACAGGTCGTACAGGATGGTGAGCTCATAGCCCATGACGCGGTAGAGCCACCGCCAGCGGCACACGAGAAAACGCGTGGGGTTGACGGTCTTGTAGCCCTTTGCCCTCACCAGTTCCTCCGCCTTGGCGAAGCGGGCGAGATATTCCTTGCGCTCCACTCCGCTGATCTTGCCGGATATATATACTTTTTCCTTTCTCATGTCCTCATTCCCTGAAAATTCTTCGTATGAAATATATCGCTATCCCGATGCCGACGAGAAACAATGCGACGGTGCCGGTGGCCATCCGCACGCGCTGCCATAGTGACAGCGGTTTTTCCCTCACCTCTATCGTCTCGATGTTCAGCGTGTCGGTCTTTGACAGGTAGATGCTGTCGTGTATCACCCTGTCACGCCATTGGTCTTGATAGACGGTCAGCCATTTATAAAAAAATACGGTGTCGCCGCGTTGCTGAATGAACACGCTGTCGTGACGATACTTCTCGATGTAGATGCTGTCGCGCTGCTTCTGCGCGACGTAGCAGGTGTCTGTCTTCGTCCTCTCCACCTCCACGTACTTTGTAGTGGTGCAACTGTTGCATAGAGCGGCTATTACGAGCATTACCATCATGCTGGCAATGAAGATGATGAAATGCAAGCAGCCTGCTCGCATTCTCTCGTGGTCGCTCATCCCATCGTAGGGGTCATAATCCGTGTCAAGCCACGGTTCGTTTGGGTTTGTCATCATATTATTTGTTTTTTCGTTACGTCAATTTTATTTTTACGTTACGTTAATTTTAAATTCACGTTACGTGAAATTATTTTTTACGTTACGTGAGCGGTTGTCAATGGTTCCACCCGCAATCCCCACTTGTGGGCATTGGCCTCCATCTTGGGGTGTCGCTCGGTGCTGTCGTCGTAATACACCACGTTGTCGCCATACTCAACGATGTAGCCGGCCTTGCGGAAGATGGTGCGGTGTACGCTTCGCTTGCGGTCTTGCGGCGTGTAGCCGTTGTAGTTCAGGTTCAGCCGTGTCTTCTGTGGCAATCCCCAGTGCATCCTGATACGTTCCTTGCGGATGGTCTCGCGTCGCTTTTCTCCCAACTTCTCGTACAAATCCTTGAACCGCTTCTTGCTCATACGGTCTCTGTTGCTCTGTCCTGGCATGAACGAACCGGGGATGCGCTCGCCTCGCGCCTTGCGTTCTTCCGCCTCCTGCTTCATGCGGACGGCAGTCTCCTCGTAGATGCCGTATCGTCGGCAGGCTTCGTGGGCGTGCTGGGTGGCATTCCGTTGCACCTTCTTCATGTACTGTCGGGTCTTCGTCAGGCCATACTTGCGGGCAACTCGGTGCAAGGTGCTCTCGCCGATGCCGAACTTCGCCATGATGTCGTCGTTCTTGGTGTTGCGGTAGTGATTGACAATCCATTGCACCTGCCTGTCGGTCAGTGTCTTTCCGTTCCTGTTGCCGATGAGCACGGCCTTGCGGTCTTTCTGCCAGCCACGCGGATAGGCGATATAGTCTTGCAGCGCGTCAACGCTGATGTCGTACCGCCTCGCTATCTCCCTGTTTGGGGTGACGGGATACAGCCTTTCTATCTCGCCTATCTCTTGCGATGTCAGTTCTCGGTAGTTTCTGCACATAATATTAATTCCCGTCCATAAATTGGATACATACGACTCATAAATTCCTGGTCGGCATCGAATATCTCCTTGCATAATGCCATGCGCCGAAGTGCCTTTTGAATTTCTTCTGGCGATACAAAAGACATAATAAGATCTATGCCAACAGCAAGACTGAGCGGACTGGTGATGGTGCCAAAGATGTCGGGCTCCTGTTGTAAAGGTTGTGGCAATGCCAGCTCTGGCTCCTGCTTCAACGGCTGTGGCCCCGTTCCTTGCACCATTTGGTTTGTCACGGTGTTCATGCTCTGAAACACCTTCGCCATTTGGTCGCCTATGCGTTTCTGTTGCAATTCCATAAACTCGTAGGCTTCGCGGTACTCGTCGCTTTCCTCGCGCTTGCGCCGATGCCACGCCTTGCGCTCAGCCTCTATTCGCTTGTTATGCTCAATTCTGTAATCGAGCGGCAATCTTTCGGGTCGTTCCATAGTTCCTTATGTCTTAATCAGTTTCAATTTCTTCCCTGCTTGCGCTCAGGTATCCGATGAACCAAAACCTGTCACTGTTGTGTACCATGTGAAATAAAACCTTTGGCGTGTCTATCTTGTAGAAATACATCCTAAACCGCCTGCGGCCATCCTTGCGATAAAAATAACAATTCCATACAATACACCTCTTACCGTATCCGATGACGTGCGGCGTAATAAATGTTTTCGTTATACCATATAATTTAGCCATAATACTTTTGCTTTTTACGTTCCTTTCACCCTCTCCTTCTCCTCGTCTATCGCCTTGTTGAGTTCTGCCTTCAATGCCCGCAGCTTGTCGAACGTCTCTTTCGTCACTCGCGGGCAATTGTGCATCCATGCCTTCAGGTTGGGCTTATCAAAGCCGAACTCATGCGCTTCGATGATGTATTCCTGCCACTCCATGTACTGACTCTCGGTCACGTCATTCTCCACGCAGTAGATGATGTCATCCATGCCGATGGTGAACGAACCGCCGTAGTCGAACACGCCGCCCACCTCTTCTGCAATCCAAGAGCCGTAGTATCCGTCGAGTTCCCACATGCGCAACAACTCCACGATGTAGCCATTGCACGCCTTCTCCCATTGTTCTTTCAGTTGCCGCTTCACGGCATCTTTTGTCTTTTCCATGAGTTTACATTTTAAATGACGAATGGCAACCGTCGCCGATTGCCCTATTAATTCATCTTTCAACACTCAGCAGTTCGTCAGTATAGAAGTGCATCTCCGTCACCTCTGGGTGATCCTTGCGGAAGTCGTTGAATGCCTTTGCACAGGCGTGCATCAGAGGCGTCCCACCGTCCTTTAGCATCTCGTCCTTACCCATCAGCGCATTGTAGATGATTTCGTCGTCGGTCAACTTGAACTTCACGCAGCGGCGGTTTGCCGTGTCGGAGAAGTCGTCAGGCTCAATCCTAATCTCATCCTCCAGTTCAGCCATTCGCTCGGCATGCGTCTTCATGCCCTTCTCGGCGCGTCGCCTCTCGCGGTCGGATTCCTCTTCCACGGTGCTCTGGCAGGAGTAGAACAGCGTCGGGTCATTGAGTCCGCCGTCGGCATATCCCCATGCGATGACGTCACGATAGTTGAAGCATCCCCAGCTAACGGCATCGGGGTCGTCCTTCAACCCGAAATACGGCGGGTTGCCGTCGTCGTAGGTCTTTGCCCTGACGATGTAGCCGGTGTCAATCTCGTTGTAGCCAACGTGGTCGCTGGTCAGCACAATCAGTTCCTTGTTGGCGTCTGCCTTCCTGAGCATCATGCCTCCAAGGTCTGTGCGCAATGTCTTCTCTTGTCCGTTGATTGTTACTTTCAGGTTGCCGTCAAACGTCACGCAACCATGATACTGAGGCTTGTCGGCCTTCGTGTTTTTTCTTTTTGCCATAGTGTAAAAATTTAGGCGTTAATACTTACTTGGGCGGGTGTTTCCCGCTTGCAATTATTCCGCGCAAACGCCGCACGGGTTTACCCCTTGTAATATCGGCGGGCCTGCTCGTACATCTCGCGGTCGGTGAGTATCTCCTGCTTGCATGCGCTGAACTCTCGCTGCTGCAAGCCCGTACACATGTCGTAAGTGATGAACGTGCGGACGACGAACAGCCGCCCGTATTGCTGACCGAGCAGCACGCCATCGGGCACGCAGCACGAAAGATGCTCATCGCCGTTCCACCGCACCGACCGCCCCACCACCTTCTGGTTGTGAGAGTCCTTGCCGTGGTGGTTATTCTCGAAATAGTGTATCACCAACTCCTTGCCGTTCTTCTCCACCTTGCCGCGTGCGGCATACTGCTTGAACATGTGTGGCGTGAGCACCATCGGGGCGATGAGCTCCTGATGCGACAGCCACGTGGTGTATGCGGAAATCCCGTCTTTCGTGTGCCTCAATGCAACGATGCCCGTCAAGATACTCCGCATCTTCTTGTCAAAAATCCGCGTAAAGAACAGGTACTTGTTTTTGCGCGTCGAGGTGTACTCGAACCAAAGGCGCAGCGGAAACCGCTCGCATTTCAATGCGCGTCTCCGTTGCGCCTCCAGTTGATGATGCCACCAGCGCGTCACGCTTTCGCGGTCTCGCGCCAGTTCTTCGTACACCTCAAAGTGGGTCATGCTATCAACTATCATGGTTAACTCTCCCGCCCGTTGATGGTCGCCGTGATGTCCAGTTCCGCACCGGTACTAATCCAATAGTCCGAATGTTCCTGGAATGCAACCTTGAGCCAGTTGTAAATCTTTCGCCCGATGGCCGTGTACTCTTCCGAATGGTCGATGTTATAGCCATAGCCATCTTCTTTTTTCACACCCTTGGCGAGTGCCAGCGTCACCTCGTCTTCATATTCAGGATTTCTCAAGATGATTCCGTTGTCTGCCAACTCAATCGTGAGTCGCATCTTATCCTTTGGTCTGTTGTCTTTTGCCATACGTCAGTCCTCCTTATCAATTACTTCGTTCTCACACATCCTGCCACCGATGCGCTCGGATGGTGGCAGACAATACTCACAAGCCAAACAGTAGCACGCCGTCGGCTCAATCCCTTTCTTCTTGCAATAACTCATAGTTCCTTTTATTTAATTCTATAATTCTAATTTTTTCTTTTGAAGTGAAATTAACACTGTATTAAACTGACAACTAAAGGTGCGAGACGTTACATACATTGTTGTTGCTTGTATGTCGTAAGGTACGCCTAAGCAACCCATGAGTGATACACCGTCACCTACAAGAGGAATGAAATCGCTTTCAACTTCGACCTCTTGCAACAAGCCATAAATATATTTTATTTTCATAATGTTCAATGGTCAATGGTCAATCACCTCTCTATTCTTCCCTCACTCAAATCAAAGCAATACAGCGCATCGAGCAAGCCGTGTATCGGGTCTATCTTCCCAAGATGTCCGTTGCCCTTCACTATTCTCCTGATGGGTGGATCACCCTTGCTCTCCACGGCTGAATTGCCAAAACACCAGGGCCAGAGTGGATTGTCGCTGAAGTGCATCCATTCTTCCCTCCCCAGCATCTTTTCTTCCATTTCGCCGATGCGGGGGTTTTGAGTCATAGATGTCTGACTGACGGGTATCACCATGCGCTGAATCATTTCGGCAATGTCCTTCGACGACATCGAACCGCGCTTCTGGAAGAGGGTTTGCAACCATGCCTTCAGGTTGTTGATAGGCGTGACGCTCTGGGCAGGGTCGTAGCCGAAGTGGTAGATGTTGATGCCCTTCTCCACCAGCTCCGCGATGCGGTTGATGGCGTAGGTGGAGTCGAACACCTCACCGGGGCAGACGTGCAACCACCCTTGGCGCACCCATTCCTCGTACATTGGTCGGTTCGGGCTCTCCTTCATCGTCTTTTCCAGCACCCAGCAGTCGGTATCTACGAAGAAACGGCCCTGCATCGTGTTCGACGGCAACCAATCGACGGCCATATAGGTGAGCGCGAAGAGGTCGTCACCGCTGGAGAAGTCCATGCCACAGAACACGTGCCACCGCTCGCGGCCCTGCTCGTCGATAAACTGGCAATCGTCGATGCGCCTGCCCTCGGTCTTCTGTAGCAAGCGTATGCGGTCGCTGGTGATCCACTTCTGGATGCGGCCAGTCTGCCACATATTAAAGTCCTTCGTCAGCACCTCCTGCTTGGTGTCTTCCGTTCCTGTTGCCGCCTCGTGCAGTCGCTCGCGGTAGTAGGTGGGCTGGACGGTGGTGCCTATCGAGCGGTTCACCTTCTTGAAGAGTTCGGGGTTGTCGAGCTTCGTCAGGTCGTCGGTTATCTCTGGCTTGTCGAGCTGGAGCAGGAAGGCGCACCAGTAGTCGTCGGAGGTGCGGATGCGTTGGCCGAGGGGGTATTGCATCTCGCCCAGCAGCGATGCCTCCACCTGCTCAATCTTGGTCTTGTAGGGGCCTTCCTTGATGCGGCCGGCCGTGGTGGTGTGGAGCAGCAGTTTTTCACGACGCGGACCGGTTGAGCCCCAACAGGTATCGACTGCCGCTTGCATGTCGGAGTGGGCGTTGACGTAGCTCGCCTGACCGTGCTCGTCGGCATGTACGACCGAGGCGTAGAGTCCGTCCTTCGAGGTCTTGCCCGCCGCCATGCACTTGATTTCGCCCTTCATCGGGTGTCCCGGTTGCCAGTTCAGTCCGTTGCGGGTCATGCGGAAGTATTTGCCGCCCATGCGGTTCGAGCACGTGGGATCGACTTGCATGGCAAACTCGCGGATGGCTTTGTAGGCGATTTGGCTCTGTTCGCTGCTGTTGGTGCAGATGAGTGCCTGCCCGTTCACGTCGCCCAGGAATCCCACCTCGGTGAAATCGACCGCGCCGCCCAGCTCTGTCTTTCCGCTCTTACGAGTCAGGAACCAGTGCGCCTCTTGAGTGAGTCGGCGCGTGTCCCACACCTCGCCGTCCTTCACCCATTCCGTTGGCAGCAGCATGTCGCCCTCGTAGTAGGTGCGCTCCATCGGCACGTCCACCTTGAAGGCGTAAATCTCGAAGATGAGCCATGCCTGGAACGGCATCAGTCGGACGTGCATCGCTCCGCGAGGGGTTGAGAACTTCAGTCCGCCCTTCACGTGTCGCCCGTTCTTCCACTGTCCCTCGATGGCTCGCAGCGACCGCTTCACCCTTTCGGGGTCGAGGTCGTAGGAGTCCATCAGACGCATTTCCTTGCGGATGCCCAAAAGCTCATAGAAATTTGAATGGCTCGCATCGTTGCTGATTGCATCTTCGATGTAAATCATCAAACGCTCGTCGCACTCGTTCAGCCTGTCCGCATAACGAGGCAGTGCCTCCCGAATATCCGAGAGGCACTGCGCTTTGTTCTTCCAATAGTCTTCAAAATCTTGCATATCTTAATCAATGTATTTCCAACGATAACCGCGTATGATTTTAGTTTTACCACGACATGCGGCAGCGATTGAAACGTGGTCAACTCCCATCACTTTGGCAGCGTCCCTCGTGCTTTCAAATTCCGCTATCACATTCCCTTGCATATCCATCTGGGCGACCCGCTTACTCCGTTTGTTCTTCCCGTAGTGCATATTGTATTTGTGGGTGCACCATTCGAGATTGTCAGCCAGATTGTTTAGCTTGTCCTCGTCCTTATGGTTTACATATTCATAGTTGTGAGGGTTCGGCACGAATGCCTCTGCCACCAACCGATGGATATTGCGGAGGGTTCTTTGTTCGCCTTTGTTCAGTCCTACGAACAGATAATGTTTCCGACCGTCGAAAGCAGGTGTCAATATCTTCTCCGCTTGGTGGTACTCCGTGATGGTTCCCCACCTGTTCAGTCGGCGCGATACTTGGGCGAGTTTCTTCACTCGCCCAAAGTTGCTCACTTGATACAGGCCTTCAAAGCCTTCGATGTCCTTCCAAATCTCTTCCATAGTCTTACATTTGAGCGTCGTACTTTGAGAATGTCTCGTCTGCCAGCTTCACGGCTGGGTCGTCGCGGTGCTTGTCGTAAAGCATAAACAGCAGGGTGCGCATGGCATGGATGAACTTGGAGAGTTCGCAAAGCGTCTCTTGCATTTCCTTGGCACCTACTGGCAGCGTCATGTTGTCGGGGTCTTCGGGGTCAAGGCAGCTGTTGTGGCTGATGAGTTGCAAGGCTACGCTTGCGAATGTCTGATTGACCACACTCATACTTTTCTCCAATCCGTCGTAGGTGATGTCGAAGTACATGAGGATAATCGGCTCCAATGCACTTGCGATGTCGTCGGCCTCGCGTTCCACGAACTTGGTCAGCAGAAGATGGGCGGCGTTGCACTCCTTAATCTTCTTCATTGTTGAATCATTACACATAATTGTTTGAACATTAAAATTAAAATGGCAGCACTACGCGCTGTTCAGGCTCTATGTGTGCGAAGCCTTGGCGGTGTTTCCACTACGCCACGCGGTTACTGCCAGTATTTCCTTACCTATGAGGCAAAAAAATTGCCGCTTGGTTAAGCGACATCTTCTGCCGCACACATATTTGAACGGTGCAAAGATAAGAAAAATTCTTTTAATGTTCCAAACAATCGGGCAATAAATTAAGATATTTTAGGATTTTTCTTTATTTAAACTGCTGCTGCTGTAGCTTTCTTTTGAAAGCCTCCTGTCTTATCCTCTCCATGCCCTGCTGGAACTTCGCCACGGCCTTGTCGCGGTATTCGTGGAGGGGGTTGAGGGTGGGCATCATGGTGCCGTCCTTGCGGGGGATGGTAAAAGTGTCTTGATAGCCGGGGGCTGACATTTGTTCGGTCAGGCGGTCGATGAAGGTCTTCTGCTGGGCGAGTTCGTCGAGGTCGAGGGCGAGGGAGTCGGTCCAGAGGTTGTCGGCCTGGAGGGTGCGGCGTATCTCGTCGCGGTTCTGCTCGGTCTGCTGGCGGCGGCGGTCGGCTTCCTCGGCCTCGGTCTTGGGGTCGCGCTGCTGCTGCATCTGGAGATTGAGCACGAAGGCGACGGCTTGCAGATCGCCGCTGAGTGCCTTTTGTACGATGGTCATGCCGATGGCGGCTTCGGAGGTGACGATATTGCCGTCCTCGTCGGTCATGTACTCCTGGGTGCCCTTGCGCTTCACTGGCGCAGAGAGTTGCTTGATGATGGTGTCCTTTAAGTCCATAGTTCCAAAAATGATAAGAGAGGCCGCTGTGTTGCGGTCTCTCTTATCGGTGGGGATGGTGGCGGGGGTTTACCGAGCGATGGCTGATGGCTGAGGGATGGGGTCAGAGGTGGCTACCGCTTACCAAAGTAACAATACCTACAGCGTTTGCAATTCCTTTTGGTGTACTTGATACGGCATTCATAACCGTAGGCGTAATCCATGCCGAAGCCTTTGCGGTCAGTCTTTCGACAATACTTGCAATCGGTTATAATGTCGCTTTTGTCACGTTGAACGTGAATACCCATTTGGCAATCCATCACTCACCATCTTGCATTTTGCACGTCACTTCCCATCGCTGGCCGTAGTATGGTGTCAGCGGTTGGAATGGTTGAATCACTGGGTACGGTGCTACGGTTATCTCCTGCGGCTTGTCGATGATGAACGACAATAGGAAGAAATAATCGTCGTCGCTGATTACTTGCTCACCGTCCAATTTCTGCTCGTTCTTGATGCCATTCAGTATCTCAATGGCCTTGCGTTGTTGTTCTGTCATACGTCAGTCCTCCTTTAATAATTTGTGACCGTCATATCCGCACCATGCGCACGTTCCAGATGCGACTTGTGGTGCCCAGTTTTCGCGTCCGCATTTCGGACAGCGTATCAATAAGAGTGTGCCGCTCTCAGGGTAGTATTCCACACCATGCGCCAACCATTTAGACTTTTCCTTGCTCATTGGTTATGAAATCCTTGATATTTGTTTCAGCAATGTGATAATCTGCGTGTCTGACGTAGCATGAAGGAACCATGACCCCTTTTTTGTGTCATATTTGACATGCTCGCTATCAAATACACTGATGAGTTTAGAGATGTCTTCAAGACGTTGCGATTGCTTGTCCTTACTTGGGGAAAATACGCAAATAGCAAACACGGTGATTACCGTGATGCAAACGATGATTGTAATAATAACAGTCTGTGTCATAATTTGTGTAAATTAATGGATAATTAATGATAATTCGTTCAATTCATTCAATTCGTGTTCGTTTATTCTCTCTCCCTCTATTGTCCTGTCGGGCTTCCTCGGTCTGCTCTCGGCAGAGGTCAAATGGTCATTTACCTTTGCCCTCGCTCCTCCCTCGGTTCATATACTCCCCGATATGCACCACCTGCTTTGCCATGCACCAGTCGGCGATGTCCTTGCCGCCGCCATAGACCACGAGGTTCGGGTGGTCGAACTCGCTGATGCGGCGGGCCATCTCCAGGTGGCGGTCGAGGGTGGGCTGCCAGCCGCTCACGCCACGGGTGAAGAAGGCGTTGTAGCCATGGGGGATGCCGAGGGCGTTCCAGCGTTCAAGGTGGGGCGACACGTTCAGGTCGGCCCATACCTGTAGGCCGCACTCCTGAAGGTAGCGGGCGAGGTAGCGTTTGCGGTAGATCTGATAGAGGGCGA
>Ga0247610_10000750_pt1 | contig 44008 bp, 38 predicted proteins | sample 174DNAGHGhighgp2_FD_193483 | JGI IMG/M metagenome (GOLD analysis project Ga0247610, IMG submission 193483) | Sheep rumen microbial communities from Palmerston North, Manawatu-Wanganui, New Zealand - 1742 DNA GHGhigh gp2 | ecosystem: Host-associated > Mammals > Digestive system > Stomach > Rumen...
ATGCTTTACTGCACATTCCAGGCATGTATTAAGTGTTTCTTTTCTAGTACTCATCTTCGTACGTCTCCGGGGTCATATTAGCACTTTCTATCTTTAACTGTTCGTAATGTTCGTCACGATACCTATCTGTCTTTTCACGCTCTTTTTTTTCTAGTTTTATTCTGGCCTGGGCGCTATGAAAACATATCTGTGTGATGTATGAAAACGGTGAAAATCCAAGATTAAGATTAAATTTCTTCTTATAGATTGCTGTGTATGCCTTGAGAAATGCATCCTCGGCCATTTCGTCGCGATATGTGTAGTTACAGAATCTTCCCGATGTCATGAGACGGTCGGCTATCTTGCGTATATTGAGCGCCAGTTCATCAGTCATAATATCTGTCTTGTAATAGTCTTCAATCTGCTTTCTAAGTTCGTCCTTGTCTACGTAATTGATTGTTTTATTTGCTATCTTGGCAGCTTTTCGCTCTTCCACCCTGCGACGTTTTTCTTCATCATCTAAATCGAATGCATTTTCCTCTTCGTCGAATACAGAAAGCTCCTCCTGGTCTACGCTTGAGCCTCCGTCTTTTCCTAATATAATTGAGGATGGCCGTGGGCCATCCTCCTGTGAATAAGAGTCCTCTTCCTCGTCGGGCTGAGGCTCTTCTTCCTCTTCCTCGGGCTCTTCTTCCTCCTCTTCTTCCTCTTCCGGTTGTTCCTCTTCTTCTTCTTCATCTGGGTCTGGACCGGTTAATCGGTCATCGAGTTGGTTGCTCCCTAAACTCTTTGTTTGCACACGTGAAGTGTTCGTTTTCATATATTTTTCTCCGTTCGATATAATGTTTTTCCCCATACTTCAGGCAATCGTGAATGTCAAACAGAACTACCCTGCTCTTATTTTCCATCATTCTTACACCACGTCCGATAGACTGAATTATGGAAACCCTGGTTTTCCATGCGTTCGCAAACATTAGATAATGTATATTTTTTATGTTTACTCCGGTGGAAAAAATCTTTGTTATGGCAATGCAAACCACATCATTATTGGATTCCATGAGCGATTTGATATGCTCTCTGTCGTCTTCTTCTACCTCCCCATTGATAAATGTAACGTGTTTTGTTGGGGCGGCTTTTGAAATCAGCTCTTTTAATATTTCACCGTGTTCTATACGGTCAACCAGGATAAGGATATTCCTTGGCGTACCGGCTGCTATCCTGGTTATTACGGTATTTCTAAAGTTAGATGAATAGAGAAACTCACTCTCTATCCTGAAATTATCCAACATTGAAGTTGATGAATCGAGTGTGGTATATTGCGGATGGTTTAGGTAATGAAGGTCAATGAATTGAACAAAAACATCGGTGATTCGCCCTTCTTTAACCAGCTTGTCGCGCTCTACAATCTGTCTAACCGGACCAACCAAACCCAACACGGTCCATTCATCTATCTTGTCGTTCGGGAGTGTTCCCGTAAAACCAAAAGTGTGTTTTGTCTTGATGTAATCGAACATATCAGTGATGTTGTTTCCGCTCTTACACTGATGAACTTCATCGATGAACAGCGCGTAAACCGAATCGAAGTACTTCTTCATCATCCTATTTTCAGGAAGCTTCAACCGTAATCGTTCGATTTCCTCTGCCGCTTCTTTAGATGCGGTCACACTCTTCTTATCAGTCTTACCAGCTAAAGCTGTCATCAAATTTCTTAACTTGATGATTTCCTTGTCCAAATTTTTAAGTTGGGTGCAAAGTATGGAATTTCCGGCTATTACAACAGAAGTTTCGGTGAATTTATTTTCGCCGGTCCACATTGAAACTTTAGAGCTATCCATTCCGTAGTCATTTACGAAGTCAGAATAGAACTGCGATACTAGATGTGTAAGTGTGACAACGAGAATCTTTGCGTCCGGCTTGCGCTGTAATATGTTCGCAATGGCCGTCGCAATTGTCAATGTCTTACCAGCGGATGTAGGATAAACAAAAACCCCATTACCTTTATCCAGAACCGTTTCAACTCCTATTTTTTGATAATCACGCAATGCCAACTTCAACTCGAAAATGTTCTCACCTTTGTGATAATCAAAATCAAACCTAGAATTATAAGCTTCTTTGAATTTATCAGTGGTTTCAACTGTATATTCAATTTTCCGGTCAACTAACCATTTGAAGATATCTCCGGTTAGACCGATATCATAACGCCCGGTTGGCGTGATTGCATACTTGGAAAGTGGTATATGAACATTACCAAATCTTCTCATGGCTTTAGCCTGTGGATTTGGTACTGAATAATGGTCCCGAATCATGGCAAACAACCTGTTTCCACATTTAATAACGGCCTTACGTCGACCCATATCGTAATCGAGACGGATGTACTCAAACATTACATATTCTCCAATTTTGTCATATCCACCATGCAACGAATTTCTTCGTTTATGTACCGGATGTGTTTATTGACGATGTCATCGATTGCTTGGAGGATTTCCTCATACAGCGCGACACGCTCTTCGATAGCCGCAAGTCTTGGATAATTGCCAGATGAAATTGCCTTGGCTGCACTTGCGGTTGACATTTCAACCTTGCTATTCTTTTTGATTTCCTTGACTACATTGTTGAATTCGTCCTCTCTCATCGCTTTGGCTTCGGAGAGCTCGCGACGATAAAACTGCAACCGGCTAATCCACTTTTGCTTGATTTGTGGAATCTGCATGACCTTATCGCCCAAGGTTGCGTATGTCACCTTGCAGTCTTCGGCATACTCATCCTCAAGTTGATTTATGGTATTTGCTAATTGGACGTTACAATCAAAATATTTCTTAGACATAATATTAATGCCTCTCGTTCCATTTTGCGAGTGCTTGATTAATCAAATCCTCGCGGATGTCATCTGGTATCTTGGTAAAACTTCCAATGCCCCGGCCGTAGTCTATCTTCCATTCGCTAAACACCTGAGGACCGTGTACATGACACTTTGAGCACTGACCCGAAAGCGCGAAACGCTTTTCATGAACACCCTCAGTACAGGCCTTTAGAAAAATCTTTTTACATCCACAAAACGGGCATTTCTCCGCGCCTTCAAGAATCATTCTAGCCATTTTTCATTCCTCCATGCTTCTTCAAATACTCGTTCCAGTATAGAGCCATTTTGCAAACATCCAGACCATCCTCATAGCACATCCTTGCTCTGTAAAGGCAACTGAATCCGGATGTGGTGGATTGGCCTCCTTCTTCCACGCCTCGTATGCCTCGTCCCAGTCTGAAAAACGCTCATGGTTGAACTTTTTGTTAGAACTTTCACGGCCTACCTCCATCTTTTTCAAGTGATTGTTCCAGTCCTTGACTGCTTCCTCTGGAGTGTCATACCAGTTATTGAAAGTCTTTCCTGTGTCAGACTCGTATGGCTCAATCGGGCATCCCTCGCTATCATGCCCAATCATAAATCGAAGTCCGCTCCATGGGTTTTGCAAATACTCTTCACTGTCCTGGTCTTTCCAATTCCCCTCATCATCAGAAAAAACAATCGTAGGCTTCTTCTCGCAGAAAGGGCAGGGAATGAAATCCTGTTCAACATTACGAAGGTAATCAAGTGTGTACTTACTCTTCATTTTAGTTAACTCCTTTTGTTTTCTCGATAAGTTCCTCTGCCTCGGCGAGAAGCTCGCAGTCTTCGACGTGACAAAAATCGTCGATACGACAGTCTGCACACACCGTCATGTTCGGACATAAGGATTGAACTATGCTATAAACTTCATCACCAAAACGCTCGTATAGAGCGTTTAAAACAACGGTAAGCTGTCTATTGTTTGGAATATCGCAATTGTTGCAATCTTCGTTACAAAAATATTTTGCCATGTCGTAATCCTTTTATCTCTGCAACCCGAATTTATCCATAAGGTCACCGAATACATTTGGTGCATGATTATATAAAATCTTCAGAATAGTACGGGCGAGTTCCTGTATTTCCCACTGGGCGTCGGGGGCAGCACGAAGTTCTATTATATGCCTCCATTCCGAAAAGTTGGTTGACATGCAGATTGTTGTAGTACACGCATTCGGGAGAACAAACCTGGCGTCCTCTTTTAAAACTCCACACTTAAGGAGGTCGTTATAATAACCCCAAATTGTATTCATAGCGTCTGTATACAACTGTACGCACCCCTTTTCTTTTACCGTTTTTGGAATTACGAAGTCTGGTGATTTTTCTTCAACGTAACGCTGACTGCGTTGGGAATATGTAGCAAGCCTATGCCTTACGAGCTGGTGTGATAGCGCTCGTGAAACTCCGCTTATCTTGAATGTTGCCTTTGCGTGCTCAAGCAGTGATAGATGCCCGCGTTTGACAATCCCTTGAATGAACTTTCCGCGAGATTCGGGATTTTCGCGTGGTTTTGTGTTGTAACATTCATGCGCACACTTGTCGATGAGTTCTTCGGGTGAACTGGTAATATCAAGAATTTCTACGTTCATAGGTACAATCCAATCTTTATTAAGATTATACCATGAACTTATGATAAAGTCAATGGTTTCTTTTTATTATTGGCGGAAAAGTATTGTTTTGGTTCTTTTTCTTCTTTTTGCCCGGAACGGTACCAGCCCCGAGTAAAACTGGTTTTCTAGAATCTTCGGGTGCGTAGATATCGTCAGATTGTACGGTCGTTCCGGTTTCTCCAATTCCAACGTCTGTGGTATCACATTCGTTTAACACATTTGATATAATTTCAGATAATTCGTTATGTTTTATACTCATTTTTCAAACACCTGCATTCACAAATTAATATACGCGCTCGCGCACACGCACGCGCATGGGATAATCTTGGGATTCCCTTGGTATATAGTTTATGAGTTAATCTCACTTCAAACCTATTTACTAAAACTTAGGTATACTACCTAAGTTAGGGGTAACCCTTTTGGTATAACATACCTTCTCCCTCCCAGGGTATATATAATTACACCCTTTACAGGGTTATTAGGGTATGGGGAAGAAGGGGGAAAAATGAGTAAACCTGGGGTTGCAGAGATTTTCGACCAGCTTAAATAAATTTGAAGTGAAAAAAATCGCAAAAAAGAAACCTAAACGGGTAAACAAGGCCAAGGAAGCCAAGAAAAACATCAGGAAGATGTACGACGAATGGACCGAAAAGGTCAAAGAACGGGACGGCTGGGTTTGCCAATTGTGTGGGGCTAAGAATCACGAACCGGGCAAGACCGGTAAGCCCACGGTATTGAATGCTCATCATATCATAGCCAGGGATAACAAGCAATTCCCAGAACTGAGGTTCGACGTTGAAAATGGGATAACCTTGTGTGCTGGGTGCCACCGGTTTTCCCGTAACGGACCACATCATGGGACGATTATCTTTTCTGAGTGGTTGAGGCGGAAATTTCCGGACAGATACCAGTACTTGGTAAACAAAGTCTTTACAAACAGCGAAAGCTGTGATATCATGGAGGCATGAATATGAAATATAAAATTTACAGGTTCAATGATGTTTTCGACGATATAATCGAAAAAATGCTGATAGAGACGGATAATCTTGGAATATCCTTGGTTTCTGAGAAATCGGAAAATAAAACATCTATTACCCTCTGGAGGGACGCCAAGCTTTGGAAGGGACTTTTGGTGTGGGCGACCATACAGGTCGTACAGGAAAAGTTTGGGTTGAGACCATGCCAGGAAAAAACGGGGGCGATGTCGTTTGACAATGATGTTTTGGTTTTTGATGGTGGTTTGTTTGATATCCTTACCAAGTTTGAGTTTGTGGATAATAAGGGCAAGATTATTACTCAAAAGTTGGTTCGTGAGGTAATTACGATTTTGAAACGGTTGACCAAGTGTTATCCATCGGTTATACTTCAACTTCCGTCCGGTGTATATGATGACATCGACATTGCGGAGTATGTTGAATCTAAGAAACTTGATTATAAACCGAACAACCTTAGAGAACTAGCAAAACTGAAAAAGGACAATGGAATCAAAGACTAAATAACCACAGGAAGTAGCGCTATGAGAAAATTTGATAAGATTTACCAAGAACGGATGAAAATGTATGGGGTGGTTGTAGAACAGGACCAACAGCAACAACAGGGTCAACCGCAACAACAGGCTCAGCAACAGGGACAGCCGCAACAGACTGCGGTTCAACCGGGTCAGCAACAAGCGGCACAACAGCAGCAATCCGGTCAGACCCAGCAAGTGCAGGCAGCGGTTCAGCCTGGTCAGCAACAGCAATCGACCCAGGGTCAACAAAACGCAAACCAGGCCAACAAATTTGCTGCGATGTATAACGATTCGAAGTATCAGGGGCTCATGGATGCCGTATACAATGCGTACAACAACCCAAATGAGGCTAGTAATCTCGATGAACAGGGTCAGAAGATATTGAACACTATCCAGAATCCAAACGAACAAAACAAGGTGGAAGCCGCACAGTTTCTAGAGTTCATGAAGAATAAGTCGGCTCAGGGTCAGCAGTCTCAGCAACCTCAGCAACAGCAACAAGTTCAATCTACTCATCCCCAGCAATAGGAAAAGACCATGATTTACCGAGAGTTTGATAAGGTGGTTGAACAGTATCTGGCCGAGGACGATATGGGCGCCCCCGGTGGTGCGCCTCCACCTCCTCCCGGTGGCGGAGACATGGGTGGTGGAATGGGTGGCCTCAGTGGAGCGCCCGGTGGCGGAGCGCCAGCTGAACCTAAGCCAACTGGTGAAATTTGTGACTTGAAGTATACGTTTTACGTGTCCATTCTTGTCGAAGTTTACAATCTGAAGATGGGTGGCGACAAGTTCCGTCGCAAGGTTCTGACGATGGAGAAATACATTGGCGGACTCGATGATATCGATACAATCGAAAAAGCCAATGACATGATTTCGCTCATCAAGCGCTATTTCATATCGTCTTTGAAGTGGAAGACAATCAAGGAAGATGTGAAGAAGATGAAGCCGGAGTTCAAGGCCAAACTGGCTGAATCCGATAAGAACAAGGCGATAAGTGTGGTTAGGCCGGATGACGAGTTTAAGATTGATTTGGCCAGGTTGTTCTATGCAATTATTGGGTTTAATTCCAAGTCAAAACAGGTTACTCTTCCTGGTAAGAACGAAATCAACTATGGTGTGTCACAGGGAATGAGAGTGACATTTGATAACGCCAAGACTGTATTCGATGACATCAAAGAAAAGGTTGATTCTAAAGAAGTTGAGACTGGTGATGTTTCTGACGGCGAACGCTAGTTGACATTGGTAAATTAGGATTTAAATATCTGCATGAAAATAGCAGTTTGTGGAACACCTTCAGTCGGTAAAACTAGGTTTGTAGAGAACTTTGTAAAGCAGTGGCCCGGGTATAAAATTACCAACCGTAAACCGGAAGATTCTAAGTTGTATGTACCAGAGTCGAGGGCTGACCTTCACTCTCTTGATAAGATTTTTCAGGAGAAGGTAGATGAGGCGATGTTTTATGAGGGTAAGGCCGATGTGCTTCACGACGGTTGTCTTGTTGACGCCCTGGCTCACATATTCATGTTTTTCCTAGTTAATGATAATGCAGACCGAGAGATTCTAAAGAAGTACGAAGCTCTGTTCAATACTGCCATAAGTTTCTACGATATAATATTCTACATATCATTTAACAATAAGGTGAACCAGGAAGCTAATGGTGACCAGGAAATGACCAAAGATGAATTTCTTTTTTATACTGGTCTCGATAATGTATACGGTTCAATAATAGACGAGTATAACGACGGAAACGTGACACTCTTTCCATTCGACAAAAAAGAAGGTTGTCCCCCGCTGATAGAGCTTGCTGGTAGCGATTCCGAGCGTATAAAAATGGCCACACTTTATGTCAACAAGGACGGAAGTGCATACGGCAAGGAAGATTCTCTAATAGCGGATTTCTTGGGTGCCGGTAAGAAACCGAGACCCGGTTTCCGTTCCTAAAACTAAATAATTACAGCAGAGGCTTGAAGATGAACATTTACGAGAAGAAATTTTTTGCAGCATTAGACAAGGTTATTGCAGAAGCAACAATTAAGGCCCCAGACCCAACGGTTTCTGGACCAGATATATCCGGGGTGGACCAGGTTACTGATATGCCGCCAGAGCTTAATGATGAAACCCGTAATTCAGATATAAATGCGCGAAATAGCGATTTGACACAGGATAGTATTGATAAACTCGGTCAAGAAGAACAGAGTCGAGTTGATATGCAAAATGACGGCGGAACAGATAAGAATATAGTGAAAGAACTAGAAAGAATTGGTAGGGTAATTCAAGGTTATAAGGACCAGCTAAGTGACATCCTTAACAACATAATAAAAAGTGTTAACGAAGCGGCAAGTGACAAGTGTGCTGGTAAATATCAAAGTTTGGTTACAGATTTAAATCTTAGTGATGATGCCGATAAAATTATAAATTGCCAGACTTTGGCGAACGGCGTTCTCTCGCATCTTATTCAAGCCCTCACGGTTGGAGTCGGTGAAAAGGTAGCAAATGCACAACAGAAAGAAGCTGCACGAAGATAATTAGACCAAAACCGACCCACGGTGCGCCGTGGGTTTTTTTTTGTTTGACAATAGATAAAATTTACCCTAAGTACCCTTGAGGGATTATAATATGACACAAAGGGAAATTAAGAAGCAGCTTTTAAAGGAACACCCCGAAATGGCCGAAATGGCCGCAGATTTGGACGCCGACAAGGTTGGTGGAAAACCTACAATAGACCTAGATGACGGTGCATACGAAGACCCGATGAGTGACACATTTGAAATCGACCAAATGATGAATGACCTCATTCTAGCCGAGTATGTAGACGAAAAGGACGGCGAACTCAAGCGTGGTGGAATTTATCTTCCGAATGCAGTTTCTACGACAAAGGCATGGAGAACAGCTAAGGTTGTGAAGGTTGGACCCAAGGCTCCGTCATCAATTCAACCTGGGACTTATATTCGGTTTCCGTCTGACCGTGGACTTCCTACAATACAGGGCAAGCATAAGTATATTTTCTTGAATGCCGACCGGGTATTCTGCACTCTTCGTAAGAAAGCGTAAAGATGGCGCTACCACCTGTACAATCTACCCCGAATGATACTGCACCAGATGCTGCAAGTGATGTAATCGCGTCGTTAGACGCTATACGTTATTGGTCTGGTGGTCACGCAAGAATACCAAGCGGTAAAGCCTGCATTCCACTATTGAGTCATTGCGTTTTGGAATTGGAATTTACTCGTGATTTCGAACCCGTTAGATACAAAAGCATTCCATATATTAAACGAATGACAGCTGGTAGGCATAATTCATATAGTGTTATGAACGTTGGTACTAAAACCCAATTTAGAGATACTAGACCACGGTCTTCTTTGGGAGTATATGTTAATCCATCCTGGTTGGGTGCAAAACGTAGGGTTATTTTAGCAACCCGTGATTTTAGCTTATTGGAAAGTATGCTTGGTTCTGTCGGATTACATTACTCTTCGGGTGGTAAGCGTAAAGGAAATTCCCATGATTTAATGCTTAGGCTGCGTCCTAAGCCAAATCAAATTCGGGTATTTGACATCGTATGGCAAGACTGGCGTATTGTAGATTTCAACAATCCTGTTATAGTTAGGTCTGTAATTCCAACGTCAATTTTACCTTACGATGACCCTAACGGGGTCAAGGAAAGCACCAGACAGGCTATCAGAGACCAGCATGAGATTTTCCGGCGTGTATTTTTAGACGAGGACACCGGTTTTCTAGTAAACACTTCTGATATTGACCGATTGGCATACATGGATAACCGGCTACATCCTAATTTTAGGCGTCGCGAAGAAATGGCTAGACGGTCGGTTCTAATCGAACACGAAAACGAACGCCGTGAAGATAGAGCGAGAAAATACAGAGACCTCGAAACCCAGCTCAGGACTTATGAGACAGCACCAGGATTTACAAAAGAAGACGCTCTTCGGCGTATACGTGAACTTCGGGAACAAGCCTCGGTCATGGGTAGTGAAAGTGCAGAATTTTCAGATTTTATACGTCGTTTGAAGGAATTCGGACGAGGAAAGGGTGTTGCTGATATTGACCTAAATGATTTATAGGAACCACATGGTTCTGGATGAGGTTTTACCTGATAATTTCCAGAAAAATATAACAATTAGTGTAGACGACAAGACTGTGTATTCAGGTCGTTTAATCCTGTTCAAGCACAAGACGTATTATTACCAGATGCTCATAAACAAGGAGAAGGGGAAAAGAAGTACGGTTCTTATTCCATATCCATTCGCGGTTGAAATATGTGATGATGGTACTATTATGCTTGATTATCGGAATGAAACGCTGGCTGAGGGCGACAAAATTATCATAAATAGCATTAACAGGATGCGAAAACCTAGTAAAAGTGTTTTTTATAACAATATTGCCAAACTTGTCTTACAATGAATACATATACCTACCACAGCGAGATACGAATTATCCTTACGGCACTTGAGACGGCGTTTGCCGGTGTTATACTCAAGCGAACGAATGCCAACCTGGGTAAGGAAACGATTGATAATATTGCTGTTCCGGTAAAGTATGGTACGAAGCAGCGCGTTTTACATGACCTGATAAACACATCACAGCATATCAAGCTTCCGATTTTTACATTTAGCCTAAGGTCGATAACTTATGATGCTGAACGAGCGTTCAATAAGCTGGATGGGTTTTATACGTCCAAGGACATAGGGCTGCCGGTTCAGAAGTATCCCCAGCCGATGCCAGTTTCGATGTCGATTGATACGTCATTCCTTTCGCGTTTTCAAGGCGACTGCGACCAATACATAACAAACCTGTTTATCAACGCCCAACCGTATTTCATCATTAGCTACAAGCACCCTGATGTCAACATTGAGGTTAGATGTAAGGTCATATGGGATGGCAATATCAATTTGAATTATCCAACTGATTTGGATGCCACAAAGGCTTACAGAACCGAGGTTGACGCAAGTTTCAAGGTTGAGGGTTGGATATACAAGAACACAAACGCTAAGTCTGGTTTGATTTATAACATTCCGCTTAATTTCACGTCACTTAGCGAATTGAGTGAGAACTACTACATCATGAAGGACCAGGAATCAGCCCCTGATAGGACAGACAACCTGGTGGTATCTGGTAGACCGGTTGTTCGTGGGTCTGATGTCGATACGTTGTTCTCTTATACGAGTGGAAACGAGTTGGTTATAGATGGTAACCAACTTGATACTGTAACCGGAATTGTTTTGACTGGAGCCGAACACGTATTCGATGAAGAGATGTATGATGTTTATGATTTCTACAGTCAAGACCACACATTGTCTGCGACGTGTCCAGAGGTTACCGGTGTTACTGCTGATTTTGAAATTGTAAATCCTACACATATCAGGATAGAGTTACCAGAGTTCACGACGAGCGGAAGTTTTGATGTAGTTGCACTTGGTCGATATGGAATGGGATGGCTATCCCGTGACAGCTATAGGGATTACATGACGGAGCAGTTGCCGGTGACTGGCGGAATACGGGTTTTGTAACCTAAATATTACAGAGGTTTACGATGGCAGTAGGATTCAACAGGTTAAACAACTATAATAATGGAACATCGGGATTTGCGACCCGTGTATTGAGCAAGCTTCCGTGGGGTTTGCAGACCCTTGACGACCTTACTGAGCTTAATCCCAAGTATGAAATTTTCTCCAAGTTGATGCCTGACCGGGACACTCGCCTTGCCAAGATGTCCGTGTTCAACACACCGTATTCCTTTTACGACCAAGAGGACGGACTGATTACCGGAGACCGTCGATTCCAGATGTACATGTACTCTAACCTGGACTTCGACAAATACCGCCGCCTCAGCGAATATCGCCAGATGTCTTACTTTTCCACTGTCGCTGACTGCCTGGATGAGATTTCCGATGAACTCCTATTCGAAAAAGACAAGTGCTATGTAAAGTTAAACCTTGACGGCATTGACGACAAGCTCAAGGTCGACGAGCTTCAGAATGAATGGAAGAACTTCGTGGATATATTCGAGTTCGCAGACAAGGGATGGGAAAGGTTTCGTAGATTCCTAATTGAGGGTGAGCTTTATTTTGAGAACACAATCAGCAAGAGCCACCCGGAAGCCGGAATCCTTGGGCTGGTTGAAATTCCGGCCGAGTTGATTTCACCGATTTATGCCAATGTACAGAACACCATAATCGACAATTTTATCCTTCGTAGACCGATTATCGACAAGCAGACACAGCAAGTCGAGGCCGAGGATATAATCGCCATGGACAAGGACCAAATTACCTACATTTGGTCTGGTTTACGGGATGACAGCGGAACAATCGTATTGCCGTACCTTGAGAATGCCAGACGCCCGTATAAGCAGTTGTCAATGATGGAAGACTGCCTTATCATCTATCGTATGGCCAGGTCCCCAGAAAAGCTGCTTTTCAATGTTGACTGCGGTCATATGACGCCTCCAAATATAGAGAATTATCTCAAGAGACTTTCACATCAATTCTGGTCCAAGAAGTCATTCGATGTGTCAACAGGAAGACCTACAAACATTTACGACCCGCAATCGACGACTGACTCATTCTGGTTTCCGAAGAGAAACGGGACGGACGGAACGAGCGTGACAAACTTCACGTCAAACGCCCAGTTTGGGCAGATGGACGATTTGCTTTATTTTCAGAAACAGCTCTATCGCTCCATGCATGTACCAGTAGGCCGTCTTAACCCAGAGGACGCCTATAAAGACGGCAATGAGATGACCCGTGAGGAAGTTAGGTTTGGACGGTATATTAGACGCATTCAAAGACGTTTTGGTATGGGAATGAAGGACACATTCATAACGCATCTTAAACTGCGTGGTATTTGGGATTCGTTTAATCTTCATTATCACAACCTGGACGTGGAATTTAACATCTCGTCTATATTCGAAGAAACCCGCAAGCAGCAATTCCTCGACCTTAAGTTTAATAATTTCGACAAGGTATCACAGAACGAAGGTATTTCTAATACCTGGGCACAGAAGAAGTGGCTTGGCCTTACGGATGAAGAGGTCGCGTCTAACCGTGAATGGAAGCGACACGATGCGGCATTTGCCTGGGAGCTTCAGCAGATTGGTACGAATGGACCTAATTGGCGTAAGCAGGTTGAGCTTCAGCAGAATATGGCCAATGCCATGCTCCAGGACGCCGGTGGCGGCGGAGGTGGTGGTGAACCGGGTGGAGATATGGGTACATCCGGCGGCGGAGCGCCTGCGCCCGCACCGGACGGGGCGCCTGGTGGAGAAGTTCAGACACAGGATATCGGCGGCGGCATAAGCGCCTCCGGTAATATGGCTGGTGGTCCTCCGGCAGCTACACCGGTTCCAGCAACATGATATGTTAGCCTCTAATGCCAATACACCACAGGTGTACAAACAGGGCGTGTTCCCCATAAAACACAAAGAGAAGTATAAAGGGATACTTCCGTGTGTCTACCGAAGCGCACCAGAATATAGTATAATGAAGTGGTGCGACACCAACGACAAGATTGTCGAGTGGAATTCAGAAAGCGTAGTTATTCCATACAAAAAACCAACCGACGGGAAATATCACCGCTACTTTATAGATTTTAGCGTTCTATATCGAAACAGCGACGGCACCACACAACGGTATCTGTTGGAATATAAACCAATGAAATTCGTGAAGAAGCCTGTTAAGTCAAAGCGAATGTCACAAAAAACGTATGCCTACCTAGTCGAAACCTATACTATAAACATGGCCAAATGGAATGCGGCAAAGGAATACGCCGATAAACACAACGCTAAGTTTATGGTTATTAGCGAAGATTCCATAGGCATGACACAAAATTAGTCTTGTCTTTTCTTATTTTGTGTGATATAATACTTGCATCAACTTTAACCAAAGGAATAACCATGCAGTATTCAGACCTGTTTTGTGAGAAGTATCGCCCTCAGACATTTGACGATGTCGTAATGGATGACAACGTTCGAATCCTCATCAAGTCAATCTTTGATAAGGAAGACCCGGTAATTCCGAATCTTTTGCTGTGGGGTCATCCCGGTGGCGGAAAGACAACCATTGCCAAGATTATACAAAAGACTTTGGGGTGGGAGACGCTTAAAATCAATGCTTCGGAAGAAAACGGCATCGACGACATGCGCAATAAGGTCGTAGGATTTACTGATACCGTGTCCATAAACGGAAAGATGAAATTGGTTATTCTCGAAGAGGCAGACGGTTTGTCTAAATCTGGTGGAATGGGTTCATCTGCTCAGGAATTGTTGAAGAACCTGATTGAGAGCACATCATCACGTGTTAGGTTTATCATGTTGGTTAATAATATATCCAAGATAGACCCGGCAATTACATCCCGAATGCAAGAGATTCACGTAATGCCACCGAAGCTATCTAAGGATAATCAAGCTCTACTTCGATTGATTGGTAGAGTTGTGACGGCCGAAAAAATTTCAGTACCTAACAAACAGGACCTGGTAACCTTGATTAATAAGTGTTATCCTGATGTTCGAAAGATGCTCCAGGTATTACAGCAATTCTCCAGCAACGAGAAACATGAGTTTGTGTTTTCTCAGGAGGTTGAAAACCGAGCCGAATCCATAGCAAAGAACGTTCTGAATATGGTGTTTACTGAATGTAAAGGTAAGCGCATGACAGATGTTAAGCTTATGGATATTAGGAAATACATCATTGAAAATGAGGGCATATTCGACGTTGACTATCACGTCCTCTTAAAAGCCATGTTTGAGGCGGTAGCAAACTGTGAGAGTAAAGCACCAGCAATGGACAAAATAAAGCGTGGCATTATGATATCCCTAGCAGACCACATGCAGAAGCACACCAGCTGCATAGACAAAGAAATCAACGCATTCTGTGCGGTCATAGAGATTGCCGAAGTGATTGAATCTGTTACCGGCGCACCTTAAGCCTTGGCAGCAGACATTTTCTCGAAAGAGTGTATCTTAACGCCAGTTATTTGGTTAATATATTGACCGTTCTCAAAATGATGGGCAACGTTGGTTATGAACCATTGACCACACAGTCTATTGTCGTAGTTGTTGTCGGCCCATCCGTTTCGGTCAAACCCAAGGAAAGTACCGGGGTGTCTAAACACCATTCCTATCGTCCCTATGGTTAATACTAGGGATGTGAACAACTTCCTGGATAACGGACCAGCAAGATTCAATCTCTCGCGTTCTGTGTTCTCTGTGTACGGCGTGTATTGATATGAGAAGACCTGGTATTCCTTGGTGTCCTTGGTGTAGTGTGTTATGATGTCGCCGTTGTTAGTATAGAAGTTTGGGATATATTTTTCTTTTATCACTTTTTCTATTTCATCCGGGGTATATTTGGTGTCAACCACGAATTGCTTGAGCCCGTTGTGGTTTACCACGGCTATTGGAATATTTGAGTTAACTGCGGCGATTGGCGTCGCCTCTTCATATGAATATTTTGTAACCGGTCCAGCCTTGATGTCTACGTTGTATGACCGGTCGGTGAGAAGTGGGGCTTTATAACGCACTGATGGATTGGTTGTGATGTCTTCTCCTACCAGATACTGGAAGAACATGTGTTCGCGCTGAAGTTCACCTGGCGCATATTCGCTATTGCCAGCATTCAATGTGTAGTTGTATATTGAAATTAGGGTGTACTTATTTGTTGTGTAGTCTTTCTTGAGGTAGCACTTGTCTCCAATGTCATATCCTGTATGGTGTTTAAGAAGGAATTCAATGCATTCGAACAGAGTTTTGTTGTCGTAGTTTGAGAAGAAGATGCGATTACGCCCTCTGTCCCACCATTTGTCGTCTATTTTGAAACCGTATGTGGTGAGAAGGGCTTTGATTGCGTCACCAGTGTACATGGAGCGCTGATAGTCGGTCGCCTTGTTCGGGTCCACATCTTGCATATCCTTGTTTTCCGGACATGTCGCCGTACACCACACCGGGCGTATGGTTTTCATTTTGATTAAGTCCTGGTCGCAGAACATAAGGCGTGTACAGGCATCGTCTTCAACGCCTCTTATATCCTCCCTGTCATAGACCACGAAACGGCCAGAAAGGCACCAAAAATCAGGAAGTTCTACTTTGTTCACATCATCGTTTTGTCCAGGATTGAATTGCTGACGTATATATATGTCAAGGAAATCTTTACAATTGTTTTGATATAGGAAGGTTTTATTTTTGGCTTCTTGTTTTTCTTCCGCTGTCATATCCGAGTTATTTGAAATCTTTTCGTTGGAATTTATCTTGCGTTCGGCCACGGCATATGTATCAAGATAGAAAAGCTGGCCTTCTATGGCCCAGTTACCGATGTCCTCGGTTATGTCTAGTTGTTTTATACCCATCCACTTGAAGTTGTGGGTATAGAGTTCGTTCCCATCGTCGTCATAGTTAATCAACCGAAGGCCAACTTTGTAGTTTTGTGGGCTGTTCGGTGTTTCTATGGTGATGTCTTGGTATATGATTTCGCTATCCATTGAGGCTTCCAAGTATATCGCTAATGTATTCTGGTTTAATTATTTTAAGTTGTCTTCCGGTGTAGGGAGGGTATGTCGGGTCTATGATTTGGTTTGCTCCACATATGACCCACCATAATTTGGTTGTCCCATAATAGTTGTATGATATTGTGGTATAGTGTTCGTTTGGGAGCGCTATGTGAACCGTGTATACCGTTGGGTCAAGGTCTTTGGGAAAGTTAACGGAGCGTATGAGATTATAGAATGGTTGACCATTGTCATCGTATACGTTGAAAATGTTTTCGTAGTTTTCCTGGGTAATTTCGTAACCAGGAGTCTTTATATCATCTGTCAAATCTGTTATTTTCACGGTGTTTGACCTCCACCATAAACGGCGTCTGTTGCCGCCTGAGATGCGTTTTGGTCTGCATCGTCTTTGGCAGCGTTTACATCACCCAATAACGCTTCGTCAAATTCTGTAGTGATAGCTTGTACGCTATCTACTATTCCAGGTTCTATGGTTGAACGAGCACCGGCATATGTTACACCCTGCGATGATGGTACAAGTGGTTGTAGAACCATGTTGACATTAAATCCTTCCGGAACGTATTGCTCTTTACCTTTTATATTTTTATATATTACGGACCCTAATGCTTTTACCTGGAATGATTCTATTGTTGCGGCTGGCATGTAGTATATACCAGGTATCAATACGGTAAAGATGCTAGGTGGAGTTGCTTCAATTGGTCCAACCTGGTCGAATGTAGATGCAAGCCTAAGATAGTCAACCAAATTCTTATTTTTGGTGTAGGTTTCTTCTATATTATCTTCCGGTGATATCGGGGTATTGAACAGCGAGAAGTTGATTGTTGGTCTCATTCCCATTGTAGATTTCCATATATATGGTGAAACCTTGTATGATGAAACTTTGTCTGGTCTGGCTATTGCCCGGTACGCCCTATATGCGGCTTTTAAGTCGTTTCCGAGCTTTGCTATTTCACCGAATACACCTTCAAGACCACCAGCATCAGCCAAATCTTTTGCAACCTGCCACGATGAAGAGTGATTATCCAGCTCTTCGCTGAAATATGGAAACACAAACTTTTTTCCTGTAGGCTTGGCACTATAGAGGTTTTCGTATGGGTTTATCCTTCCACCTTTAAAATTTGAGTTTTTAAACGCGGTTGCATAGAATTTAATCGTGGAATATAGACCGTTGCACGACATCTGATATTCGGTCAGATGTATTCTTGGTATATTGGCCAGTTCGTCTGTTCTTAAAGACCTTTTCTGAAACCAATTGTAGTTTTCAATGACGTTTACGGTATCTTCTATTAGTCCCGCACCAAATTTATTTTGAAGTATTTCGCTCATTATGCTATCGCCTCCATACTGCGTTTTCTAAATTCGGGAATCTTGTTTCCTTCCATCACAGTCTGCACTGGAGGTGGAGCTATTGGTTGAAGTGCTGGAAGCACTGCGTTGATTTGCGCAAGCATGGCACAAACTTTCTCCAGTTCGGCCTTGAATGTTTCCGTTATGTCCTTGGTTTGCGCGGCATCCGCATCTCTTGTTTTGGTAAGCTGGTCTGTAACTATGTCACCGAGTTTAGACGATTCTGATTCGGCTGGTTTTTGCTGCTGAGAGATTTGTGGTTTGTCCTTGATTGCCGTTACTGTTGGTTTATTTTCCGGTTTGATTATGGATTCAGTTTGAGATTTTTTGGTTAGTATTGGTGCTACATGTTTGCCTATGGTGTATGCCAGTCCTGGGAGGGTGCCATATTTGGCAACCTTCTTGACTATACTTCCGGTCTTGGTCGAAAGTGCTTTCTTGGCCATTTGGCCTAGTGCCTTACGATTCTTGAACCCACGGACGGCCATGCCAAGTGGTGTCCACTTGGCCACGGTCTTGGCGGCGTCGCCAATCTTTTCGCGGTTCTTCCAGGCTCGTACTGCTAGCCCAACCGGAGTCCAGCTGGCGACGGTTTTTGCTACGTCGAGTGCCTTATTTGACTTCTTCGATTGCGTGTTATCTGATTTTTTGATTTCCGCATCTATTTTGCTTGCCATCGCGCCAACTTTATCGGATTTACTCTTATCGGTATCCTTTAGTTCGGTTTTAGAAACGGCCTTATCCGTCATTTGTTTGACGGTTTCCTTCTGTTGCTTATTCTCTTTCTTAACCGCTTCTTCTTGTTCAGCCTGCTTTCTCTGCTTACGACGTTTCCACGCGGAGAACACATCCCATCCCATACCGATTCCATCTGCCACGCCAGCAACGATGGAGCCAACACCTGGTATTAGGCTTCCAACAGCTGATATTCCGGAAAGGGCAGCACGTCCGTAGTTTCCATTTTTTATGTGTCCGACAGCCTCGAAGACCGACAATGCAGTACCAACTCCGGGAAGTAGTTTGCCACCGAATTTAGATAATTTAGCCGCTTTTCCAAGCCATTTAGCTTTAGCTGCGAGTTTACCAGCCTTTGCCACGCCCTTTATACCAGTTCTGCCTATGGCTTTACCAATTCCAGATATTTTACCAACCTTTGTAAAGACCTTTTTAGCTGGTGATAATAGTTTACCCGCTGCTCCTCCTTTTGGAAGCATCTTGGTCATTTTTTTGGTTGATTCACGAATAATTTTCGACGCTGGCGATTTCGCCAATTCACGTAACGCACCAAATCTCTTTGTACCCAGCTTGCTAGAAAGCTGGGCGAGTTTCTTTCCACCAAGGCGAAGCGCGAATTTACTGCCACCACGACCGATAGATTGTATTTCGTTTGGGTTTTCCCCGCCAGTCAATCTATACAACAATTGACCACCAATAGCCGAACCGGCTATACCGGCTATCATTGTCCCAATACCGGCTACACCACCAGCTATAAGTCCCCCAACCTTCGATAAAAGGCCGCCACCCTGTTTGCTCCCGTCTTCGTTGTTTTCGTTATTTGGATTTTGCTGCTTTATATTTGGGGATGCGGTTTTTAGTTCCTTAAGTGCATCGATAAGTTCTTTCTGTTTGCTGTCTTGTTTGTTAGCCCTATTATCTGTTCTATTTTCGTCGAATTCTACGTTCTTCTGGTGAACATCCTGTAAAATGCCGCCAAGTTTGCTTTCGAGAAATTTTGGTAAGTCATTCTTTCTTACGGTTTCTTCTATTTTGCGGAGAAGGCTAATAGTTTCACTTTGAAAATCCTTAGCACCACTAGAACCGCGAAATGATGTCTTTGTTTTTTTATCGGTATTATCTGTGACCATGTCGGCCACGAGTTTTGCAAACTCGCCGAATTTCTTATTTTCAGTTTTTTCACCTGAAGTAGCACCAGACTTCCCATTTGCCTCATCGACTATAGCTTTTGCGAGTTCGATGAGGTTGTTTGGTTGTCCCGACGTTGATGTTGCTGATTTTTTCCCTCTGGAGGCCATTTACAATTATTTATGGCCGGTTTTGACCTTCGGGTGACATTATCGTCTATTTGCCTCGGCCGCCGCTTTTCGAGCCTCTTCAACCTCCTGTTCAACGAACATTATAAACACATCCCGGTCTGCCGGTGGAAGAGATTCCACGTAGGCCGGGTTTATTCCGTATTCGTGGGCTAGGAGGTAAATTTGGTAGAAGAGGTCTTTTAGGTCGTCACCGAATAGGAGACTCATAAAGCGATAAAAAAATCGGAGTTGAGTACCTCGATGTTGTATCGGTATTGTTTACCCTTGTGATTTATGTCGAACATCGTGAGCTTGTTGATATCAGACACAATTTCATTTACCTTGGTCATGACGGCCGACGTTATGTTGGCCGGGATTCCGAGATATACATCCATTTTTTGTTTGGGTGTGAGGTCGTTGAAGTCGATTGTCGTTGTCTCCTGAGTTGCTGGGTTGATGATTATGACAGACCTTATATACTTGATTAGTTCGACGTAGAAGGTATTGCTGAAAATATCTGCGTATGCGGCGTTATCTGGGTCGTCTCCTGTTACTCTCCCGAGTTCACCGAGCATTGTGTTTATCTTCTCCTCGTCCTTGAGCGTGGGAATGGAGATTACAACGGAAATTGGGTTGTTTTCGAGTGATATTGTTTGTTCACCGGCGTTTATCTTGGTGTATTCAGATGCAATCTTGCCATAAAGCGCCCCTAGGTCCACGTTCAGCGAAAAAGTATCTTCCTTGGTCTTTGGATTGTTTTCATTTGATTCGTTTAGGTTTTCTGGACCGACCGAAATCTTGAGTGTGTTACCGACTGACATGATTCTAATCATAAGGCAAATGACAAGGCGGTCAAGTATTGTAAGCTTATCTACGTCGATTGCCTCGGCACAGGTTTCCTTTATAAGGGAGTAGGCAGCAGCTGAGAATGCGGCACCCTGTGCCGAGGTGCTGAGCATGGAAATCTTTACAAATGTCTTTTGCTGAGCCGTCGTCATTTGCATAAAACGTACTTCTCGACCTAGAGAAGGTACGAAAATCGGGTATGTAAAAGCAGTTTTAACCTCATTGAGGGTCTTAAGAGCGGTGGAATAATCTGTCATGGTCATATCCTTTGGAAGTATTTACGGTCTGTGAGCTGTGTGTCAACACTAAATAAAAGCAGGAGAGTTACTATGGCAGAATATGGCATAATTAGTGCAAACCTTGACCACAATTCAATACTTAAGTTTTACGAGGTCGCGCAGCGCCGCGAGTTCGCGAGAAAGTTCCAGTTCAAGATTCAGACTTTGGGGCCTCTCAACGAAGATGACCTAATTTATTTTACAACGGCCAATGTCCCGGCCCGCTCGATTTCCAACCATACCGTTCCGTTCATTGGCCTTCAGTATAATATTCCCGGTGCGGCTCAGTACGATGGTTCTGAAAACTGGCAAGTTACGTTCCGTTGCGATGAGGCAGCCAACATTCGCGCCAAGCTTCTCGCATGGCAAGACGAAATTTTTAACATTCAGCAAACCGGTGGTAAATACGGTGTACCGAACGAACAAGCCAGAGTCATCCAGCTTGGTAAGGATATCAATACCCCGGTTAGAACATTTGCCCTGGTTGGTATTTACCCGAAGACTGTCGGCGAGCTGTCATATGACATAACTGACGCTGGCGACATTCAGACGTTTAACGCGACATTCGCATACCAGTTCTGGTACGAAGCCTAGGAGAACGGCGCATGAAATTCGAGACCGCTGTAAAGAAAATCGAAGCCGGTCTCGGCGACGGCGGAGCAAACGCCAAGCAGAGCATATCGGCCCTGTTTAGCGAAGCCATAGCATCCTCAGAAAAAAAGCCCGTCGTCGAGGCAGCCGCAGCTTTAGTGCCAAACACATCGTTTGGGACATATCAACACCAACAAGGCAACCTTTCTGGCGAAATTGAACTTTGGGCTAATATCGGTAACAAACGGCTCAAAAGAACGGAGGCGCAAGCGGCGCTTAGAATGCAGACCCCTCCACCTACCTACAAATATAATGGCTCGACGAATAATGTCATTGTTTTTGCGGACGGAAAAAATTTACACGCGGTCCTTACCGCGATTTTGGGTTCAAATGCTGGAAGTGCAGCGGGTGGTTCCTCCGGAAAGGGTGACCCGGATGCACCAAGTGTTCCTATTCTTCCAAAAATGCGGTTTACCAACTATAGTAATGGGTCTACCGTATATGCGAGACAGGGAAATGACGGTGATATAGGGTTTACCCCAGAGATTATTCAAAAGGGGCAGATAGCAAAGCACGACCCATATAATTCATTTATCATGCTTTTATTGAAACTTCTTACCATATCAGAAGAAAATGATTATAAAGCATGGAGTGTAAACGAGCTGCTTGAGCAAGATTATAAAACGTATATAAATTACCTAAGCATCAATATAGATGGTTTGCGCGATGGATTTTCGAATGCGTTAAATGAGACGGCCGTTATAAAAGGAACAAAAGACGAAGCTGGTAACGTAACACGAAATACTGAAATTGACGCAATTAAGAAGAAGGTTGACGGTTGTTCGGATGGACAGGCCCTAGCCGACGTATTAGCGGAATGTCCGGTTGATTACATTAATTTTGGTGGAACAGAAAAGTTTACCGCTGGTACACGTTCTACCATAGGCGGTAGATACGGACGACAGGGAACATATGATTCTCCTAAGCTTTCATACCCACGCGACGCATCTGCCGCTGGATATGTTCTCTCGTCATTTTTCAATATGTTAGCGACGCTTAAGTCTGGAAGGCCAAATTTTTCCATTATTGATAGGGTTGGATTTGTCCCCGCGACTGACGCGGATGACAAATACCGGGAAGAACTTTATAACCAAACCAATTTCTCTGGATTGGCGAATTCGGGATGGGGTAAGTTTGGAAAAGCGTTGCTTAGCGTTCGTGGAGCCGATTTCAATTTGATGCAGGCATAATAAACAATGCGGGTAAAATTTACAGATGGTCAACATGTAGGTGGAATATATCGCTGGTACATAGATAAGTTTCTAAACACCCAGCGAGGTCTCAGCATCAATACCATCTGGTTCTTGAGCCTTTTTCCGCCGGTTGGCATGGATTTACTCGAAAAAAGTTTTAATTTTATTAATGGTGAAGAATTTGAGATGGACGGTTTCAATATTGCATGGCAATATATGACAGACCATTTCGGTGATAGTAAATACGTTGATGCGGTAAGGGGGTTGAGTGAAAACTCAATAGTTTTTTTACTTTCTAAAGAGGTTACGATACCAGGTGTAAGTCTGGACGTAAATAACCAGTCATATCCAGCAACCGGAGGTTCTGGAACAATTGTACCACCAACGATAACGAGCGCGAGAAAGAACAACGACCACATCACTATAGAGATGTACCTCACCGACTTCTCGTTTCCAAATGTCATACTTCGACCCTGGATTCGTGCGATTTCGGTTCATGGTATGACAGAACGTACACTCCGTGGAGAGATAGTCTTTACTCAGCTGACAAGACGAAATGTAGAAGATGCTGGTTCTGGTGGTCATTGGCAGGTAAGCAATGTCATTACATTAGAAAATGCATATCCAGTTTCTATTCCATCATATAACATGAATTATCAGGGGGTAGACATTGATAAGACAATGTCTGTTGAGTGGGGATATGATATAATAAAAGTTGAAAATAAATTGGGTGAAATTGATAAACTGAGATACAAGGAGCCTAAAGTTTTGGACGCTAAATCGTGGGGTGCATCCGTAGAGTCGAATGGTGGGGAAGTAGAGGAGCCGCTGGAAGATACACGTAGAAACTGGAACGAGCCAAATCGAGAATATATAAATCTGCAAAAACGAAAGAGTGACCACGGGATTAGTTCATATATAGATTACGATAAGATAGTGGGTGAGCATGTAGAGGAATGGGACAATCCATCTGAAAAAAATCTAAAACATTGGGTTACGAACGGGAAGGAATCCAGTTCGGATTATAAAGTTAGTGTAAGTGTTAACGAGAATGAAAATGACGACACAGTTATGTTGAATGGATGGCCATTTGCACTTCACCATTATATCCCAGCATTCTACAATTTATTTGACTTTTTGACAAAACAGCCGACACCAGAGCCTAAAATTGCACCCGATGAACAGGAGGATACGCCATCACTTCGTAGGATTAGCAAGATGGGCAAGATGAACGAAAGTGGTAACAATTCCATCATAACTGGTGATATTGCCAAAAAAGTTAACACTGAAATAACAACAGATGATACCCCGATGCATAATGGAGATGGGAATATCGACGAATCTATATCCTCTGATGATGATTCTACAATAACGGGAGACATTGCAAAGAAGGATGACATCCAGACTCCGATAGATGATACTCCATACAAGTATGATTCGTTGGGTATTACCAAGATTGGTAATGTTCCACAGAACGATTCCAATATAACCGGTGATATTTCAAAGAAGGACAACGAAAAAGTCAAGACACCAGATACTCCGGGTTCTAGATTGACCGTTCCAGTAATCCAGGAGAATTTACCAACGAACGACCACGTAAATGGTAGACTAGAATACAATCGCAACGTAAACATACCAACGGACGACTCGGGTCGAGATGGTGAAATTGCGCAATATAAAAGCTTAACCGACCCATCAAATTCAGATTCCCGCAATCATGGGCCCGGAACAGGCTATAAGAATATTGACATTGAGCCACAGGGTCAGATTTCGAATGGGTCACTAGAATCATATGTTCCACGTGGAACGACTGACGGTGCTGGTCTTGGTGAGCTTTATAGTGAGGTCGAGACATCGGAGAATGATGTCCCCTTATTCGCTGAAGTTGCCAAGAAGATTATTATTGATTCAGATTCACTTTCCGTGAATCAGTGATTTGAATTTGTCCCATAGTCTTTGGAACCAACTTTTTGGTTCTCTGGTATAATCAATGGTACCGAACATTTTGTTGATGTCGATGTAGCCATATCCCCAATGTGAATCATGACCAACATTTTCTGGGTTTACGGCATATTTTCTAAGATGGGCATAAATTTCACGAGTTGTCCTACAATCGTTTCCTTCGCCTCGGGCTTCTTGTTTTTTATGTTTCGAAAGCAATAGGGCAACGAGACCTGCGCAGGCCGGACAAGCGAATGAAGTTCCAGATATAACAGTATACCCGTTGTTTAACCATGTGGTGTTTATGTTTACACCAGGGAACGCGAAATCTACTTCGTCCCCGACGGCCGAGAAATCGGCAATTTTCGTGTTGTCATCAAAAGCGGCTATCGCAAATGGTTCTTCGTACTTTGCTGGGTAGTCAACTCCAGACTTTCCGCTATTACCGGCTGCACAAATTACCGGAATATTCATCTCATCCAATTTCTTTATTAGGTCACGAACAAACCCATTCGGGTTTGGAGACCCAAGTGACATGGATACGATATCCGGTTTCAGTTTTATTGCCGCCTCAAGCCCACGGCGAATCCAGTACATCATACCGCTTCCGTTTTGTGACAAAACTTTGTATGTTATTATTTTGCAATCGGGGGCATATCCAACAAATCCGAGAGAATTATCAAGAGCGCCTATAACACCGGCGCAAGCTGTTCCGTGACCGTTTAGGTCGTATATGTCTTCTCCTGGAACAAACGATTTACATTGGTCTAGAATGATATTACCAGCCAAATCCGGATGTACTATAACCTTTCCATCTTTCTTTTGGGCCGGACATCCGGTATCTAGAATGAGTACAGTTATACCCTCTCCGCGAGATTTTATCCAGGCGTTAGGGATGTTAAGAAATTTGGCTCCCCAATCAATAGATTGCGATAACGAGCTATAGATTTCCTTGTTGTGATATTCCGGTAATTTTACAATATTATCATCTTCTGTCATAATGGACTCCATCCGACTTCTATGAGGTCGCTCATTGTCATATTATCTTCGTTAAAGTCGGCGGAATATGGAATGTATCCGCCGAAAACTGGTGCAGGTCTGGCTGGTTTTGGGTCTGGTGGTATCATGCCTCCGACCAGGTTGTAGAGGTCTTTACCTGAATCGTCATAGGTTTTTTCTACTTTGAGTGGTTTACCGGCGGTATCAGTTTCGAGTACACACAAACAAGATTCCGCAATTGGTATCCATAGTATGAATAGTGACCATACTAAAGCCATTACCCGGTCATCGAAAATGTTTGCGCCGGAAGCCTTTTTGTAAGTTCCGTTTGGATATTTGATAAAAGTGTCGAATTCGGCCATAGTATCAGCGTCTGGTATTTTCAAAACCTTCAGAACATTCATGTAGTATCTGAGATTAGATATACCATCAAATTTTACATTGGTAGATGACATTATTCCGTGTTTAGAATAGTCTATTTTGTCTTTACCGTCATATGATACCAGTCTTGGATAGAAGAACGGTTCGCGCTCTAAGGTGGCGATGGTTTCACATCCCATGCTATTTCTTTCACAAAGAATCCAGGGGCGACCCCATTGGCAAGCTATTTCGTACAGCTCAATTGCAAAGTGCGCTGGGTCTATGTACCTATTATTATAACAGGCCACCTGATGTATTTCTCGAAGATTGGTTATATCAGTTACCTGTATACATGACGCGCACCCACCAACACCATCAGATACGTCCACACCAATAGAATAAACGTGACTTGGGTCTGGCATGTGCCATACCTTGTATTCATTTGTATTGAGCACCTGGGGCTCGTAGGTTTCCATATGCATGGCGTCCAGAACCGCCTTATCGATTGCTGAGTCTCCCTCTTCAATAAATTCACAGCAGTATTCCTGACGGAATAGCTGCATATCACCACCACAGTCAGAGATTGCCGTTTGTTTCCATTCTTCATCACGATAAGGAATCATATTCCATGGAACGGACATATATTTCCATGCAGACTTCCCGGTCATTGCCTCTCGTATTACTCTGTAGAAGTAATTGTTCGTGCCTTTTGGCGTTGATGTAAGAAGTATCTTAGCCTGTTTCGACGATGAAATGGTCGGTAGTACAGATTTAAAAAATTCGCTTGACTTAAAGGGGTCTATTATTGCACACTCGTCGACGATAAGACAGTTAATTGATAGACCACGACCGGCAGACGTTGAAGTGGCCGATATTTTTATTTTTGAACCATTTAGGAAGACTACGCTTTGTTTTTGGTATTCTTTTACTCCTGGTTTAAGCCATATTGGTAGTTCTTCGTAGGCTAATCTTATACGGTTTAAAATTTCTAGGGCTATTTCTTCCTTGTTTGCTACGATTAGTACGGTTTTATCGTCCTGGAATGTAGTATACCATAGGGCGAAAATAGTAAGAAGGGTTGTATTGTGTGAGAGTATTTCGTTTGTGTAATAGCAATGTGTCGAGCCTTCCGGGAGTGTAAGGTCGAACATTTCTTCTTTTATTCCGGTGTCTACAACTGATGTTATTTTTTCCGGTCCATCTTTGGTTTTGACTTCGATGCCTAGGGAATTCTTAGCGAAAACCTGGTTTCCATCTTTATCCATTATTATATGGTTGTCGGCGCAATCCAGGGTTTTACCCGATTCTGTTTTTATGGTGTATTTTTGGTACGGAATGGTTTTGTTTATGGATGAGATATCCTCCCACCCGACCTCGGTTTCCACTTGCCAGTTTTTGAGTGATATTACATCGGTGAATTTTTTTATAGAGGGAGGTAGGTTTATTTCGGTTGAATCTAAGGTAAAATCATTGCATAAAAATGAAAAATGAAGTTTTTTTAAAATTTTTTGAATCTTGTAAAATGTTCCAATTCTAATATTAAAAGATATATTGAGCGGTTTATATTTTATAACAATTTTGGTGTTGTTGCAAACACACTTACCGTATTGACGCGATGTACAAGCCGCGAACCGGTTATTGTCCACCATCATTCTAAGCATCTTTTTTTGAACCGGGTAAAGGTCGATGCACATACGTCCTTTGTCCAGGTTGATTATATAAAAGTAGTTTTGTGCAAAGTGTATGATGTCTTCCTTGCAGTGCTTTATCTCTCGCATCATTTCAGGGGTAAACCGAATTTTTGTGTGTCTGGATGGTAGCTGAGGATTTCCCTGTACAAATTGTCCCACTTCTACACAGTCCTCGTCTTGTATCGGAGGATGGCGTAATATATTGCTATCTGTTGCATCTTTAGTATTCATAGGTATTATAAAAATATTTAATGGTAAGGACAGTTAACAGGATTAAATATTGAATAGGATAACGCTATGGCATACGAGGAAAAATGTAATTGGTTTAGAACCGAACCTACAAATAGGGTTACGTGCGGACGCTTAAGAAACGTTGGTGGAGACCCAAATAGTGATTTTAGTTATCGGAACGGAAAAATTACAATTAGAATTAATTGGTCTCCGACGCTGAATAGATATGATGCCAAAGGTAAAATAGTTTCACAGAGTGAAGCCCCAAAGCGTGTGATTATTTGGCGTTTGATTGGTAAATTGGGGGAGTATGTTAATCCAAACGACCCGGCTAATGCAAATCGATGGGTATGTGCAAAAATAATTAACCGGGACTCTCAGAGAAAAATAGCAACAACTTATGTTGACACACTCCCAAGCGTAGAGGACGAAGAGACCATAGTAACTTATTATGACATATTGAAATGTCGCAGAGCACTTTATTATAAGGTTGAATATATAGACGAATATATGTCTGGTTTTACATGTCCGTTGTTTGTTTATGCTGACGGGCGTTCGGTTGTTGCATTATCTACTTGTCGACAGGTTATAGCAAATAAGCCATATAATGATTGTGAATCGGTTTGGAAATTTACAGCCCCAGTTGAACTAGATTCGAAGACCGGAGAATATAATAAACAGATACCGTTTGTGCGTATAGTAGTTGACCCGCTAGAGCGAAGAAAAACTTTTATTGGTAATGGGGAATATATATCTAAACAAAAGGTTGTTTGGGCAATTCGGGCGGATGGTAGGATTTTCTGTCTTGATTATTATACTGGTAAGAGAATAAATGATGTACAAGCGAAAGGCGCTGGGGGCAATCCAATATTTGCGGTCGCGTTAAACCCGGTTACATGCGAACTTTTATATACAGCCAACCGAAAAGTGTATTCTGTAACCGTAACCAAAAACGGTATATTAAAGAACGAAGAATTAAAAGGGATTGATGGTAAAAACGGTGGGCAAATATTAGACGCCTGGACAGATGTTCCCGGGAATAGATATTTTACTGCCGCCACCGGAGCGGTGTGTACGGTTAGCCCATCAAATCAGGCACATGTTAGATTTTATATTGTTTATAAAAACGAACGCGTTGCTATAGTTCCGATTGATTGCAGTAGTGGCACCAGTCGGATTGCCGAGAGAACAATAGGGAATATAGATAGACGTCATTTCGGCTGTTCCGACAAGACACGCAAAAACCAATATAACATATATGGAATAGTAAATGCCATCGACCAGGCTGTATGGGTTAACGGTCACACGCCTCTGGATTATTGCTACAACATAAAAAAAACTATAAACACACAAAAAGTAAAAATATCTGGCGTGTGCAAAAAACATTACGTAAACTCGAAATATAGCAAATCCCAGTCTAGAAAAAAGGCGCAAGAGTTATTGGGTTTTAGCGATAACGACCTAAAGTCAAAGAAATACGCAACCGCAAATAATATTTTAGCCAGCGCACTGCAAGGTAATAAGGTGCCGATGCCAGATTATGCACTGAGTTATCGAGCTTCTGATAATTCATATCATGAAAAAGTATATTCGGATGCATGTGTTGAACAGGGTTTAAATGTAGATGACCAACTTAAAAATTATCGAATAATGTGTAACAACAATCAATGGGGTGAAATTGGTTGTAAATTTGGTTTAAACAGTAAAGGCGTTGGTTTTGGTGGTAATAACATAGCAGAATTGGGTTCATCAAATAAATACCACATAAACAAAAAAGTAGGATATAAATTTAGCTCCTACATGCCAAAAATTCATCAAACAATCAGTGGGGAAATAAAAAAGATTAACGAGTCAAGCGACGCACCGATTTTACAGGACATTGGGTTTATATATGGATGCTCGTTGAATGATGGGTTTACAAAAAATAGTAATTCAACCTTTGGTTGTTGTCAAAACTACAATTTCAGCAACGGGCAAATTGAATCGGAAATTGCCAATAATAATTATGGAAAAGATTATAGGCCGCCGATAAGAACGGCTTGTAAAGACGGAAAAGACAAACAAGCCGCAGCAGACAAAGCGCTTTCCGAATTTTTCCACCCATTTACAACGAACGACGAAAACAGGCGCGGTGGATGGTGGGGGACTTGTCCGAAGCCCAATACATCAAGTGGCGACAAAGACCCATCAGACCATTGGGTATATAAGCCGTATTTGGATAAAAACAAGTCAGTGCCACAGGCATCGTGGGATGTCCCGATGTCACAACTTGGTATTGGTGTTTCTTTACCAGATAACGGAAGTTTAATTGGAAATAAAATTGGTATAAACGGTAAGATAAAGGATTCATATTATATCTATCAGGTAAATTACCAAGAAAATACCCTTCACAAAATATTAATTGATAATGGTACAAACGCTAGGTCTGGAACCGCTCCTTTACTTTCCGCTCAACCGTCTGGTAATAACGAATTAACTCTGGGGTCTTTTTATTGGCACCAAGCCAATGTCAATACAAGCGGTGTTAGTAAGCCAACGCACGTTATAGTTGATGATTTTAATTGTGTTTGGGTTATTGGTGTTAATAGCATATATAGATTCTACCCATCTGAATTGTCTGCGATGAAATATCCAGCTGCGGTATATCAAACCGAAATAAGTAAGGACAATGATGGTTATTTGTATGACCAGGGATTGTATAATAATAACAATATAAACGCCGCATATTTTATGTACGGACAACACGGAGGCAATTTCATAGATTCAGAGTACGCCATGATTCAAATGTGGAGTCAGTCACCTAATAGCAAACCTCAGGTTATGACTTTTTCTGATGCCAGAGCATATAGTTTATCCCACCCACTTTATTGGTATGGTTCAAACGATTATGTTAGGCCATTTCATAAGTTAAACGATAACAATAAATGGTATTATGCATTACAGGACAATTATGAGGCTGGTGGTGGTGGTGGTACGGCCGGTTGGTCATATTGTCACCGTTTAAGGGTTGTAGATTTTAAAATAAATGGGGACGATAAAGTTTTTGGTAATACGGATACACACGTAACTTACAACGAATACAATTCAGATAATTTGGGTATACACGCTTTAATTGCGCAGGGAGAGGTTTCGATGTGCGAAATAACCCACCCAGCATACAGGCAACCTAGAGCAACTCTTCGCATTACAGGAGGAAGTCATACAAATCCGAATGAATGCGATAACCTAGAATATAACTGCGATTCCACAGAAAAAATGTGCATATCTGGATGGGGCGACATTGTTTATGAAGACGCCGACCAAAATATTTTATCATCAGACGTCTCATTATCTTCGACCGTATCCTTAGCCGTGAGAGGATACGATGACCTAAAGACCGAACACACAATTGAATATACCGACATTGAAAATTATGATGTAGCAAGCGCTGCACTTTTTGCCGCCGGAAGCGAATCACACAACGAATTCTTGAAATATTCGACGAGTGTAGTAGAAACAAATGATGCGACTTCGGGTAGTTACAGCCTTTGGCTCCCGGACATAATTTTCTGGAAGGACCCAAATGTTTTAGGTGGTTATATTTCTTTGAGTGCGTCTAGAAACGACATAACACAAACTAGCGAGAAGACAGTTAGCGGACAATTGATTTGTAAGGGTAACGTATACCAAATAGCAGAGTATACGAATGAAACCGTTGTGCCTGCGGAAAATATAAACAGCATATTTCTATTTGAGCGCTGGTCTGAACCTGCATATTGTATTAATGGTCTTAATCCTGGTATGTATGGGTATGATGATGTCTTAAATGATATGTGGAATTGTGAAACATAGAAGAGGCCAGGTAAAAGATAAATGAATACGATACGTACTGAATCTGAAATAAATGTGACCGATGTAATTACCATGTCAGCGAAATATCGGTATGATGGCAATTACCCAAAATTCGATTATAAACCGGAACGATACGATTATTCTGATGGCTGGTCATTTTTTCATCACCCGGGGTTGGTTAACGCCAAGGACGAGGCTTTTTCTAACGGTAGCTACTTTCAGCTATTTAATAATATTATTGCTAGCGATATAAGTTATATTAAAAATCTTACTGCCAGCGATATGGTTATATGGGCGGCACTTAAAGCTCATAATGGAAAATATTTAAAGACGAAGAGCGACGCGTTTGGCACCCGTGTGTTTGCTATCACGCCGGATGAAGGACTTGACCACCTGACGCACGAAAACATATACCGAATTATAAAAATGGATGATGGTCGATTTATGATATCTCAGGGGTCAAAATATATGACCGTTTTTGTAGACGGTCATAATCGGTTTGAGATTCATATGGAGGATGAGTTGGAGAGTGACCCGAACGGAACTCAACATTTTGGTGTTGAACGCACTCGGTTGAATGGTGGTGTGATGTTCTATTCGTCCATGAAGAATATTTGGAATGTTGATAAATGGCGTCAGCCAAATATTATGCGCTATTTTAGCATATTTGATAATTATAACCACACAAATAATGTTGTCACAAGAACACCAAATGCATTTCCTCGTTTGTATCAAAATAGGATTGAAAATGTAGATAATCCTGATTTTTGCGATATGTTAATGTGTGTAGGAAATGTATATAACCCAAAATATGGAAAAGATGGACAGAATATTCGGGGGTTAAATGCTGTTGGTAACTTTTGTGTTTTTCAGATAGCTGATAATATAGGTAATCTGGGTGTAATTCCAATCGGATATGACGGTAAGATACGTTGGATTAGTTATCATAACGATTTCAAAGGAAGTTTCTTCAATAAAGACACTACAACCAAGTTTATATTTGATGGTGTAAGGCCGTCGGTGTTATATGAGGTTCCATACGAATATGGCACGACCAAATCTCAAGCCACGTCATCGGTGACTCCGGTCGGTTGGACACCCGACGGTATCACATCTAGCACATCTAAATATGCACTAGAACATCAAAAAACCGCAGCAATCGAAAATAGCCCAATAGAGTTAAAGTCAATTATGACATCAGAATATACTTACACCGACGCGGGGAAGGAATTGACAGATGCCCAATAGACCCGATATTAAAACAGACATGAATATACAGGTTATTGAAGGTGACGACCCTTGTATAGTATGTTTACATGACGCTTCGATAAACCGAAGTGTAGTGCCAAATGAATGGTACTGGAACTTTGGTGACAAAATTACGTATTGTGGTTTTGAATTACCTGGAGATGACAAGTTAGTTACAGATTACGAAGGACACCCATTCGACTCCAAAACGGAAGAATCACTCCGTTATCTATTGGGTGTTATAGGTAATTTGGATTTTTCAATGTGTCCTACGTGTGCAAGTTCATATGGAACGTCGGCACTCAACAAAAAGCATTACACCGGAATATACATACGCTCATCGGACACCAATAAAGATGATGCACTAGCCGTCGAAGAACCATTATCAAACCCGATATATCGAACGGCGGGAAGTAAATTAAAACCCGTGGAAAGGACCGGAATACATATACCACCGGAATCATGTGGTAAAACATTAAAAACCGCTGATGTTTATACACATGATACTTGCACCGGTCAAGATGGTTGGGGGAATGGGGTGTATCACATATACAAGGGAGCTGGGGTTTATCCGGTTTATATGAGGTCATGGACGCGAGTCGGCGAAGACAATGAAATGGTAAACCGTATTGGTTATACACCAATGTCAAGTTCACAAATTCCGTCTGGTGATAGTATTGTTAATTATGGAATTGTTGTAGTTAAACCCCGATGTCCGTGTTTTTATGGATTTAATCCAGACGTAACGAGTGATACAGAGCTACGTTGCATTGGTATTACGAATCCGAATTATTCGTGTCGCGATGATAATATGTCAGTTTCTGATGTGACCGGATATTTGGAGTCCACGGGTGAAGACGGTTTAATTTCGGCATATGCACCGTTTATGCGTGTTGGTGTAAGCGGCGAAATTAAGCCCATGTCATTTCCGATTGATAAGATTTATTGGGATTGGTGTGACTGGTTTGACGATTTTAGCGATTCGGACACCACAACATATATTGAAGTACCTAGCGACGTAAGCGGGTGGGATAATCACTGGTTAGGTAAAGACCAACAATTTTTGTATGTGACAGGAAGTCATGTATATACAATCCCGGGTTTATATTCTTTATATTTTGATTATGATTATTTGACCGGTAATGATGAATTCGGCCATGACTATAGCGATATAGCAAGCGCTATTGAAATGGTGAGCATGTTTACTGACATAAAATGTTCAAATATACCACTTTTACAAGATAAGTTTATGTTGGTTGAAATTCCGCCGAGATTTATTGACCAAATCATTGTTGGTGATAAAATAGAAAATGAAAACGGCACAGAGCTGATTGTAGATGGTTTAACAATTAGAGATGTATTGCGTCCTGGGTCATATCCAATAGAACGTGTTGACTGGGATTTCGGTGATAATACACCTGTTTATACATTATACAAAAACGACTACATTTTGAGTGCTAGCGAGGCGGATATGTGGGATTTTAGCGATGAATCCACCTCTGGAACACACTTTTCTCAAGGTTATACGTACACATTTTTAAATGGATGTAGTGCGAATAAGATATTTGAACCGTTTGTAGAAGATTACACGATACGTCACGTGTACAAAAGAACCAATGTGGACACGGGGTATATGTATACTATTTCCTGTACTGCATACGCCGAAAACACACACACACCAGCTACGGCATCAATTACGATAAACGGATTTAATACACCATATCCATCGTTTAGTGGTGTAGAAGGCGACGTGCGAGTAGTTGACACTCGAAATTATGGCGGTTCAGATGACACCATAATCGTTTTCAATGGCAGTAATAACAACGAATTATACCATGTTAAAATAGAGGACTGATAAAAGCTTGTACGGCGGCATACTCGTCAATAAATAATGACGAGAAATGATAAAAGACCCCAACAATTTATTACCGAATTACGACAATCTATCAATTCGGGCCTATCAGAAGATTCACGTTGACGAAACGACGGATACACCGGGTTCATATCCTATATTGGGGTATAATACGGAAATGGCAAACATTACGTTTAAAAGCGGAGAGGAGACATCTTTTCATTATCCTTTGTCCGGATTGAACAGTGACTTCTTCCAACTTCCATTAGTGTCCTCTACGTTGATAACTGACGGTGCAGTTGCTGGTATAGCACCATATAAAGCGGACCGAGTATTTAAGCTTAATCGTGGTTATAAATTTGAATCTAAGTGGGGCGAAACCATTCCTAAGTGGATGGAGAACGGAGCCTGGTTGTGTGCGTGGTTATCTGGAGAGCCGGATAAGTTAGACGGAAAGTGTGAGTGGGTTGACCGTTGGTATAACCCGGATGGAATACAGAAAGACGACGCATATCGTACTTCCGCCGGTGAGTTTGTATATGACCGTTCTTCGGAGTTAACATTTGACCCGGGGTGTTATTACAAATATTATCACATTGGTAATTTGGACGTAAGTGGTTTTGTTGAAGATATGGAATTGGATAACGTTCTTGCTTATCATTTTAATGACTGGTTAGCCATGAAGGATGATACATCATACATATTCAATAATTTCATAAATGAAGATTTTCGCAAAAATTGGGTAAACCGAAGCGATTATCCAGAAGATTACGCGATTACGTTTAATGGTGAAAATCAGAATATTTGTGTAACCAATGACCCGACGAAGACCATAACCGATGGTGACTTTTCTATAATGACCTGGGTTAAGTGCGATGACTGGGTTAATAGTTGTGTTGGTGGTATAGTTGATAATGGTTTTCGTGGTGGTTGGACTATAGGCGCAGTGAACAATGCGGTAACTAATTTTGTGGTATTTCCATCTAAGTCATCTTCAGCAAATTCGACCGATAAGTTTTACAATGGAAATCTTATTTTGATGAATGCGGCTGGTACTACAGTCGAGGTGGTTGAACTGGGTGAAAATTATAGCATAGTAGCTAGTTTTGTGGATATAGATTCTTATATTTGGTTGGTAGCCTATGATAACACAGATTCTACGACCAGGACATTTCCACATTTAATACAGTTAGATTGTGATGGTAACGTTGTAAGAAATGATATGATAACCGGGACATCGGTGCCAGATGATAAATGGTATGATTCTGAGGTTTTTAGTACAAAAAATGACAATATAATATATTTTGCGGTTTATAAAACGACGGAGAATGGATATAGCGTATACGATGTTTACAAAACCAAACGTTATGGTGATAGAGAAATCATCAAGTTAGAATGTGACGAATCTACAAATAATGAGAGCACAGAAACTATAAATGATTTTAATACGAATGACAGCGGTTTTATAAGAGTTGAGAGCGTAGATGTGCGCATTCGTAAAAACCGTGCGTATGCTGGTGTACCCAACGAAAGTAATCCATACGGCGAGATTCGACTGTTATCAGATGATATACGAGATAGAGGATTAGGTGTTGAACTAAACGATATAATTCAGGTTGAATGTGATTATGCTGGTGATATTTTGGTTTTAACTACGAAATCATTATGTAAGTTTCATTATGACCCGGTTGTGAGACGTTTTGTTAAGTTGTTCGATATTTCGAGGCCAAACATTTCTTTTGCATCATTTGGCTTGTGTAATGGGGCCGTATATGGTTACAATACTACAGTAATTTTCATTCTAAACGATTTCGATAATGTAGTGTATTTGTACAACGCATTCACGGGTGAAGAAATGGACGAATTTCTAATAGCCAGAAACCGAATACATCCTCTTTTCACCACGTATTCATCTTATGATTGGTGGCGTCGATTTGGTATTAAAAATTGTATCTACGCTCGGGTTTGTATGAATGACGGTAAAAAGAGTGCGTTTGCTAGTCAAAATAGGTATACGCTCATATATTCCCTGTCAGACGATGCAAAGATTAACTACGGATGGCACCACGTGGCGTTAGTCAAAAAAGATTTCACATTGAGGCTTTATGTGGATTGTCAATTGGTAGAGACACAGACAATAGAATTACATGACACATCCGTTGCATATTCATATAGGTCGCAAATCGTTTTAGGTTCGTTTGCTGGACGAAAAACAGCTTTGAACGATGAAATGGTTTTTCAAAATGGATATTCAGCGATAGCTATAGATGACGTTCGTATCTATCATCGCGCACTTCAGGCAGACGATGTTTATTATATATATATCTCTAAATTTAAATTCAATGATTTAAAGTGGAATATAAAAGCTGAAAACAAGTACTACGTAGAGGAGATGAAACGATTCTTCAGGTTTAAGATGCCGGGTTCAAAAACGGCTCATTATAGAATTGTCATAGGAAACTACGGAACGGCGAAAGATAAAGAAGAAGTAAGAACCGTAATTGAGGAAGGAATACGTACAGCTCTTTCTAAAATTACCCCTGCGATTGCAGAAAATGTAGATATAGTGTGGGCTTAAACATGGATAATACGGCATATTTTACATCGGCATTGGAAGTCTCGACTTTAAACGAGGCTTTACATCTTAATAAATTGGAATATGATATGGTTCGGTGTTATGTGGTTGATGCGTATACCGACCCTATAGCATTCGAATTTACAAGCGCAGTCACCGGGGTTGATGGTTTCGCATATCACTATAACATACCTAATGATGTACGTTTATTATCGGGTGGTTATGAAATTCCGGAATCACTAGGTAATGATAGATTCTTTTTAGGTTTATATGTTAGACCTGAGGCAAAACTTACTATTGATACTCCTACACACGGGCGTTATATCTATAATGCATGGGATATTGGACTTCATAATATGTTATATCCTCGCGGCTTAAACAATCATGATTTCGGGGCATCCGGAGATATTATTGGCGATGGCGAGTCTTTGGTTATTAGGTTTGGTCTATCTGGTGATGATGGTTGGTATGGGACATCAGCTGATGGTTGGGATGTAAAGTGGAAAAATTTAAGGTTATGCGGCGATGCTGATACAGAAAATCCTGCCACTGGAATTCAGGTAGTGCCTATAATTAGACCATTTAACAATGAAGCCGGTGGCGATACGAGATTTTTTGCTTTTGGTTGTCCGTCTGGTGGTGAGTATGAACCTTTTATTGATAGTTTCTTCTCTGTAAAAAACGACGTTTGGTTGAATGGGTCAGCAGCAGATGACCCAAGTGGTATATCTGTAACGTTTATGAATGCAGATTCGATATCTGGTTCCAACACCACTATAAACCTTACGTTTATTCGTGGCGGAGAGAATGGTGGCGCGTATTCGTTTAGTACGACAGCAACGGTTGATGTAGACGATTTGGTTTGTAGTGATTTCATATATCTTCCTTCGTCGCTTGAGTATAAAAACGTGTTTGTAATCGAAGCACCGAATGGGTATCGAACTTTAAGTCCCACAACATTACTATGCCACACAGACGCATTAAGTGGTGATACCGAATATGAACAAAGTATTTTAGAAATTATAAATCAATTATCAGCCAATGGTGGAACGTCAAGTTTTACGTATGAAATTGGCGGACGTTTTGCCAGCGAAAAAAACAATATTGGCGAAACAGAACCATTATATCGTGATATTGTTGACAAAGAGTTGTATTATATAATTCCATCCGAGCCAGGAAAATTTAATAATCAAATTGAATTGTCTGCCGTTAGCGCTACGATATGGCCGGTTATTGGTCTTGGTTCTCAGATAAGTGCATACGAAAGTTCAGATGATTGGGATAATGGCTTATTGGAAGGAAATGGTTATCCAATAAAAATTCCATTTTCCGATTCAAGTATTAATAATAAAGTAGGAACGAAGAAGTATTGCATGACATTGACATCGGCCGATGCTCCGGTTGATGGTGGTGTAATGGATTTAAATACAGCATTTAGGTTTGGTGTTTTTGTAATACCGTCTGATGAAGTACTAGAACTTAGCTCGATGTATATTGGTGAAACGTGGGACACTATAACGGTGGATAGAGTCTCTGCCCCGTGGGGTGATGTTGTATTAGAGACGGTTGATGATGGGGAGTATGCAGACGTTTTGGTGCCGGGTGTGGGTGGTATTGTAGCTGTCGAACCATTTATATTTTGCGGAAGAACATTAGAAGATGTAACCGGCACATCCGCCGTTGTGGTAAATTCTAAGAGTGATAGTATATATTCTGAATTAACTGGTAATTTTATAGGATTATTTGGCGGCACGGTATGTTTTAGCGACATGGGTGACAATGCCTTGGTTCAAAATACAGTTTTTGTAAATCTATCCGCTAAGAAGTTAGACGCTCGCGTTCCGGACGAAATTTTACAGACATATCTAGACCAAGACGTTTCGCGCAGCCGTAGTACACGAGAAATAAATCCATTATCGGTAAGGTTGACCAATATTCAATGCTGCAAATATGATACGGATAGCGTCGACTGGATTGATGCCGGGTCTATGCGAGCCGACATGGAAGACTATTACGGAGATGAGCCACCATGCAAACATGGTATGACACTTCAAAGTATATTAAAAGTCCCGATATTTCCGAGCGGCGCAGAATCAATAACCATGGAAGAATATAACAACATGGTGGAGAATGACGAACTTAAATATACCCGTATTGAATTAAATTCGATTCCTACTTATGTGGCTGTTAGTAATTTAACGTATCGCGGCGGAGGCATAAGTACGGAAAACGTAACCGCGTATGATTCTGACACGGGTTCTGTTATATATCCAGACTCTATTAACGACGACCAAGTTATATTTTTTATTCCACGTGGTTCGTATACTAATTTATTTTTCGCACCAACCATATCTATGGCCGATGTTATTGCCAACGTTGAATATGATGATGGTATTGGCAATAGTTTAATTATGGAGCGACCCTTAAAATATATTGTATATGACGAAACTCGTTTCAGTTTGAACATAAATCCAGAGTACACACATATAGACACAAAAGGTGAAATAATTCGTGCCACAGTAACGGTTGATATTTCCTGTGATGGAGTTAATCTGGCGCAAAACGGAATAAAAACCGAAGATAGTCAGTTGGATATTCAGTGGGATGTATTTTTCGGTTCTGACCCAGATGGTGACCGAGTCTTAGATGCCGACGGATTAACAATCGGGACAATGGACGTAGATGTTTACGGAAATCCGATTGGTTCTATTGAGGTGTGTGGAAACGGTGGATGGGGGCACCGGTCAGCAAGAATATCATTTAATAATACAGTTAATAATATATCCGGAAAAACACTTGTGATTCGAGCATCTTTGGTTATGCCAGACCGTTCGAATTGGAGTACAACAGGCAAGTATATGACTAACATTAATTGTTATGCGTATGCAAATGTCCAGCCGTTTGAACGACCCGGATATGATTTTCGTCTTTGGTTACCTGATTATGTCTCGGTTATTCCGGATGTAGATGGAAATGGAATTTATGATTATTATAGGCCGTTACCAGATAATAGTAATCAATTGATATATGGGATGCGGAAACGAAACGACGGAGAAGTCCGAAAGTGGTATGACAAATGCGCAATTATATACAATGGTCGAAGTGTTTATAACGGCCCAGGCGGTGATAGTGACGTAGATTTGATAAATTCTCAACGTTACATTATACAGACGCTCGACGCCTATAGAGAGAAAACCTATACATTCCAGCAATATGAAGATATGGATGGAGTAGATATAATATCAGAAAACGGAGATTATAGGTATGTCTTAATAACACCAAACGGAAGTCGTTACGAACGTGACTTTACTCTACGTTTCGTACCATCTGCGGCGTATAACGAACTAGATAAATTTGTTGCCAGCCCAGAGTACTACTACGTAAATCAAGAAAATAAATGGCATAAAGTTACCGAAAATTCAGATTGGCTTGATAGTTTATCTGCATCTCCCAGCGCATACGTTACTGATGTACCGATGAATTATCTATTCAGGGCAACTGGCACGAATGAAACGAAATCAAATTTCTATTATCATTATGCTGGTATGAACTCGATTGATGGTATACCGGGGTATGAACAGATATATCCTAATACATCGGTGGTTGATGATACTGTTGTTTATACTGGTACGATAACAGATGTGAATTTTGTTGGTCAGATAGATGTGTATTGGCAAAAGAATTATTCACCGGATGGCGATACCGAAGATTCGGTAAGTTTAGTGGGTCTTCCTTTGTACAGATGGAAATTTGTCACCGCAAACAACGTAGATGTTCCGACGGAAATACCAACATTAAATCTTGGTTGCTCCGCTATGATTCACCCGCCCACTGCTATAAATCCATTTGATATGTTGTATTACAACAGCGATGTTTCGATATATACCGGAGGTGAAAGGTATCCAATAAATGACACTGATACCATTCCAAACATAAAGCTCGACCAGCCAGTTGTTGCATTTTCGGCTGAAATGAATATTGACGAATCCGAATCTTTTGCTCCGATTGTAGTCGATGTAGATAGAACAACAGTAAGGTGGTTAATGACCGCATATACGAACGATGGGTTAAATACGTTATTGTGGGGACCGGCTAACGACACAAGAAATCCATCTTTGTTCAACTTGACGAGTGATTATTCGACAGAATTGCTATATCATGTAGCAATAGGCACCAGCACCAGCATAAATCTTAATGTATACCCATCATACGCCATTGGTGTTAAAAGCAGTATACTAGACGGTGATGAACCAGATGACCATTTCGATTCGTATATAGCAAGCTTAACCAAGGCTTCACAGGACGAACAAATAGAAATACACGGACAGTTCAACGTAAGAACAATTGAAGATATTTCTTTCTATACAGAAACGCCAATCATCAAGAAAAACGACCCGTTGGTAATAATTGACGGAAATGATGATGAATACTCACCTACATCTTGGCCATATACAAAATACACATTTGCAATCGGTGACTTCTGGAGCGACACATGGGTTAAAAAAGATGATACACCGTTCACCTCAATTGCCGTTCCGTCTGGTGTATTAAGCGCGGTTGGAGCTTATTCGCTATCGGTTACAGCTTGCCAAAACACAGAATGTACAGGTACGGTGTTAGTCAAAGATATACCAAACTTTGTCAATGTTACACTCGCCGGAAATGTATATGATGATGATATGTTCCGTGAGTTTTCGGATGTTGAGCTAGTATTTCCGTATAGCGAAAACAAGCTTTGGATGCCACCGAATGAGTGGTTGACCGCGACAAACTTTAATCTGATGATAGACCGACTGCAAACAGATTTTAATTATCTGATTAAGAATTCTATGTATTATAATAAGAGTCCAATGTCTATAATTGGCAAGGTTGGTGATTATAGGTTTCTTGGTATGAGAAGATTTGGTACGAATCGTGATATATCAAGTAATCCAATGATTACAACTGGTAATACAATAGAAAATGCTAGGGACATTTTTGTCGATTATAATGACCGTCTAATGTACATTGCTAATGGTTCAAATGTAACTATAATTGATATGTATAGTGAAAGCCACGCGAAAAAAGCTGATATATTAGTTGGTTCTGTTGGTATTGAATATGACAAGGTTGATGCGGTAGTAGTTACATCACACGGTGATATCTTAGCCCTTATAGGTGACTCAAACCGGGTTCTTGGGTTTGGTGCTTACAATGGAGCTGATAATGACGCCAAGTGTCAATATCTATTTGAGTTTGGCGACCTAGGTGGTCGGTCTGCTCGTGGTAAATTCAACGCGCCGACAGACATGGCAATTGATTCGGATGATGTGGTGTATATACTTGATGCTGGTAATAGATGTATCAAGAAAATGACGTACACCGGTTCGTGGATTGCCACAATTGTAATACCAGATGAGTTATTTGGTGATACCGATACGGCAAAGAGCATATGTGTCAATAGTTATGGAATTTTTGTATTGGTTGGAGAGGTCATTGTAAGGTTTAACCAATCTGGTGAAGTCGTGGATGTTTGGCCGTTGGTAGACACGAAATTAACTTCACTTAAGATTCGTTCCATGGCGGACCTGGGTTATATGTACGTGGTATATGATACAGTGGTCGTGAAATATTCACATACCGGAGGTCGTTCTAGCCGCATACACATGGACCAAGGTGGTTTTAGGTCCGCTGCATACTCCAGCAATGGTTCGTTAATGTTATTGCATGATACATACGCCGATTGTTGCGTCGATGGTTTGGTAAAGCATTCTATAACGAGCGACAACTATATAAACAAGGGGTTGTTGTGGTCGTTGGAGGATATATATGTCAAACCGAATGAGAATATACAGGACATGGTGGTTAATACGTCTTTACAAAGATTCTATGATAATGTCAGAATATTCACAAATTCGATTATGCAACACCTTCGGTACGAAGAGAACGACCGTGGCGAACCGATGTTCAGTGTATATGATTTCGATGTAGAGGATATACGAAACGCAACCGCTGACATCAAAGACCAAATCTTTGTCGGAATAAACGAACTGGTAACATCTGATGTTATTAATCGTTGCGTATCAAAGATTTATGACTATATGAATAAAACATTGAATATGATGAGTTAATAAATAAAAGTGAGGTTATCATGAAAAACTTATTGCGAATATTTTTATATGTAATGCTTTGTTTTTCGCAGATTTATGTATTTGGTGCTGGTGCCAATATAACGTGGGATGAGAATGGAATATACTTTACTACACCATCTAACGCCGAAAACACAATAATAATAAACGATAAATCGTTTGGTGAAACCGCAGTTGATGCAATCGATGATTTACGTCGGTGGCCAGTTTTTTTATTACCTGTTCCCGCTGGTTATTATGACGTCGAATTAAAAGCTTCTACGAATGATTTTCAAAGCTTAGTATATTACACATCAACGACGGGAGCCACAACAA
>Ga0247610_10000751_pt1 | contig 43981 bp, 24 predicted proteins | sample 174DNAGHGhighgp2_FD_193483 | JGI IMG/M metagenome (GOLD analysis project Ga0247610, IMG submission 193483) | Sheep rumen microbial communities from Palmerston North, Manawatu-Wanganui, New Zealand - 1742 DNA GHGhigh gp2 | ecosystem: Host-associated > Mammals > Digestive system > Stomach > Rumen...
CGTTCCTCTTCGTGACGGCAGGTTACTATTGGGCAGACTGTATCATAGTTATTTTCTTCGGTCTGAGTATAGGTGTGCTCATCTGTTTCCTGGGCGGACTGATGGCTGTCGATATCGCCCCGGCTGAGGCAGCAGGAGCCACGGCAGGCGTCATTGGTATGGCGTCATACGCTGCGGCCGGATTGCAGGATATAGTCAGCGGCTACCTGATTGAGGGACGGAAGGTGGTTGTTGACGGTGTGACGCAGTACGACTTCTCGGCTATACGTCTGTTCTGGCTCGTGGCTGCGGCTGCCTCCCTCGCGCTGCTCATCTACATCTTTATTCACGCGCGCCGCCACCCGCAACCCAAACAGCAATAACGATTCGTATCACTCGCGCTGACACCGCGTTAGGCGCCGGCGCGATTAATCAATACAATTATGAAAAAGAATTTGCTTCTGTTGATTGTTGTCCTTACAACGTTCAACGCTCCGCTTTCAACCTTATTGGCGCAGACTATCAACATTATGTCGTACAATATCCGCTCCTCTACCAAGAACGAGCAGGACGGCGTCAACAGTTGGGAGAACCGCAAGCAGGCTGCCGTCAAGATGCTGCTGGCTGAACGTCCCGACGTTGTAGGCATGCAAGAGGAGATGCCCGATCAGGAGGCGTATCTGCGCGAACATCTGGCTCCGCTCTATGATGCGGTTTCCGTCAGTCGCGACCCGAACAACCGCGAGGACGAGGCTTGCGCAATCTTCTACCGTACCGATAAGTTCGATCTGGTTGGCACGAACACGTTCTGGCTTAGCGAGACGCCCGATGTGCCCTCACGCGGCTGGGACGGCAAGTACAAACGCATCGTAACCTACGTGCACGTGCGCGACAAGAAGTCCGGACAGTTGTACCTCGTATTCAACACCCATCTCGACCACAAGGGCGTTGTGGCGCGCGAGAAGTCACTTGCCCTGATTGCCGACAGCGCTATTGCCATTGGCGGCGACACGATACCTATGTTCGTGATGGGCGACCTCAACGTCACACCGGACGCACCCGAACTCACACCTATGTGGCAGACCATGCAACTGGCGCAGTATGAGGCACCGGTCACCGATCCGGGTATGACGTTCCATAGTTGGGGACGAGGTAAGGGAAAGATGATTGACTACATCTTCTTCCGCAAAGCCTCAGCTCTGGAGTTCCGCATCTTGCGCGACGGATACGGAGTGCCGTTCTTGAGCGACCACTATCCCATCATTGCCGTTTTCACGCCTATGCAGATAAGCAAGGACGCGTATAACACAGTCCTGCAGCACAACAAGACGGTACGCACGCGCAACAATCGCCAGAAGGATTGGGCGCGGTTTGAGTACTACGCCGCGCAGAACGACAGCATTCTTGCTGCCAAGGCAAAAACGACCGTGGTGTTCTACGGCAACAGCATCACGCGCAACTGGTATAAGATGCGTCGGCAGTTCTTCATCGACAACGGATTTACCGGCAGAGGTATAGGCGGTCAGACATCGGCTGAATTACTGGTACGTATGCGTCAGGACGTGATTGACTTGCACCCCAAGACGGTTGTCATTATGTGCGGCACCAACGACATCGCCCGCAACAACGGCACCATCAGCATTGACCACACGCTTGGCAACATTATCTCCATGTGCGAACTTGCCAAGGCGAACAAGATTCGCCCCGTGCTCTGCTCGGTACTGCCCGCACGCTCGTTCCGCTGGAACCCGTTTGTGTACGATGCTCCGGCGCAGATCCGCGAACTCAACGCCAAGATTCGCGCTTACGCCGAACGTAACAAAATCACCTACGTGGACTACTATAGTGCCATGGTTGACGCTGACGGCGGACTGAAACCCGGCTTGAGCAACGACGAGGTACACCCTACAGAAGAAGGGTACAAGATGATGGAACCCATCATCTTGCACGCTCTGAAAAAAGGTAAGTAGTATCAAGCAGTTCTTTTACTGCACCTTTCTGCCGTCAAGGGTGAACAAGCCCTGTTTGCTGCGGATGTACATAACATTGTCTATCATGACAAGCGTTTTGTCATCCGCTTTTTTCGTCTGCACTGACTCGACAGCGGCGTTCACCTTTTTGGTATATTTGTATATCGGCGGATTGCCGTCATCTGCATCACTGGTGGTGTAGAACGTTGTTGAGTCAAGCCAGCAGATTGCTTCGCCCTGCCACTCGTAGTTGTAGCATCTCAGCGGTTCGGGGTGCGTCTGACGCTTGAGCGTCTCTGCCACACTCTCGCCGTCCTCACGAGTGAACAGCAATACCCACGTATAGGTTGCTACAATGTTGTTGTGGTTCTTGATCAGGATATACTTGCCGTCCGGCGAGATGTCCGCACCTGTCACAAGGTGGAAACCTTTGTACGGCTTGCTACCGCTGCCAAGGTCTGATTTCACGCCCAGGTCGCATACATATTCCAGCGTCTGCACCTCATTACCGTAGTCGGTACGGAAAGGCAGACTGAACACCTGGCATACGTTGTAATACACCTTCGTGATGATATACAGCACCTGCTCGCGGTTGTCATACATCAGCGCCTCGTTGTTATGATTCTTGCCGTCGGGATAGACGTACTTGATCTGATTCGGTGTGACAGTTGTCTCGGGCGTATTTACGGGGTCAATAGCAGGCTCCTCTATCCAGACAATGCTGTAGTTGCCATCCGTCTCCTCGTTGTCGCCAAACGCTCCGATGAACAGGTAGTCTTTTCCCTCATACACGCCGCCGCACATATCTTCCCAGTCCCAGCGGATAGATTTGGTAAAGTTAACCTTGATAGCACGCTCTGCACCTTTCTCATCGGTGGCAACGATATACCGCGACGTCTCGTCACTTTGCATCCATATATATCCGGGCGTGACGCGCGAGCAGGCGATACCTGACACCTCGATAATATTATTCTTTATATCCAGCGTGCCGCACGGCGTCTTGATCCAATCTTTGTTCCACTCCAACGTGTCACCGAAGTACACCAGGTTTGGTGCTGCTTTGCATGCACTTACGCATAGAAGCAAGGCAAAACAAGCAATTAGTGTTTTTTTTGCCATGATAATTTATGTTTCGTTTTCTTTATCAGCGCACTTCTGCACCCAGTGCATTGAAGGTCTTGCCGTCACGCAGGAAGAGCACTTGACCACCACGTACAATCTTTGTCACCTTATGCTGATCGGAAACGTTTTCTACAGCCGTTCCGCTATCATCACCGGGAACAGTCAGCTTAACCTTACGGAGACTGAATGTGCCCGTTGTAGCAGAACCCGGGTTGGCTATAAAACCTAAAGCTATGAATGGTTTTTCACCAAAAGCGTAATCTGAAGCATCCCAAAGCAATCCGGTTGGCACGTATTCAGCCTTGCTAAACCAATCGGCATGCGACATGCTGAAATCGTCCGCATTATCGTACCAACGAGCTCCATCTTCAGCCCGCAAATAAACAACAAAACTTGTCCATCCTTCAGTCACTCCCTTATATTCAAAATCAACACTTGTAACGTCAAGGTTATCGAGGGCGATCTCCACACCTGCCCACTCCCAACCGCCTGCAGTATTATAATCTACAGTGAGAACGTCATCAGCGTACGATGGAGTAGCAGAGCAATTGGTGTATGCCATTTCTGTTGCTTTACTCAGGTCAACATTAATCACTTTTGCATTGACTGCAACAGCTGCAAACATAGCAGCTACAAATAGTAAAATCTTTTTCATAAGCTTTAATATTTAGGGGTTGGTTATTTTGACAGCGCATACATTGCAAACGCTGCGCAGCATATACCTGCTATCTGCAGCGGCGTAGGAATAACGCTGAGAATAATCAGAGAAATCAGCACGGTTACCATCGGTGACAGACCTTCCATCGGCGAAACGATAACGGCCTTGCCGAAGCGGTAAGCATATACGAGCGTCAGCGCACCGATTGAGTTCAGAATCTGTATGCCGAAACATGTCCAGCTCGCACCGGCTACACCTTCCTGAGCAAAGAACTCGGGTGCAGTCATCGGCTCACTGTTCATCAGCCACGCTACAGGTATAAGCACCAGTCCGGAGATCGCCATCCAGATAAATATACTCTCGGCGTCCATCGAATTGTTCGCAAACTTCATAAAGAATCCCTGCACGCCCCAAGCCAACAGCACCAGCACTGCCAGCACGATCCACAGCCAGCCGCTGACCGGACTGCCGTCACCGCCGCTCTGCAACGAGAGCAACAGGATAGCGGCCAACGCCACTACGATACCTGCAATCTGCCAGCGCGTAGCTTTCTCCTTGAGGAAAACGGCAGCCAGAGTGATTACAATCACCGGTGACATCGATATGAACGGGAAGATGATATACGCCGGACCTTCCGCCAACGCCTTGAACAGCACAAGCTGACCGCCTGCGCCCAACAGGCCTACCGTGCAACCGAGCAAAGCAGACTTCCAGTCGTGCATGAACTTGCCCTTGTTCACAATCAGCGCCGCTATGGCACACGGCACCATCGACAGTGCCCACAGAATATAAACAACCGTTTCCGGTATTCCTGCTTTATCCATCTGCAGGTCAGAGAATGCACCCCATATACCCCAAGTCACTACTGTGATGAGAATAAATACGAGCCAAAGTTTGTTCTTCATATTATATGCATTTAACGTTTTACCTTGTTTTTTTGTAGTTCTATTTTCTGTGTTACCCCGACGGTCAACCGACGGTCAGCCGACGGTCAAGGCTAACAAGACTACTTTATCAGTTCAAAATAGGGCAACCGTTCCAGCGGCACTTTGATGCGATACGTCTTGCCGCCTTTGTACTTCTTGCCCTGCTCATCGCGCCATGTGCCCTTGGGCAGACGAACCTCGCGCTCCAGACTACTATCCACTACCGGAGCTACCAGGTATTTGTCGCCGAGCATGAACTGGTCCTTGACATCCGCAAAACCCTCGTGCGGGAACTGATATTCCATCAGTCGCACAATCGGCTCGCCGGTCTTGGCTGCCTGACGCGCATACTGCATGATATACGGCGCAAAGTCGGCATGCAGCTGCGCCATCCGTTGTACGATGGCGAGGTTCTCCTGACTGAGTATGCGCCATGGTGCTACCGAGAACTGCATCATCGGCATCAGCGCATGTACCTGTGCCGAGCGTACGATGAGTGCCTGATCAAACTCGTCATCCTTGATGTTCAGGAACGCTGCAAACTGTCCGCCGCCTACCATATCCGGGCAGGCGTATGCATAACCTAACAAACCCGCTACACACATCTGCGGAATAAGCTGCTGGACGGCTTCCCAACTGTAATCCTTGTCACCCAAGCGCTGTACAAGCGGCTGACCGCCCATCTTCCAGCACGCGCGGTACTCGTTGAACGGGAACTTAAGACCGATCTTCGCCCACGACATCGTGTGATCCACATTTGTGGCTTTACTGTCAAAGGCAACTATACGCGCAGAGGCGTAGCAGTTGTTGTCGCCCGCATCGAACTTGAAGCCGTCAATTCCATATTCCTTCTGCGCCTGCTTGAGCACGCTTACAAAGTATTCGGCTGCCTTGGGATTAGTCAGGTCGTAGCAAGCCGAGTAACCGTTCCACCAGTTCAGTATAGCCGTACCGCCGTCACGGTTTCGAAGCAGATATCCTCTGCTCTCCAGTTCTCTGTATTCCGGCGAGTCCGGGCTTACAAACGGACATATCCACACCATCACTTTGAAACCGAGTTGGTGCAACTCCTCGATCATCCCCTTCGCATCGGGGAAACGCTCCGCCTTGAACTGGAAGTTGCCATAGTAACGCTGCCAGTTGTCATCAATCATCAGCACACCGGCAGGAAAACCGTTGTCGATGATTGCATGCGCGTAGCGCAATATATCCTCCTGATTCTGGTTGTACATCAGTTCTATCCACGTGTTGTATTGCGGACGGGTGAAGAACAACGTATCAGGCAACTGCCCGTTGGCGGGGAAGTAACGCGCCTGGGCAGCCAGATAGGCGTCACGCAGCGTGTTTCCTGCCTTGACGGGTATAACCGGATGCGAAGTGCGTATCGTACCGTTCTTCACTGTGAAGTTAAACGCTTTGTCACTCCACATATACTCGCCGTCCGACGACAGGAACAACGGCACCAACTGATTGTTGGCATCCTGCGTGTTCAGGTCAAACAGCGGCTGATCAGTGTATGGCTGTTCGTGCCCCAAGCCTACTGCCGCACCCCACCAGTACGCATCCTGCGCACTGACTGATACAGCAGCAAGCAACAGTATATATAATATCCTTTTCTTCATTATCTTCTTTTACCTTTCAGTGAAACGGTCTTTTGTCTCTCAGCAGCCAAGTTTGGCTGCGGTCTCTCTTCTGTCAGCATCAGCGGTCTCTCTTCTATCAGCGAAGCGGTCTCTCTTCTGTCAGCGAAGCGCTCTCTCTTCTGTCAGCGAAGCGGTCTGTCAGGCGCCTGGCGCCGGTCTCTCCTACTCCACCGTAACAGTGGTAATATAGTTGTAACCCGTCGTCTCATCCCACACGTCCTTATTGGCGAGGCGGATGCTGTAGCGCGGGTCGTTATGCAGCGACTCGTATGGATCGGGCAGGTTCATATAGAGTTTGTACTCGCCCTTCATGCTCGCATCCAAAGTGCAGCTCAAGGTAAACTTATGCTCCTCACCCGGCAGCCAGAAACGCGGATCTTCATTCTGCGGATAAACGAACTTCTTGCTCGGATCACTTGCGCTCACCAGGATAAGCTCCAAACCGCGTTTGTTCATCGGGGCTGCAAAACCTACGTTGTTCAGTACAAAGTATGCCTCGAACTTCTGTCCCGCTTTCGGAGCAGGAGTTACGATAGCCTTATTAAGTACCAAACGGTAACCAAGTCGGCGTTGAATCGTCTTCATAGAACCATCTTTGCGCCACATACTCGTCACTTCCTCACGATACCCAAGATTCAGATAACTCCAATGGAATCGCTCCATCTCCGGAATAGCTTTATCTGCTTGGGAATACGAACACTTCTCGCAGGTCTCCCCTCCCATAAAAGTATATTTGGTGTCTTCCGCCCAGAAATCGCGGCTCGCAGGACCACTATATGTACCGACATCATTGGAGGAAGAAACAAAACAGTCATTATGACCACATATACGCGATTTGAATGAACCGGTATATGCTTCTGCTGCTGTTATCGGCGAAGAAGCAGAATCGCCGCGCATTTTCAAATAACGCATTTTGTACATCGGCGTACGCAGTGCTACTTGACGACTCTCCGGAACAGCGCGCAACATATGTTCCAACACTTCCCATCGCGGCTCATAATCTTCATCTTTAGACGGATTCATCCTGTAGTACGACACATAGTACCACTCGCCCCAGGAACCTAACAAACCGCATTGAACGCATAATATCACATCTGCATGCTTCTGAAGATACGGAGCTATCTGGTCTATATGTTTGTGAATCCACTCCGGTTTGGCGTTCCAAGGAGCATCTTTCGTATCCATACTGGATTTATATGAGAAACGAAGTACGGCTTTTGCGCCGCCTTCGCGCAGAGCATTCATATTCTTTTCAAAGCGATCCAAGAACTCTTGTGGGATATCGCTTTCCATGTAATCCGTCAGATAATACGAATGTAAATAAACGGTTACATTCGCATCCGCCATGCGATTGTAATTAATGACGGAAACATTCGCTACCGCACTAAGATCAGCAGAGGTATAGTACGTCTGTATATAAAGTCCTCGTTCGGGATTAGGGAATATGTCATCGGTTTCGGTAAACTCGACAACTTTTCCGTTCGGTTTAGGTTCTTCGGGTGGTGTGCAAGCTACCAACAGCAACGCACATAATGCTACGGGGAATATATTTCTCATAACCATTCGATAAAAAAATGGTACCGATGTGGGGCGGTGTGCCACCACACCGGCACCTTCAATCAACATTGATTAAGCTTAATTGTGTTGTTTGTTAAAATTAACTAAGTTCCGGAAACTTATTATTTGTTAATCTTAACTTGCAGTTTAACTGTGTGACCATTCGGGTTCTCTTCGGTAGCAGCTTCAATCGGAAGAATTCCTACAGACTCCCAAGATTGCTGGATATCGAAACCGATGCCGAATTCGTTATCATTCCAACCTGCTGTAGTCGGGATAAGTTCGCGAATCATCTTGAACTCAATGAAATTGCCTACATGTTGGCTCGTGCAGAAAGGAGCTGCAATGGTAAGTCCTTCCCAAGACCAACCGGTACCGCCAACTTCACCAGTCCAGGCAAATACTTCAGGCACATATTCACAAGGAACGCCTTCACCACCTTCTTCCGGAGCTGCGAATACTGCACCCTCCATCAGGATGTCGGTGTTGGCATCATTCCACTGGTCGCCATAACCACCGGTAGCATCGCTGTTATCGGTGTTGAAGTAGAAATGGAACGGAGTCCAAGAACGATCAACAATCTCCTCGGGATCATACTCAACAAGAACGTTGATGTACACTGCATCAGCATAAACAGCTGCACCCTTCAGACCAAGGTAAGCTGCAGCATCCGGGCACTCGCAGGAAGCAACCTTCTCTGCGGGAAGAGCCTTCCAGTCGTCAATGCTATTATCAGTTACACTGATGTCAGCACCAGCCGGAGGAGGAGTTACACCGCCAGCCTTTACAGTAATCTTGCAAGTAGCCATACCATTGGACTTAACAGCCTTGGCGGTAATAGTAGCCTCGCCTTCTTTGATACCTGTTACCAAACCTTTGTCGTTAACACCGGCAATAGCAGCATCGCTGGAAGACCAGGTAACTTCCATGTTTGCACTCAGTTGAACCGTAGCACCAACAGAAACTTCTGCTTGAGCAGGAGTAATCTTCAACTCTGCCTGCGGCTCATCTTTCTTGTTACAAGCCATCAATGTAAGCGCTGCAAGCGCGATAGCAAAAAATTTGTTCGCTTTCATAATGATTTGTGATTAATTGGTTAATAATAAATGTTGATTGTTGTCTTTATCTTTATCGGGGCCCCCGCAAATTTCAATTTGTGGGGAGAGCGAAGGCAATCATGCACTTTATGTTGCAGGGCAACATCCGGATGCATGATTTGCCGAACGCATTAATAACCCGGGTTCTGCTGAATACCGCTTACCGTCCATTCGTTGTTAGGAATAGGATAGACAATATGCTGCTCCTTGTCCCACTCATGAATTTTCCAGAACTGTGCACCTGGATAGCGGCGATCCATATTCAGTTTGTTACGATATACATCGAACGTTCGATGTCCTTCGAACGCCAACTCCATACGACGCTCGTCGAGAACGATGTTCAATGCATTGTCATAGCCGTGCATATTGCTGGAGAACATACCTTCTTCCGGAATGCCTGCACGCTTACGGATCACATCAACATCAGCCAATGCCTCGGCTTTCATGCCCTTGTGTGCATACGCCTCGGCACGGTTGAGAATGACCTCACCCCAACGGCAAAGTACAGGAGAGCTCAACATCGGGTCAGCATTCTGATAACTGAACTTGTTGATAAAAATCATCGGATAACTGAATCCGGTACGAAGTACCATCTCTGGAGCTATGCGGCACATCAAGTCTTTTCCGTCAATATTCACAAAATACTCAATATACTCACCCGCTGCATCCGCTTTTCCTTCACCGTTAATTTTACGTTTCTCTACGGTAACAGTATTTTTATTTACATCCTTGAAGGTATAATTTCCCTCACCATCTGTAGTGACTTTCGCCTTCAGCAATACGCTACCCTGATCTTCCTTGATAGATGCAGGATCCGGATAATACACATAAGTATCGCTTGAACCGGCCTTGTATTGAGGAACCAGAAAATCCTGATAACGGATATCGTCCGGATAACGCTCGTAGAGGTACTTCAGCGGGTCAGAAGGATAAATCTCTCCCCATCCTATACCATCTTTCAGGTACATTGAGCCTATCGAAGACTGACCGCGGTTATCTGTCAATTCATGTGCAATACAGAACAATGTCTCTTTAGAATCTCTTGCGTTCTGGAAATATGTTGCAAATGTAGCAGAGGGTTCCAGTTTGGAAGTAGGATCAGCGCCATTGAGCGCCTCATCCACAGTCTCAATACACTTGTCCCAGTTTTCCATATAGAGATATACACGGCTCAGAATACCCAGCGCAGCTTCTTTGCACGGATAGCCTGCATCACCGCGGGATTTGCCCATCAAGTCTGCAGCCTTGCGGAGATCGGCAGCTATCTGATCATATACCTCGCCTACCGAATTACGCTTTGTAACAGACGCATCACATGAGATTCTCAATGGCACTCCCAGATTATCGCGACCATGCGAATAAGGCTTTGCATATAATGTCACCATATGAAGATGCATCATGCCACGCATGAAATATGCTTCGCCCAACAATTGTTGGTTTTCCGGTTTGCTGGCATCCAAAGTCTCGATAACTTGGTTGGTCATATAAATGATTTTATATCCCACCATCCATAGAGTACCTACATTCTTCAGACCGTCATTCATTGTATAGGTTGTAGCCTCATACAATGGGTCTGTCGTGTGTGCGGACAAACAAATGTTATCCGACGGGAACTCCGTTAGTTGAAAATAATGACGCGCATAGCAGTTTCCAGATGCATATCCTAAGAATTCCACTTCGTCTTTCAATAGAGCATAACAACCGTTCATAATATACTCTGCGCCCTTTGCGTCTTGCAGCAATGCCTCGCTATTCAACTCATCAGAAGGGAAATAGTTGAGACTGCAACTGCCCAAACCGAGCATCATTCCGAGTGCTGCGGTTAAATATAATGCTTTTGTTTTCATAATCTCAAATATTAATTTATTACACATTACACTTTACACATTAGAATGATATTTCTATACCGCCTTGGAAAGTACGGCCGACGGGATAGTTCTCAGAGTAGAAACCTGCAAGATTGCCTGTACCGCCATCCATTCTGATTTCCGGATCCATGCCGGAGAACTTGGTAGCCGTGAAGAGGTTATCAGCACTGAAATAGATGCGGCACTTGGTCATCTTAGCCTTACTGATAAGTTGAGCAGGGAAGTCGTAACCAACGGTCAAGTTCTTGAGACGGAAGTAAGAACCATCCTCCAGATAACGTGACGAAGGTTGGTTAGAACTCAAGTTTCCGCTCAGTTTTGCCTTTGGATGCGTTGCTCCGTTCGGATCCTCAGCCGTCCAACGTTTCCAACCAAGAGGAGAATTCTCAATGGAGAGTTGGTTGTACCCTAAATATGCACCATCTGCATCGTATGCGTGACGGGTATAGTTATAAATCTTGTTACCATACTGGAAGTTACTATTCAAGTGCAGGAAGATACCATTCCAACTAACCGTCGTATTCAGACCGCCGGTGAACAAAGGAGTTGCTGTTCCAACTGCATGAGCCAACGTACCGTTATAATCATTGGTTGTGGTCTTGTTGCCTTCGCCATCCAGGATGTAGTTGCCCTTATCGTCAACGCAATACCACAACGGGTCACCATTTGCCGGATCAACACCTGCCCACTCTTTGATATACCAGGTATAGATGTCATGACCTTCCATTACGCGTTGGTTAACCGAATTTTCGGTCTGGTTGAATGCTCCCTTATTCGGATCATCCTCAGTATGCGGAAGACTCGTTACGCGGTTTTGGTTGAAACCGATATTGAAGCCGATATCCCAACGCCATTTACCGATGTTGATTACGTTTGCATCAATGCTATACTCAATACCACGGTTGCGAACTGAACCTATGTTCTGCATTACCTCATAGAAACCGGTTGACGGAGCTACAGGCACGTTCAGTAACAAACCTGTATTATCCGTCTGATACAGGTCGATAGACATATTGATACGTTTGATGAACGACAGGTCTATTCCGACTGCTGCCATGTTCGCGGTCTCCCAATGCAATACAGGGTTAGCCAAACGGCTCGGCATTGCACCGACTTCACCTTCATACAGCAACGTAGCACCGCCGCCGATAAGGTTTGTGAACGTATAAGTCGAAAGATATTTGTATGCAGGGATATTGTTGTTACCCGTGATACCATAGGAAGCACGAAGTTTCAGGAACGAAACGATGTCCTGACCTTTCATGAAGTCTTCATTCGATATCAACCAGCTGGCTGCTACGGAAGGGAAGTGACCCACACGGTGGTTAGGAGCGAAGATAGAACTTGCCTCCGCACGATAGGTAGCAGTAATGAAATAGCGCTTGTTCCAGTCATAGGAAGCTTGGATAAATGCCGCCCAACTTGCACCCGGGATGTCGTAACCACCGACACCGTACATTGAACTTACGTTCAGCACGTCCATACCGTTCGGCATTTTGATACCGGATGCGCTGACATACTCTGTACGCCATAAGCCGTACTCAAAGCCCACCATTGCGTTGAAAGAGTGCTTGTCCCATTGATAGCCGCCTTTCAGGATATTGGTGGTACCAAAACTCTTGCTCATACCAACACTCTTGCCTACATAACCGTCTTTGTAAGAAGTATCATACACACGTGGGTCAACATAGGAAGTAGAGAGGTAATGACCTGCTCCAAAGGTATTGGTTGTCGTAAAATGCAACCAATCTGTAAAATGTACACCGAGCTGGAGAACGCCTGAGAAGTCGAAATTATCTCCTTTGGAATAGTTGTATTCCGACGAATGTAACGAGTTCCATGTCTCCTGGCTCCACCATTTTCCATTGTTATCAGGACGGGTACCGTTCTCTACGCGTACAAACTTGTTGGTGATATTACCATTCTCGTCATAAACGTACGGGCAATCCCAAGGCATCTTGCCATAAGCATCTGCCATCATTGTCCATGTTGACGGATAATCAACAGTTGATTTCGCAAAATCAACTTTTATGTTCATATCCAGCCATTTCGTAATATCCGCTTTCAGAGAAGCGTGACCGCTTACCTTCTGCATACCGGTCTTGCGGAACGTACCTTGCTCACCGAAGTAGTCGAGTGATACGTAGTATCCTACATGCTCCGATCCACCGTGAACAGCTACGTTGTAGTTCTGAACAACACCTGTCTTAAAGAACTCGTTTTGCCAGTTCCAGTCCACCAATTCTTCCAGGGCAGGATAAGAAACACTGAAAGCAACGGGGCTATACATAGATTTATGGAAATTGTACAACTCCTCTGATTTCATCATTCGGAAGTTACCGAACAAGGCTTGCTTTGCTCCGGCAGTAGCGCGAAGATCAACATGAACCTTGTCGCCCTTCTTGCCGCTCTTGGTCGTAACAACGATTACACCACCGGCAGCGGCAGCACCGTAAATACCGGTCGAACCTGCATCCTTCAATACGGAGATCGTCTCAACATCGTTCGGATTAAATGTACCACCCATTACACCATCAACGACGTAAACAGGCTCACTGCCTGCGGTAATAGATCCTGTACCGCGGATACGAAGCTGTGCCGCGTCACCGGGCTGACCACTGGCGTTGGAAACGGTCAAACCGGCTACTTTACCTTGCAGCATGTTACCTATATCACTGGAGGTAACATCGGTCAACTGCTCTGCGGATACTGTTACAACCGCCGAACTCAACTCGGCTTTCTTTACTGCTGAATAACCGAGGGATACAACCTCTTGCAGTTGTTGAGCATCGGACTCCATGATAACCTGCATACTTGCCACGGCACGAACCTCAATGGTCTTGTAGCCGATGTACGAAAATTGCAGTACAGCCTTGTCGGGAACTGAAATCTCGAAATTACCGTCAAAGTCTGTAATGGTACCTTGTGTCGTACCCTGCACGAGGATACTTACACCAATCAAAGGTTCCGAGCCGTCGGCATCGATAACCTTGCCTTTCACGTTGATGTCAGCAAAAGCTGATACAGCAAGCATCAGGCTCAATAGGATTGCTGGAAATCTTTTCATGTGATTAAATATTTTGGGTTGTTGTCTTTTCTAATATCTGTCAGCATAGCAATCTGTCTTCTGTCAGCTGCGGGGTCCCCACAAATAACATGCAGTGGGGTGCTTTGCAGCGGTCTATTGCTCAACAAGTTTGAGCAAGTAACTCCGCTCAAAGTCCACTTCAATCTTCGGGTTGCTGCCGTCCACGGTGAACTCCTTGGGTTCATCGGCGGCATACTCGATGGCAGTGTACGTCTTGCCGGGCTCCAGTCCGCGGAGTTCCAACGTACCTTTATAAGAAGGAACAGGCACTGTTGCTGCATCCACATGCGCCGGATCCATCGCACCTTCCGGAGCAATAGGATCAACGTAGAACGCATAATACATTGCATCCTTTGCGCTTTCGACTTTCGACTTTTGACTTTCGACTCTTATAACATGCGCCTCCGGATAGTCGTAACCCCATGTGTAGAGGTTCAGGTACTCGCCGCGGGCGAGGTTGTTCTCCTTATAGATCTTCATCCATTTGCGGATGAGTGCTTCTTTCTCCGGTGTCAGCAGGAACGGACCTTCCTTCCAGTTCGGGTTGTCTTTGGGCCAAGTGAACTTTGTGCCTATAACCGATCCCGTACCAATCTGCGAAGCAAAATCGTTGCCTCCGTCCGTCAATTCAACATGGTCGCCGTAGTATGCCAGCTCCGGCGCCATAGCGGCGTATGCTTTGCGTTTCATACGTACCTGACGCGACGACATCGGGTCAGAAGCCACAGCCTGATTGATCTCAGGAACAAGGAAGTAGTTCACCGCACAACCGCACGGGCAAACCTGAATAACTGCATCGGGTTTGTACTGGCGAGCCTGGTCATAAATCTTGCCGAAGTACGTAGGCATCTGCTCCGGCGCATCCCACGGGCTCTCCAATGCGGACGTCTCGTTATAGTCGGGCAGACAGCAGTTCAGGTGCTGACCGTCAATCTTCAAACCGTCGAAGTTCCATCTGTTCAGAAACATATCCAACAGGTCTTTCGTATAGGCATCTACACCCGGATTCACAGGCGACAAATACCAACTGTCCCACCAGGTGATATATTCGTGCGCCCACTCCTCTGTCTTGAGCAAATATTCAGGGTGCTCTTTCACCAACTTCGTATCAGGGTCGGCTGCCAGCGGTGCCCACCACAGTTTGGCTTTCAATCCGCGCTTGTGGCACTCGTCGGTTATGTGACGCATATCTTTGTCACCGCCGGGGAACAGCTCGTTGGTGTTCCAGTCGCCTTCGGCTATCTGGTAACCGTCGTCTATGTCCACCCAAGTGAATCCGAGCTCTGCCACCTTGTCCAGTGTACCCAGTACCATCTTCATCTCAAACGGACGACCGTAACCCCATGCGCACCATACAGGCTCAAACGCCTGCGGCTCCGACGGTTTCATCTGCACGCCTTCGTTGGCCTGCATGTAATCCGAGAACGTACGAAGAGCATTGAAGTAGTCACCCTTGTGGGCATAACGGAAAGCCTTGAAGCATTTCAACGTATCGCCTTGAGCCAACTCTACCGACTGAGGCAGGTCATAATGCAGCGCCATGGTTACTTTGTTGTCGTAGCGTTTCCACTCAACCGGCATTGAGATCATACGCAGCACCGGCTCAAACAGACCGATAGCCTGACCGCCGTCACGCTGCCAGAGATCCACTACAGGGATACCTCCGCCGTAATCGGTGTTGTTCATGCCCAGGTAGTTGTCCTTCTGGAATCCCTCCTTCACCGGCAGCACCCAGTCCATACGTGCGCTCGTGCTGCTCGGCTGAAGCGACCACACGACATCTTCCTTCGCCTCAACAACCGTACGGCAAAGCTCGTATGCTTTGACGGTCACAGGCTTGCCCAGATTGATGAACTGCGTCTCTACCACCTGCAATCCCGGCACTCCGTCAACATTCGTCACGGTCTGCTGCTTGATCACATGCAGTCCGTCACGCTGATAGGGGAACTCCTGCATATCGGCTTCGGCACAGATCAGTCGCTCTGTCTCCTGTTTCGGCTGGCAAGAAGCAAGACAAATGACCGCTACGCTCAAAGATAAAAGATAAAGGACTTTTTTCATAACTTTTCGTAATGTCGGTGTTACGTGATGTCGTTATCTCTATTATTTATACTCGTTGAGTATCCGCGCTGCGTTATCGTGATAGATCTTCTTCAGCACCTCGTCAGGCAGGTTGAATCCGCTCAGCGCCCAGTGGTATCCGTACTCGGGGATATAGAAGTGCTCGTCGTTCGTCTCCAGTACACGGAAGATATTGCGGTACATCTGCAACTCATAGCCGTTGTCCGTGCCGAACAGTACGCGATCCTGATACTTGATTAGGAACTCGCGTGTAGCGCGCGGCGTGTGCGCGGATTCAGCTACGCGGGCAGCGATATCCACATACATGTTCGGATACTTGTCCAGCATCTCACCCAGGCGAACCCAGTCGTGCGACATGTTCAGGTAATGGCAGGCGATGAACAATGTACCCGGATTCTCGCGTACGGCGTTCTCAAAACTCTCAACCAGCTTCCAGTAGCCGTAGCAGTTCGTGGTATCCACGTGCCAGTTCACGGCATTTACCAGACCGTCGTTCGTTGCATCCATCGGCAGGTACATCCAGTACGGCTCGGCTATATGAATGCTGATCGGCATCTTCAACTCACCGGCTTTGCGGATCAGCGGCTGGATACGCGGGTCGTCGATATGAATATCCTTGCCTTCTACAGGACGAGCATACAGGTCACCTTCGCCTTTGTCGCCCAACTCGCCTATACCTACAGCACCCAGCTCGTTATGATAGCGCTCCAGCAATTGGCAAGCCTTCTGAATACCTTCCTCGCTCATGTCCGAGTAATCGAAGCAGCACCAGAAGCGGAAACGGTCTTTGTACGGAGCGTATAGTTCTACCACCTCCTCAAACGGACGACCGATCCACGAGCAATGCATTACTGCGGTGTGCAGCACGCCAACCTCGTCCATGTTCTTGCACCACTGTTCGATATCGGCTGCGCTTTCAACGTAGTCGTGCGAGTGCATATCAATTATCGGGAACTTAGCCTTATCCACCTGCGTTACAGGGATATTGTTCACAACAGTCGGATTAAAATCCTTCAGCAGAATCTTGTCCACAGGGTTTGCCGATTCGCCCGAAGGCTTCGCATTGCAAGCTGCCAAAACTACAGCGGCGAAGAATAGGTAGAAGAGTTTTTTCATGTCAGTCAATGGTTTATATCCAAAGCGCGTACGAAAACATATTACACGCTTTATTTTTTCGGCTGCAAAGTTACAAAAAAATTTGCAATTTTCAGGTGTCAAAACATATGCTCTATAACATATTTTCGAAACACAACCGCATAACACATATATTTTCAATATATTACAAACAACGAAACCCGTAACACAACCATTTCGCAATGTTTCGAAAAGAACAAACGAAACTTTTTATTTGCAAATATGATTTTTTTTTTGTAATTTTGCACCCGAAATGACCAAATAACCAAATCGTAAATACCCTCATGAATTCATCATCTGCAAAAGAGCGCAGGGCGCTCATACTACAAATGCTCGAACAGAAGCAGGAGGTCCAGGTCACCGAGCTTAGCCGCCAAACCGGTATATCGGAAGTGACTATACGAAAGGATCTGACCATTCTACAGAACCGGCATCTGCTGCTGCGGACGCGAGGCGGAGCGATGCGCAAACCTGTGGAGAACACCAACGAGGAAACAGCTATCGATCGTAAGCGGCTGTTCAACATCAAGGACAAAGAACGCATCGGTGAAGAAGCTGCCAAACTCATCAAGGACGGTGACTTCATTATGCTCGACTCAGGCACAACTACGCTCGAGGTCGCACGACATCTCGGGCAGTTCCACCACCTGCGTATTCTGACTAACGCCATGAACATCGCCACCGAACTGATGCAGTACAAGCGGTTTGATGTCGTACTGCTGGGCGGAAACGTGCGTATCAACAGCCACTCTATGGTCGGACCGCTCGCACTTTCTGTCTTGCGTAACTTCAGAGGCTACAAACTGTTCCTCGGCGTGGACTCGTTCTCATTCGAGAACGGTGTAAGCACGCCCGATCTTGAGGAAGCGCTGCTCAACCAGGTTATGGTGCAGCAGGCGGCTAAGGTCATTGCGGTCTTCGACTCATCGAAGTTCAACAAACGAAGTTTCGTTCACGTCGCCAATGTTAACGAACTGGACTGCATCATTACCGACCACGCTATTCCCATCGGAATGCCGGGCAAACTCAAATCTGCCGGAGTGGAGGTTCGGCTCGTCTAATCCCGTTATCTATCTTTTATCGCTCCGTTTCTGCTCTTTTATACATCTTTTTTCGACCCAAACACGTAAACGACACGATAACGACACGTAAACGACACGTAAACGAATCGTAATCGAAACGTAATCGGATGCTACTCTTATCCTACTGTCTTCATAACAAACAAACATTCTTATAATCAGCAAACAAGCCTCCGCATGTGCAGAGGCTTGTTTGCTATTCATCATCCTTTGTCAGGATGAGTATGTCGGCAAAGGATTGCTTATTGCAGTTGTCCTTGTGCGTTGAACATCTGACCGTCGCGAATGATGAACAACTGACCGTTGATGATCATCTTCTGTGCCTTAACAGCAACATTGGTGTTGTCAATAGCAGAAGCGACAGGGAAGGTGATATTCAGGGCGTTGGTAGCGAATGTCCATGTCAGAGTGTATTCGCCGGCTACGTCAGCCTGAAGAACCATGTTGTCACCGTTTCCGGTAATATTCTCAGCACCGGTGAATTCGCGATGATAGCTGTAGCCGTTCGAACGCCAGTCGCCACCGTTCAGGATAACCTTGAACTCATAGTTGCCCGGTTCAAGATTCAGAGCGCCGGTAGCAGTCTCTTTGTTGTCTGCGAGGACAAATACTACTTCAGCAGCCCAGCTGTCCCATCCTCCCTTGGCGGAAACGGTAGGATCAATCTCTGCCGAACCGGTCTTGACCAGTTCTGCACCTACATTACCGGAAGCCGGAGTGAAAGTAATCTTGAGGGTATAAGTAGCAGCCTCAGAAACATTCAGAGCATAGTTCTGTGCAGGCCAAGCGGTTGTCCATGCGTGATCTTGGCAAACCTTGAACTCGATCGTACCGGCGGGCAGTTCGAGATTGGCTTTCTCCCATTTGTACGAGCCGTCGTCTTGCTTAGCCATATCGTTGGCAGTGTTTGTCGGATCCCAAGCAGTACCGAAAGCAACAGCCGAACTACCGGCTACGGTATATGTATGCTCTACGCCTGAAGGCTCTACATACGGACCGACAACGATAGCTAAAAGCACTTTTTCATTCGGCATGTACCCGAACTCAACGGTATCCTTTGCCTTCAATGTGGTCGGCTGATCATTGGCGTCGAATGCTGCAATATTCTCTATTGGGTACCAATCTGAACCTTCGTCAGACGCAGCAGTATTGATGTTCACACCTGTACCGCCGAATACAACACCTTCCAATTTGTAGTTACCGTCCTGAAGCTTAGTCATTTCTTTCCATGTCCAATCAGAAGCAGCGTCCCAGTTGTTCTTCAGGTAGTATTTAACTTCAGGAGCAACACTCGGAACCCAACGCGGGTCACCGATAGGCTGACCATCGTTCATTGTCAGAGCAGGCGAACCCTCACCAAGCGTATAGTTTCCATTAGCTGCATCTACAAACTTAGGATCAACTTGCGTGCAATTATTCTTTGTAACCGAGCTATGAATACCTGTTCCACTATCTTTCAGATAATTGAAGGTAATGCAGTTATTAGCTGTCACACCGCGCATAGCACGAATGCCGTCTTGTGCTGTAGCCAGCATGAAGATACTATTGGATACGACACCTTTCGTAATCGTAACTTTGGACACAGCGGAGTAATCCGTGTTCATCGGTATTGCATCATAGAATGTACAATGATCAACAAGGAAATCTGCATCTGTTGCTCTTACATCAATAACACCTGCGTAGTAACTGCTTGCATCTGTTGTAATATTAGCAATCGTTGAATTGGTAATTTGAACTTTGATTGCAGCTGTACTTTCCACAAACAGAATGCTCTTCATAATATTGTGGAAATAGCAGTTATCAACATACACGTTTGCCAATCTGTTGCTGGAAGAGCAGTACAGCATTGATTTGTTGAGGGTGAATCCATAGAACTCGCATCCCTTTAGGCTCAAGCTGTTTGCCTCATTGGCATCCGTTGCATAAATCAGGTGCTCATACCATGTAGCAAGTTCAGTCAGACGCGAAACATCAAACTTGATGTTCTCAAATTTTGCGTAAGCTCCATTAGTAATGGTGATTGGTACTTGTGGTTGGATAAGTACATTAGCTCCCTCAGCAGCTTTGACTGTAACACTCTTGCCATCAAAAGCAATGTAGTTGCCATTTGACTCTACATACGTACCGGCAGCCATAACAATTTCATCGCCATCGGCAGCACTATTCAGTGCAAGACGCAAAGCGTCTGGTGTTTCGTTGGTGATGTTTATCACCGCAGCATTCGCTGCAACCGCAATCAGCATCGCAGCAAAAAATGAAAAAAACTTTTTCATACTTTTAGAATTTTGGTTAATAAATATGGGTTAATTGGTTAGTGTTTCTGTTCTGTGGATATTGGGATTTATTTAAAGTATCGACAAAACATCGATATTTCCTCGATAAAACCCCGATGGAACGGAACGTTTTTTTGTTTTCTACACCTCTGCAATAATCCGGTTAAGACTATTGCAGAGGCGAGAAATCCGAGCGCAAAGATATAATATATTCTGAATAAATGCAAGAAATCTACTCAAAATTTTTCATATTTTTGCATTTTTACGTTATTGGGCTATTTTTTGGCCCAAAACATTGTACGTTTTTCCGTCAATTTGTATGAACACTTGCCCGTCGCGTAGATAGCGGTTCGTGTTGGCAGCCTCATTCACGTTGCTGACAGCCTGCGTAGCATCGATATAGATGTATCCGCCGAAAGCAGCCCAATCCTCGTTGCCAGCGGGACGGAAATAGACAGTCTTGAGTCCTGCGTGTGCCGCATCAACCTCATAACCGTCCTGGAATCCTGCAGGATACCAGGTCTCTTCGCCTTCGGAAATTCCAACCACTTTGAGCAGCATTCCTGCCTCAAGTTGTGTCTCCAGGATAAATTCGCCTGCCACCTCGGCACTTTCGGTGAACCTGTACTCGTCCAGAGCCGCCCATTCGGTCATCGAACCGACGAGATAGTAGGTAGGCGGTTCGGGGCACTCGGTCTCCTCGATAATCACACCGTAAATCTCGATAACATCGCCTGCGCTGGCATAGCCGAAGTCAAGCACAAGAAGTCCTGTGCTGCCCTTTTCGCCGAGAACACCTTTCACAACTTCGTCATATACATACTCGTCGTTTGCACCGAGGTTGATAGTCTGGTTCTCGTAGATAACATTGGGCACATTGTTGTCGTCCTGCCACTTGAGCGTAACACCGTTGATGTCGTTGTTGGCTTTCATCTTCAGTGCAACGTGATAGCACTTGCCGTCCTCGGCAGGAATACCCTGGTACTTAACCTGTGCCAGCCATTGGCCGTTTTTGTTCTCGCGGATATAGACGGTTGCTTTCTCAGCTGCGGGGTCAAAGGTGATATAGGAGTTCGTCTCCTGCGTCCAACTTGCATCGCCGAACCAGGAATCCCATGGTCCGAGGTTAGCGCCTTCAGCCAGGATATATCCTTCGTACCAATCTTCGCCACCGAGTCCGTTTGGATCGAAATAAACCGTGTACTCTCCGGAAGCCTTCACCTTGAAGTTTTCAGCCGCCATCGGGAACCAGTTGGCGTCACTGATTGACAAGCCGTCGGACTTAGCCACCTTGAACTCGTCACCGGCAAACAAAGTCAACTTGATAGTGTACTCGTCGCCCTCGGCTGCTTTCACCAGTTTGAACTTCGGATCGGCTACCCACTCGGTCATATTACCAACGAGGTAATACTCCATTTGCGGAATCCAACGCGGGTCACCCAGGTCCGAACCTTCTGTACCAGCGCCCAATACAGGCGAAGCGGCGTCAACGCGATAGTCAGCGTTGGCTGCATCTACGAACTTCGGATCGCCTGTAATGCAGTCGGTAACAGTCGGACCGCTGTGGATACCGGTGTTATCGTCCTTGGTATAATTGTATATCAGGCAGTTCTTAACCTCACCGTCGGCAACATATACGGCACGACCGTCGGCATACTCCTCGGGCATTGCGAATATACAGTTGGATACAACCGGTGCAACGGTGTTAGGGATCTTGATTGCGCCGTAATCCGTGTTCTTTGCCTGCGCGTTGTAGAACGTACAGTGATCAATCAGCACCGATCCGGTAGTAGCCTGCACATCAATCACGCCAATCGACGGAGCGCTGGCATCGGTAGTGATATTGGCAAACGTGGAGTTCTTGATCACCAAGCCCGCTATACTTGCATACTTCAGGTAAACACAGTTATACAGGTTGTCGTGGAAATAGCAATTGTTAATCACAAGTGAGTCCAACTGGCGGTCCGAACGGGTGTGAATAATGGCATTGCTCTTCTGCTTCCAGCCATAGAACTCGCAACCATTCAGGATAACCTTCTTGCCTTCCGTACCGTCGGCAGGTACAATAATCTCACTGTAACTGCCCATGTCACTCAGGTGTCCGCAATCGAATTTGATATTGATGAACTCGGCGCGTGCACCCGACTTGAGTCGTACAGGCACTTTGGGCACAACGATCACTTCGGCACCCTCTTCAGCCATGACAGTCACATCCTTGCCGGTGAAAGCGATATAATCGCTATTCGACTCCTCATACGTACCTGCAGCCATCATGATTACATCGCCGGAAGCCGCACCGCCCAGCGCCTTGCGCAGTGCATCCGATGTGCCGTTGTTGATATTGATGACCGCTGCGTTCATTGCCCATGCTGTGAGCAGTGCTACGCATAATGAAAATACCTTTTTCATATTGGTTACATTTAGTTGGTTCTACTTCTTGTTGACTGTTTTATTGTTCAACCTTCTGACCAAGAACGTTGTACACCTGTCCGTTCTTAAGGATCAGTATCTGCCCGTCGCGGATAAACTTCTCACCTTCGGTCATTACAGTATTGAGGTTGTCAACACCCAGACTTATAGCTGTGTGCGGTTTGGTACGCTTAATCTGCATCGTGTTGATCAGGTTAGCGGTGCCGTTGGCATTGGCTGTGAAGGAGTTGAGCTCTATGCAATCGCTCTTGACGGTGAACTTGGTGAACGACGGTGCACCCGGCTGACCGAACATACCGGTCATCAGGTCAAAGTAGTTGGCAACTTTGTGCTTGTCGTAGTTGGCATCCATCTTCTCGCGATCGTACGGATAATAACGTTTGCGTCCGCAGGTAGCACCGATAAAGTACAATGTACCGTCGTCGGTAGTATATGTACCGCCTTCTACACCGGTCATATTCGTATTGGTGTTGATAGCTACGTGCGTAGTGTCGGCAACAGAACCTTCTACCACCGTACGAGTGTCGGGATTAACCGGGCCAATCACCTCATAGCAGTGATCGTGCCCCTGGATAGCCAGGTCAATCTCGCACTCCTTGAGGATAGGCAACATAATCTCGCGGAACAGCGGTGTCTCGCTATCTACCGAGTGACCCGAGCCGGAGAAGATGTTCTTGTGCGACAGGGTTACACGGTACTTGGTGTTGGGGTGCAGAGCAATCTGCTCCTTGAACCAGTTCTTCACATCCACCGACAGATAGGTCGATTTCATCGAAGACTCACCTTCCGACGAACGCCACCAGTCTTGCAGCGAATAAACGAGGAAGAGTACGTCGCCATATACGAAACTGTACGTGATACCATGGAACTGCGGGCGATAAGATGCCGGCACGGACATGGCAAAATCAGTCGGTGTATTGAAGTGATAATCGTAGTTCAGGTTTTCGCTGTCATCATGGTTACCGTCAGTCGGAACAATCGGCATCTTCATGATTACAGGTTTGATACTTTCCTCAAACCAGCGCTCCCACTCCCACTCACTGTTAGCGTTTGTACCTGTTTCTACAAAATCACCCGGGAAGAGGCAGAAACGTGCATCCGGCACCGTGTTTGCAGCTGCCGTAGCACACCACTTGGCATTCTCGACATACTCGGCATCCTGAATATGGCTATCCGTCATGTACAGGAACGAGTATTCGCCTTGTGCGGAATTTTGCGTACGGAAACGTGCAATCGGGCTCCAGTGGCCTTCGTATCCTACACGCCAGCTATACGCTGTACCCGGCATCAGGTTCGTTGCAATCGCCTTGTGGCTCACATACTTGAATGCAGTCTTGTTGCTCATACCCGTTGCTTTCAGCAGACCCGAGGTGGACACAGCATAACGCAGATCCTTGGTGACTGTTGCCTCTGCATCAAGTGTCAGCACATTGTCGCCTTCGAAATCAGCAGCAACAGCATTAGCCTTGGCAATGATCTGTACCTTGCCGTCCATGATACCTTCGTTGGTGAACCATGCAAACGCCATGTTCGTGCGCGGGTTACCGTTGATGTTTGCCACCATACAGTACGGCTCCTCTTTCGGCACGAGCTTGGTAGCAGCCTCGTACATTGCGTCAATCTTGCCCTGAATAGCCTCAATCTCCTCAGCCGAAGCCCAGAAACTGTCAACGCGTGCAGCCTCTTTGGCTACCCAGAACGGAATAAACGAAGGAATAGTATAATCCTCTATCTTGTAGAGTTCGTCTGCCTCCAACACCTCTTTCGGGAAGAGTACAGGAGGCTTCGGAGCAATCACGGCTACCAGATAATCCGTGAATCCGCCGTCAACACTGGTAGCACGGATATTGGTCTTGCCCTCCGCAACACCGGTCACAACGCCGCGCTCGTCCACTATAGCAATTGCAGGGTCGTCACTCTTCCAGGTGAGCTGCTTGTTGGTTGCCTTGCGCGGAGTAAAGATCACGGTTGCGCTTGCCATACTCTCAGCATAGATGAAGAGTGTATCCTGAAAGATATCTATTCCCTCCAGCGGTATAATCGGAGCATCAGGGTCGTACTCGTATGCACCCACATCTACACCTGCGCCCTTCGGTCTTGCCACACCGGCAAGGTCAGTAGCAGGAGCTTGGTCAGCCAAACCCTTGTCAATCAGGAACGAACCTGCCTCAATCGACCAGTCCGCTGCCTGCATTTCTGCTACCTGCGCAGGATTCGTAGGTACCCCCACGAAACTGGTCGGCGCTACGAAACGCGGACCGTCAGCAGCACTGTTATCGGCATTGAGAGTCAAACTGATAAACGGTGAAGCATTGAATCCCTGATCAGCGATATTGTGGCTTGATGGACTGCCGGCGACATAGTTCGCCGGATCGGCAAAACCGTCCTCGCCTCTGTTACCCCACATAACCGAGTTATACACCGGATTATCCGAGTGAATACCGGCATATTTGGCACCGTAGTTATTGGCGAATGTACAGTTGGTTACTATACCCGACGGATTATACACGCCACCTGAGTTGGGCCAGCTGTCGCCGCCTGTATTATTATAGAACACACAGTTGGTGATCGTACCTCCACGCATTGCAACCGAACCATAACCGCCTTCGCAACCGCGAATGATACAATTCACGATGGTTGCACTTTCACTGTGGATAGCACTTGCCGAACTGGCGGCAGTACACAACTCGATAAGACAATTGCTGATGACACAGGGAAGATTCTTGTTATCCTGTTTCGCATAGATAGCAGCAGCCGACTGCGAGTGGCAGTTGCGGATGATACAATTGTTGAGGGTCATGTTACCGCGCATATACGATGCGCTACCGGATGAAGCATACTCTGAGTTTTGCAGTACCAGACCGTCAAAGAGTAGCGGAATAGTCGGTTCTGTTTCAGCCTTGATAAGACACTTCCCCAAGTCGGTTCCGTCCATAATGGTCTGGAACGCTTCCGGATCACGCATACCGGAGGCTGCATCGTAGCCGCCGAGAATGGATACGAACTTATTCGTGGTGATCGTCACGCGCTCGTTGTACGAACCGGCAGCCACAAACAGCGTATCACCGTCCGCACAAGCGCCGAAACCCTGTGCCATCGTTTTCATGGCAGAAGACCACGACAAGCCGTCATTGCTGTCATCACCGGTTGCCTGGCTGACATAATGGTTGCTTGCAGATGCCCATAGCACTATCGTGCTGAGCATCAATAGGGATAGAATTCTTTTCATGTTATGAATATTTTGAGGTTAATATCTTCGTGATCCTACAATCCGGGAGTAGGAACGCCGTGCGCCTTGTTGCGAACCACCTTCATCGTGTTGAACAGCGTAACGTTGCCCTCATCATCATCTGCCGTATAGGAGTTGAACTCGATGCAGTCGCTCTTAACCGTAATCTTCGTGAACGAAGGCTTCTCGGGCTGACCGAACATACCGGTGAACAGATCAAAGTAGTTCTTTACATTATGGTGCTTGTTGTCGAAAATCGTCTCAATGTCCTCTGCATAATCATCCTCCATCCGTTCGCGACTGTGGGGATAATAACGCTTATGTCCACAGGTGGCGCCAATGAAGTAGAACGTGCCGTCATCCGTGCAGAACGTACCGCCCTTCTTGCCGGTCATGTTCTTGTTGCGGTCAACAGCTACATCCTCTACATCGCTAATGGCACTCAGTATAGGTGTGCAGTCGTCAGGATTAACCGGACCGATAACCTCGTAGGTGTGGTCATGTCCCTGCAGAGCGATATCAATCTCGCAAGCCTTGAAGGTCGGCAACATACATTTGCGGAACAAAGGCGGCTCTTCGTCGGTCGAGTGATCCGAACCGGAGAACAGGTTGAAGTGTGCCAGTGAGATGCGGTACTTCGTGTCGGGGTTCTCAATCACCGTCTGCCTGAACCATTTGCTTACGTGCTCGTCAAGATACGTTGACCACGTACGGGCTACCTGGTCATAACTCTCACGCCAGAAATCCTGCATCGAGAATACCAGGAACAGTACATCGCCGTACACGAAGTTATACACTATACCTTCAAACTGCGGTTTGTTGGTAATGTTGTAATTAAACCAGTTGTCGGTGTTGAAGTGGTAGGTATAGTTGATGTTCGGGCTGTCGTCATGGTTGCCGTCAGTCACCGCCATCGGCATTGTTTTGATTACCGGTTCAAGTGCCTCCTCAAACCAGCGTTCCCACTCCCACTCGGAGTTGTTGGCATCGCCATCCTCAACAAAGTCACCCGGGAACACACAGAAACGTGCATCAGGAACAGTCTTTACTGCTGCCAGTGCACAACGGCGGGCTTCTTTGATGTATGTATCGTTCATAATATGACTGTCGGTCATGTAGATGAACGAGAACTCTCCCTGAGCGGCATCCTCGGTGCGGAAATGTCCGATAGGACTCCAGTGTCCCTCGTAACCGCAACGCCACGAGTATGCTGTACCGGGAGTAAGGTCGGTGGCTACAGCTTTGTGGCTGATGTATTTGTATCGCACACTTGCTTTAATTCCTGACTTGTTGACGATATACGTCGCCTTGCCGGAGTAACGCAAGGACTTGGTTTGCGTAGCACCTGCAGGTACGGTAATAACATTACCACTCTCAAAGTCTGCCTCTTTGGCATCCTCTACAGCTACAATCTGCACCTCGCCGTCGGTCACGCCGTCGTTGGTGAACCACGCAAAACCCATACGGGTCTTCGGGTCACCGTTAATGTTCGCTATCATGCAGTAAGGTTCGGTTTTCGGTACAAGATTCTTGATTGCCTGACGCAAAGCTTGTTTGTTAGCCTCGCTGGAGTCCTTGGTGCAAGCCTGAATGGCAATCTTCAACATCGTGTGGCTGGGCACTGTGTAGTCAGCTACCGTGTACAACGAGTCTGCCATCTCCCACTCTGTCTTGGAAACAATCTGTTCGGTAGAATCTTTGGGCTCGGGCTTCGGATCATCCGGTTCTACAACAGGATCGGGTTTACAAGCTGCAAACAATACCATGCAGCTAACCATCAGGAGGGAATAAATCTTTTTCATTGTAGTATTATTTTATTCGTTATATCGTCATTACGTGATCTCGGGCCACGAGCTTTATTTAGTCACCGTTATCTCATTGAATAGTTCAATCTTGCCGTTGGGTAGCACCTTGAACGACTCAAGTAGCAGGTCTTTCTTCCTTACTGTTACGCGCGTGTACGAGGGCGCACCCGGCTGACCGAACATTCCTGTAAACAAGTCGAAGTAGTTGTCAATCTTATGAATATGCTTTGAGGCATCCATCTCCTCGCGGCTGAGCGGTGTATAACGCTTCGCACCGCAGGTAGCGCCTATGAAATATAAAGTACCGTCTTTCACATTATAGGTTCCGCCTTTCTTGCCGGTCAGGTTTCGCAGCGAATCCACCGGCACGGACTGCTGACCGCTGATAGCTGACAGTAGTGGCTTGCGCGTGTCGGGGTCCACCGGACCTATAATCTCGTACGTATGGTCGTGACCTTGCAGCACAAGGTCGATCTTGCAATCTTTCATAACCGGCAATAGTGTCTTGCGCAGCAGTGGCGTCTCTTTGTCGCGCTGATGGTCAGAACCGGAGAACAGGTTCTTGTGCACCAGTCCCACACGCCACTTGGCATCGGGGTAAGCTGCTACCTGCCGGCGGAACCAGCCGCCCAAATCGCGTTCCAGGTACTCTGACGTGCCGGCAGCATAATCATACTCACCGCGCCAGAAGTCCTGCTCCGAGAACGCGATAAGCTGCATCGGACCGTACTCAAACGAGTAGTTGATACCTGCGAATTGCGGACGAACTTTCGTCTGCAAATTAAACGTGGTATCGGTATTGAAGTGATACGTATAGTTCAGTAGTGGCGAATCATCGTGATTGCCATCGGTAGGAACGATAGGCATACGCATGATCACCGGCCGCAACACTTCCTCAAACCAACGCTCCCACTCCCATTCACTGTTATTGTCTGTGCCTGTATCCACAAAGTCGCCCGGGAACACGCAGAACCGTGCATCCCTCTCATATCGTGCCACCGCCTCGGCACACAGGCGAGCGGCATCGATATACTCCTGATTCTGTATATGACTGTCGGTCATATAGATGAACGAGAACTCCTCCTGTTCGACATCTGCGGTACGGAAGTGTCCTGTTTCGCTCCAATGTCCTTCGGTGCCTACGCGCCAGCTGTACTCTGTACCCGGCTTCAAACCGGTCGCTACAGCCTTGTGACTCACATAGCGGAACGCTGTACGCTTGTCAATCTTCGCCTTCTTCAGTATCCCCGAACTGGAAATAGCGTAGTGTAATGGTACGGTGGTTGTTGCGGTCGCCGGAAACACCAGCCTCTCACCTCTAATCTCCCAAAGCTCCACTACTCCGTCCGTCACCCCTTCGTTGGTAAACCAGCAGAACGCCATACGCGTCTTTGGATCACCGTTGATATTCGCCACTGCGCAGTACGGCGCTTCCGGTTCCACCAATACAGCCGAATCCTTGGTTTGTAAGAACTGTATGAACGAAGGTACGGTGTAATCCACCTTATTATATAGTATATAGTCTGACGGTTGCTCTCTACGCTCCGCCGGTGCCATCTTTGCAATGCGGTGTGTCGGCTCGCCTATACTGTAGTCAGCCGCCAGCACGATCGCCTCCTCTGCCTCGGTCACAGGCACACCGGCAAACGTACTCGGGTCGCGGAAATGCGGACCGTCAGCCGACTCATTGTCACTGCTCAGCCAAGGCTGCTCAAAGAAGTGCGCCTCAAAGCCCTCATCCGCACGGCTCATGCCGGATGTGCTTTCGTCAGACACATAGTTAGTCGGATCCACAAAGCCGTACTCGTTCACGTTACCCCACATTGTACAGGCATACACCGAACTCTCGCTGTGTATGCCGCCGTAGCGGTCGCCATAGTTGTTGGCTATGGTGCAATGGATGAGTGTGCCGTCGAAGTTCGCCACGCCGCCTGCATCAGGCCAGTCATGACCCGTAGCGGTGCAGTTGTGTATAACGCACTCCTCTAACTTCGCGCCCAAAGCAGAAGCCTCGGGCAAGTCACCTTTGATCAGCACACCGCCGCATTGTACGCCGCTGCAACCGCGTACAACACAATGACGCATCGATACTTTGCCGCGAAGCCATGCGCCACCGCCACGCTGCTCATGACGTGCGTTCTGCAAAACGAAGTCTTCCACATGTGTCGGCAATTGGCAATCCTGCTCGCAACTGATCAGTCGCGAACGAAGACCTTTGCCCTCCAGTACAGACTTCTGCTGATGATTACGTCTGCGCTTGTCGAATGGTTCGAATGCTGTGCAGCCGCCTATCACGGTTATACCGTCCTTCAGTACAATAGCCTCGTGATACGTCCCGACCTCAACAAACAGTGTGTCGCCCGCATGGCAGTTGTCTATACCCAGCCGCAATGTGGCTTGTGCGGCCTCCCAACTACGACCGTCCTCGCGGTCATCGCCGTCCACACGCACGTACCACGTAGCCGCTGACGCACTCAGCGCCAGCGCTACGAGATACATTGTGTAAATCAGTCGTTTCATTGCGTCTTTTCTCTTTCAGCGAAGCGGTCTATATTCTATCAGCGAAGCGGTCTCTATCTGCTCCACCCGAACCGCTCGCGGCCGACCTTCTCCACATCCTCGCGGCAGGTGAAGGCTGTCGTACCGCCGGCTGCGGTGGTGTTCACAGCTCCGGTCATATTGCCGTACTCCTGGCACTTGTCCAGCGGGTCACCGGAGGCCAGACGGGTGATAAAGCCCGAGTTGAACGAGTCGCCTGCACCGATGCAGTCCACCACGTTCTTGTTCAGCAATGCGTCCTGCTTGCGGTCGGGCATACCCTTACGCATCAGTATCGAGCCTTTGCTGCCGCACTTGATAACGGCGGCGTTGGTGTACGGGCGGATCTTCTCTATCGCCTCTTCCAGAGTCTCGCTCCTGGTCAGGAACTTCAGCTCCGTCTCGTTCGGCATAAATACCGTTACCAGCGGCAACACTTTCTTCAGGTCGATATCCCAACGCTCCATCGGATCCCATTGGCTGTCCAGCGAGGTGGTTACACCGTTTTGCTTGCACAACTCCAGGATCTTCAGCAAGTCACGCTTGATACCGCTCTGCATAAAGATAGAGGATATATGTATATGTTTGGTCTCGGTGAACACATCGGGATTGATATCGCTGAGCGACATATAATCCATTGCGCCCTGATAGGTCAGATTAGCGCGATCCTCGTCGTAACTCATGCAGATGGTTGCACCCGTGGCATATTTCTTCTGGCGGATGATGAATCGTGTGTTCACATCTTTGGCACGCAGACTGCTGGCAACCAGGTCACCGAAACTGTCATCGCCGATCATACCGCAGAAAGCCACTTTCGCACCCAGCGCTGCTGCGTTGGCGGCAAAAATAGCGGTACTGCTACCTAAGGTCAGAGTCATCTGCTTGGCGAACTTCTCTTTGCCGATCTCAGGCTCACCCTCTATCTGGTTGAGTATCAGATCTACATTCAGCTCACCTAAGGCTATAATATCAAATTGTTTCATGGTTTTTATTTTTAATCTAATGTAATATATCTTTTATCTTTGAGCGCAGCGGTCTTTTTTCTTTGAGCGCAGCGGTCTAAATTTTACATCTTACTCTTAAACAACTCCCACATCTTCGTGCTCCAGTTCTTCGGATAGTCATGTCCCATCTCCGGACCGAATATGTACTGTTTGTCAGCCGCGGGGGTAGCAAGGTTGTTGAACGGCACAATGTTCGTCCGCGGCGGGCACACACCGTCTTGCAATCCGCTGCTGGCGAGCACCGGGCAGGAGATACGTGTAGCAAGGTTCTTCGTATCGAAGTACGACAGGAATCGCAGCATCTCTTCCTTTGTCATGGAGCCTTGACAGCGTTTGGAAGTCTCGGCTGCCAGACCGCCGATGTCCATGGCGTCGGCATAATCGCCCAGAAACGCAACGTTGCACGCAATGGCAGCACACGGATAATCGCTCAGCGCAGCGCACGCATACGTCAGCGCACCGCCTTGGCTCGAACCTTCGGCAAACAGCTTGGTCATATCGCTCGACTCACGGGTCGCCATGAAACGCACCGCTTGCACCACATCCATAAACGCACCACGATAGTACCACGTGTCAGCATTGCCGAAATGGTACGAGAACCAGTCGCCGTATATATTCTCGCAATCCTCTGTCACACCGGGGTTACCCGTCGAGGCGGGACGGTTGTTCAGATACTGTCCGCGATGCGACAGATAGAACTCGGCATACTGCGACGTACCACCGCTCGGACACTCGCACTTGCTCTTGCTGCCCTGCGTGTCATAGCCGTAGAAGTGCATGATCACAGGGTGCTTCTGGCCGTCCTGAGGCTCGCAGTAGTATCCGCGAATCTTAACAGGTTCACCTTCCGGATCGTCGGGCACGGAGAACATCTCCACCAGATAAACCTTGCGCGTCGCACTACTCTTCTCCGGTAACTCAATCAGGTTAGCGTTCATATCAACGGCTGCCAACTGATCCTTGGCTGTCTGCCAGAACGAATCGAAGTCAGACTGCTTGTCAGGCGCAGACTCTATCTTGAACGGATCGATGGCGAAGTTGAAGTGACGGGCTGCCTTGTTGTTAACAAAGCAACTGGCGCGGTATATACCCGGCTCCAGAGCTCGGGTCGTGGTGGCCTTGTAGTCAAGCGCTCCGTTTGCGGGGATAACCACGCTGTCTGCCACGGTCTCCACTTCTTTCTTCTTGTCTGTCGCATAACGAACCGACACACCCACTTTCACATCCGTCGCGTTGCCGTTCTCGATATGAATCGTTATATCAGGCTTGCCGCTCCACACCCAGTCATCGGTCACAGGAACAGACTGCTTGATCAGCGACAGGTCGGCAGGCTCAGGAGTATCAGGCGTCCCCTGTTCCTGCGGATTGGGATCGTCCTGGGGCACGGGACCTTTGCAGCCACCGCATGCCACCAGAACCATCGCCATCAGCCAAATCAGAAATATTGAATACTTCTTAATCATAATGCTTTTGTTTTTGTCAAGTGAGTTGCGAAACACTCAACCCTAAACGCTAAACGTTCAACCCTCAACGCTCCATACGGCTTTAGCCGATCGTTCGAGGCTTGCCGAGATAAGAACTCTCAACCCTAAACCCCCTTCATATAATCATTGAGGTTCACAATATTGAACGCATTATAGTATTTGTCCATATTGTGCTCAATGCGCATCAGCACGATCTCCTCGGCTTGTATGCCGAAGCGCTCCAGATTGTCATAGAGAAGCTGACGGGCTACCAGTACCTCAGGCTTCTGCCAGATGTAACGGCAGCCGGTCTTCACGAGCCACAACTGACGGTCGGGAGTGCAGTCTTTCAGGTCTTTGCCCACCTCTTCGCCGTGCAACCATTTTTTCCAGCGGTTCGACTCATATACGCACTGCCACAGCACTTGTGTCATGTTACTCAGCTGAGCTACCTTGCCTTCGGCGAACAGTTTCTTCTCCACTTCCTCAAGTTCGGCAAGTGCGTCATACTCGTTCATCGTGAACTCCGGACCAACATTGGCAGCGCCCATGCCTGCCTTCGGATAATCCTCGGGGTTATCTACATCATCGCTGTAGTGACCTTTGATGTAGCTGCCGTACGGACGAACCTTGGCGGTCAACTTGCGCGCTACCTCGGCATCAAAGAACGTCGTGTGCAGGTCGGTTCCTACCTTACCTACGATGAAACAAGGCCATATATCATCCAAACCAACCTCGTGCAGACCTTTCTTCAGTCCTTCCAGGAACGTGTCGAACGTCTTCTCGTCTGCCAGACCGCCGTGTACTTCCTCTGTACCTACCTCATAACTGATAGGAGCAATGTTGTGCGCCTTGCGGAAATCCTCTGCATGCTTGATCAGCTCCACCGTACGCTTAACCACTACGTGGATATCGATAATCTCGCCTTTCGGCAGGAAGATATCTACGGTCGGGTCAACGTGAATCAGGTCATATCCGGCAAGAATTGCCGCCTCGTAGCTCTTCTTCACGCCGTTCATGGCACGCTCGGTATCCCAACGCTCTATGCTCTGTTTGTCTTTCAACCACGGACCGCCATGGTCGATTGCTACTACGTACGGACCGGTATAGTTCACAGCGGCTGCCTCACGGGCTAAGATCTTGGTGAACTCGGCCTGCGTCATGCCGGTATAACCGCCGTCGCAGTCCACCTGGTTCAGTGTCGTTGCGAAGTATATCGGCGAGTTGTTACGTTTCGCTGCGCGGAACGATGCCTTGATTACTGACAAGGAGTTCGGGCACGCTGCAAACAGTGTCATAGGAACTCCGGTTGCTTTTTTTCTTTCCTCCATCACGCGGAGGATGTTTTCTGTCTTTGCCATAATATTGGTTATTTCTTTTCTAATTTGTCTTTTATAATCTATCGTTTCAACTGTCTGATATCTTTGTTTCAGTTGTTTGGTATCCACGTTATCTATTTACTCCCTCCCCTGCGAGGGGAGGGCTGGGGTAGGGTCTTTTTTTCATTCGTAAATAGTAACACCCTCTACTACACGGTGTATATTACCGCTCACACTCGGGGTATCGGGGTTCAGCCCGTGCGCTTTCGAGGCATAGAAGCCCAACAACTGACCTACCAGCACGTACGGCACTATGCCATAGAAATCGGTCTCTGCCTTACTGTAGGGCATCTTCACCACAAGGTCTGCCTTCACCTCAGGCATCTCAGGATCACGCCCCGAGATCACAATCACCTGTGCCACAGGCGTGTTGTTACCATCCACCTGACGGACCAGATCGCGCTCATAACGCATCACTTTCTCCTCGTCTGTCATCAGATACACAACGATCGACTTGTCGTTTACCACCGCTTTGGGGCCGTGACGGAAACCGAGGAACGAGTCAAACTTACAAACCACCGCACCGTCGGTCAGCTCCTGCAACTTCAGGTGGCACTCCTCCGCGATACCTTTTAGTGCACCCGAACCGAGGAACACACCGCGCTCAAATTTTCTGCCACCTATCTCTTTCAGTTTCTCTTCGTAGTCGGCTATCACGCACTCCGCGTTCTTCACGGCTTTCTCAATCATCGCGGCATCCTGCTCCAGCGTGTCGATATGCCCCAACATCAGGCACGTCAGCAGCATTGTTGAGAACGAACTCGTCATTGCCAGACTCTTGTCATCGGTCTCTTCCGGCAACAGCAGAAGAAGAATATTGTCCTTGCCTGCGGCTTGCTGTGCTAACTTGCCGTTCTTGTTGCAGGTTATATATACGTGTGCCACGTTCTTGCACAGCTTGTTCGCCAGGTTCACTGCGCCTACGCTCTCAGGACTGTTTCCCGAACGGGCAAAACTGATCAGCAGCAACGGACGTTCTTTGTCCAGCAGATACTCCGAGTGAGTAATCAGATCCGTTGTCGGAACGCTGCGAACGTTACGCCACATACCGCGCATCACCGGGCATATTGCATCGCCGATGAATGCCGACGTACCTGCACCTGTCAGTACAACGTCTGTGTCGGGAGTTAGGTACTTGTGCATGAATGCACTGATCTCTGCCTTTGCATTTAGCAGGGCTTGCAACTCTTTGCGCCACATGGCGGGCTGCTGATGAATCTCGTTAAACGTGAAATTGTTCATAATCGTTGTATTTTAAAGTTATTGAAATCTTTCTGTTTTTCACTTATCTTCTCTTTTCCCCTTCCATTTCCCTCTCTTTTCCCCTTCCATTTCCCTCTCTTTTTCTCCCTTCCATTTCCCTCTCTTTTTCTCCCTTCCATTTCCCTCTCTTTTTCTCCCTTCCCTTTAGGGAGGGGCCGGGGGTAGGCTTCCTTCTTTTTCTCCCTTCCATTTTAGGGAGGGGCAGGTGGTAGGCTTTTTTTCCATCAGTGAGTGGCTGTGGGTAGGCCTTTTCTTTATCACGCTGCAAAATTACAAAATTTTGTTGACATTTCGAAAGTATTTCGTATGCTCTTTAGCATATTTTCGAAACAGTTCGCCATAATAACGCACATTTCAACTACTTACACGTTTCACTTGTCATTTCGTAACCTTTCGAAAAATTCCGCCCTTTCCTTGCCAATATTTCCGTATTATCCGCATTATCCGTACAGATTTATTCCCTGTTTCCCATGCATTCCGTGCGTTCCGTGTTCTCCGTACAGATTTTCACACAGTTTTTACGAATATTTTTCGGTATTTTAGTAGGTGATTAGTAGGTGATCAGTAGGTGAATAGTAGGTAATTACATGGTGATTTATCCCATCATTCCGCGAGCAACACCTTACGTCACTATATGCGCGCCCCATTTTCAAGCCATTTTCGAGCCAATCATAGACAATACACGACCTTTTACCGTACTCTCATCCTATTCTTATCCCTCTTTCCTGTCTTGAAGATTGTTAGCAATTGTTGGTAATGGTTGGTAATGGTTGACCTCAAACACCCTCTATAGCAATTGTTGTTAATTGTGGATAATTGTTGACTGACTAAATTCTCCATTGTTGACTTTGTCTTATCCGCAGTTGGGTGCGAATATCCGACCATAGCAAATTTGCTGCAGTCAGCCACTTTGAGTCATCTGTTTTGTCGGATAGCATCCGACTATTCTGCTCATCAAGTGTTCTGTGTCCGGCGCTTCCAACGCCGGATATTTCCGAAACGTTACGAAATTCGAAACACCACATTTCCCTGCAACACCGCCATTTTCGCACCACGCTGATTTTCAGTCACTTTCAAGCAATCGCCTAAAATCTCCCACCATTTTTATGTTTCATAACATTATAATTGTACGCGCGTATATGAAATATTTTTCGTAACTTTGCACCGTTTTTACGACCTCAACCTGCCCGAAACATCTCAAAAACACAATAAAAAGCACATAAAAAACACATCTCATACACGTAAATTTTTAAAACCACAATATTATGAAAAAACTATTCCTTTTTCTCCCCGCATTACTGCTTTCGCTCCTCGCGAATGCCGCAGTGATTAACATTACCCCGACATCACCTCATTCCTCAGGGAATAATCTCCTTGCTGCGCTTCAAGGTGCTTCAGACGGAGATGTTATTATTCTTGCTGATGGTACATATAGTGAGAATAACGACTACATTGTATTTGACAAAAGCGTTACGGTAAAGGCAGCTGAGGGAGCTCATCCTATTGTAGAAGTTGAGTGTTTTATCAAGGTTCAAAGCAACAAAAGTGTATCAATCCGCGGAATCAAGTTTGACGGAAGTAAGCAAGATGCAACGGGAGTGAATAGTACTGTATACACTCATTTCATTCGTGTGTATACTGCTGGTACCTTGGACTTGGATAACTGCGAATTCTACAACATAGGCAATAAAGTTATAGAAGTAGCAGAATCCGAAAGCCACATTGATCATATAAAAATAGATAGTTGTTACTTCCACGATTGTACAAACTCAGCTCTTTATGTAAAAAAAGGGTCTAGTGCCCATCTGTGCGACAGAGTAGATATTACAAATTCTACTTTTGCTAAATTTTCCGGATTTGACGGAGGTGTTATTGCTGTAAGCAGTAAAGGTGAAGCTTTAGATGATGATCCGGCAAATGATTATCTAATGACTGTTGATCATTGTACTTTCTATAATTGCATAAAGACGACTAATAGTACTTACGGAGTCATTGATTCTCGCAAATCAGCAAGAATAACTGTCAGCAACTGTATCTTTGCAAATTCCGCATCTCTCCCTGATGGAACATATGCTTCAAAGGCAACGCAAATGTATGGCGGTACAGTGTTAAAATGCCTTCGCCACAATGTTCCGGCTCATCGTAATACTCCATCGTCGGGTAATGATATTAATGAAGACCCTCTCTTCAACGACCTTGCCAATAACAAATATACGTACGCCGGTACTTATGGCGTCAGCATGTCTCCTGCCCGTGGCGCTGCTACCGATGGTTCCGACCTCGGCGACCCGCGTTGGTACACTCCTGTAACCTATCCGTCAACAAACTTCGCATCTCCGGGTTACTACTGTTCAGCCGATGATGCTACGTTGAGCGGAACAGCAAGCTCTTCAAAATTCTACAATAATACTGAAGCTGACCCTCACCACATAATTTGGAAAGAAACGGCTTATAACGATAATTTGGCTACATGGCATCTCACGGCTACGCGTGCTTGCTATATTACCGTTTCTTTGGATTTAGGACCGGCTTATAGTTCCAACAAACATATCTTTGAAGTAAAGATTTTGGATGCTGAAGGTAATACTGTAGGAACTTTTGCAGAGGATCCTGCCGATCCGGAAGGAAAAACAGAGAATAATACTGAAGCTGATCAAGTAAAAACGTTTGATGGTTCTATCATTATCCCTGCAGCAGGTGACTATACCATAGAATTACGTAATATCCGTGGGTACGGAAAAGGTACAATTAAGAATGTCATCCTCACTTATGACGGAGATGCTCCTATTACGGATTTTGCATCTCCGGGATACGCGTTCTTAGCAAAACGTGCTACACTTGACGGTAATGTCGAGTATAACACCACGACATCCACTCCGTATATCCGTTATACCGATAATTCCGATCCTGGAACGGCAACATGGTCAGTTAAAGCTACTCGGGCTTGTCAGGTAAAAGTAGCCATGAATATGGTTGATAACTCGGCTTATTCGAGTGGCAACGGCAAACATATATTTGTAGTAGAACTGCTTGATGGTAACGAGGTAAAAAGTTCTGTTGAGGAAACGGGAGAGGTTGACGAAAATGGACGTTCTTTCCCAAGAAGTTATGACATGCCGGGATATATAACTATTCCAGAGGCTGGAGATTACACTATTCGTTTGCGTAACACTCGTGCACATTCAAGATGCGGTTTGGCAAGCATGACACTTACCTACACCTACGAAGGAGGCGAAACGGTTGATATCCCGAATAATGAAATCCCGTTCGAAGATGCTATTCTTGGTAATGGCGCAACGCGTGATTTGGATAGCGATCCGCAAGAAATACATTTCGGAAGCGTAAGTGCTTATGCCCGATGGAATATACACGCCGAAGTTGGTCTATATACATTTACATTCGATGTAGTAGGTACTAACTATGGTACATACAAATTGGATATCAATCAAGGCAACACGAATGTCTTCACATATACGCAAGGAAAAGACGGAAGCGGCACAGTTACCATTTCCAATGTGCTCATTCCGGCAGAAGGAGATTATGTTCTCCAATTGGCGAATACCAATTCTGGCGCAAACGGCTATCTGACAAGTCTTGCCGCGACTGCTGCTTCCGATGTGATTATTGTTGATGAAAACGAGACGGATGCAAGCGTTATCACAGCTTTGGATGGAACAAGTGGTAAGAAACCGCAACTCATTCGTTCGTTTAAAGCAGATATGTATAATACTATTTGCCTGCCATTTGATTCGTATAATAGTGAGTTGGAAGGTATCTTTGGAACAGACTATGTATTGATGGAACTGAATTCTGCCGAATTATCCGGTGATGTACTTGATTTGGAATTCACGACTATTGCACATAGTGGTAGCAATTATTCAGCCGGCAAACCGTACTTGATTAAGCCGACGAAAGATGTTGTTAATCCGCAGTTCAGTACGCACACTATACATATTTATGCTTCCAATAACACCAAATCTTGCACCTCTGCTGACTTCGTAGGTTCGTACGTCAAAGGTGTTATTCCTGCCAGCGAAAACAACCTCTTCCTCGGAGCAAACAATATGTTGTATTTCCCGACCGGAGATACAGATATCAAGGGCCTGCGTGCTTACTTCCAAGTAAAGAATTCTTCCGGTGCTCCGATCCGTAAGGCACGCATCGTGGAACAGGGGAATGTAGTTACCGAACTTGAACTCATCAATGGCGAGTGGCAAGATATTAAGTCTGTAAACGGCACTATTAAGACCATCGAGAACGGACAACTTATCCTTATCCGTGACGGCAAACGCTATAACGTAATGGGTATCCGTTTCTAATTGATGAAAAGGTTAAATGAGAAAGTAAATGACTAAAATCGTAAATATTTAAATCGTAAATGTTATGAAAGCTCTCTATATTCAACCCAACACGCAGTTACAGCCGATGCAAGCAACAAGTCTTATTTGTGCTTCTGGAGGAAGGTCGGTAGGCGGCAATGCCGGTCTCGGCATGGGTGGTGCTGCCACTCCGGGCTCCATCGATCCTTTGTAATCATATTTAATTCAATATGAAACGACATATCTTCACCATCTTAAGTGTACTTACGTATGCGGCGCTGATCAGCGCCGCTACGGTTAATGTTTCCCCGGGTTCGGGAACGCTGAAAACTGCAGTAACCAACGCCACCGGCGGCGACATCCTCATTCTCGCTGACGGCGAATACTCCGAGTCTTCGCTCAAACCAACCGTAGCACTTACCATCAAGGCGGCAGACGGCGCAAAACCCATAATCAAGCTATCCAGCCGCTTCGAAGTGAAGGCAGACTTCACCATCCAAGGCGTTACGATTGAGAGTACCGGCGAAGCCATACGTATGGTGCCCGGCAACTCGGTGTACAACGTGACGGCGACAGATTGTCAACTCAGCGGTTGTCCCTCGTACTTCATCCGCGCATATAACACCGAACAGTCTGCACCGTACATCAACACCCTGACGATCGACAACTGCCTCTTCCTGATGGGTAGTGAAGCCGCCAACACCGCGCGCGCCGTTGCGGCTACCAAAGCACCTGTACAACTCCATAGCCTGCTTGTCCGCAACAGCACTTTCAATGGCGGCACCTTTGGCACAGGACGTATGATCTACCTGCACTCCGGCAACGAGGACACCGCTATACCTCTGGAAGGCAGTAGCGAGATCGACCACTGCACGTTCTACAACAGCACCGATACGCGAGGCGTCTATCTGGCAAACATCAACGGTGCTCACGTCACCAATTGCATCTTCATGAACACCGAAGAGCGCTCCGGTGCTGTCAGTTATGCCCTATACGGCGCTAACTCAAAGATCGAAAACAGCCTGTGCTGCAATGCGCCAATCAAGTTAAGCTCAGGCGCAGTGCAGAACAACTGCATAAATCGTAACCCGTACTTCGTTGATGCCAATGCCGGCAACTTCCAGCTCTACAAGAACAGTCCCGCCGTTGGCATCGCTACCGACGGAAGCAATCTCGGTGACCCGCGTTGGGGCGTATCCGCCGAGTCACACGACAGCAGCCACGACCCGTATATCCCGTACAAGCAGCCGTACTCCATGTCACCGACCACCAACTCCGTCAAGGTGCTCTGGCAAATGAACGAAGAGACCGAACCAACCGATGCACTCGTGTATTACGGCACAGACCCGAACGACCTCAATCAGCAAATTCAAACCAACAGCGGTTGGAACGTAACCGGCGAAGGCTTTGTACACGTTGTCACACTCACCAACCTGCAACCCGACACCCGCTACTACTTCACCATTGGCGCCAGTGCCACACGCCGCTTTGACAAGATCAGCAGCACTAAAACAGCACCCGAACCCGGCACAGCCTACCGCATATTCACCATCAGCGACATCCACGGCAATGCGCGCAACAACTGGTCGAACATGCAAGACTTCATCTGCAACCTCAATTGCGACATTGCACTCATGAACGGCGACTTCGTCAGCAGCAAGGGCGACGACCGAAACTGGAACAACTATTTCTTCACTCCAGGTGCACAGTTCTTGAGCCAAGTGCCCGTTATGTCTTCTTCCGGCAACCACGAGACAGGCGATCCGTTCACCTTCCGCTGGTCGTCGTTCTACGATTATTTCCATCAGTTCCCGCACGAGGGCGTATCCGAAGGCGACACCATTGACCCGCGCGGCGAGGCATACTTCCATTTCACTTACGGCAACGCCGACATAATCATGCTCAACCTCAATGGCGACCCGTCCAGCCCGCATTTTCTGCCGGGCAGCAAGCAGTACCACTGGGCAGACTCTATCCTCGGCACCTGCACACGCCCGTGGATAATCATCTGCCACCATGTGGGCGTTCATACCACCGGCTATCACGGTCAGTGGGCGGACGAGCCGCGGCAGATGGGTGCACTATTTGAGAAACATGCGGCATTAGGCAAACGTATCATCTCCCTCTCCGGCGACGACCATTCGTTTGAACACTTGTACAAGGATGGTGTGCATTACGTGCGCCCGGGCTGCGGACGAGATGCCAACTACAGCCAGCAAAAGCAACTCAAGGACTTCAAATACTCCATGTTCTACAAGCAGATCTCCTGCTTCTCCACCCTCGACATGGCAGCCGATGCCTCAACCATTGCACTCACCGCCTACGACTCGGTGGGTAATATCTTCTACACCTATAACTTCCTGCACGACGGCGAAGTAATCAATCCCTCGGTGAACTTCACCGTACCGTCCAAGAGAGTCGCCGTAGAGGACTCTATCACACTCCGCTGGTTCACGTTCGACCCCGCAGGTGACGCCAAAGTATCATTCTACTACTCGCAGACTGCAGGAGCTACCGACATAACCAACATGACACCTATTGCGACCGACCTCTCCGGCAAGGAGGAAAAATACGTATGGCACACGCGCGACATCTACCCGAAAGGTGATTACTACATTTACGCTGTTATCACTTCCGGCGACAAGAGTTACATGGGCGGCAACACAGCCGAAGTCACTCTATTGGAGGACACCACGCCACCGCCTGCACCCACAGCACTTGGCGGATACAAGAACAATGGTCAGTACCACCTCACCTGGCGCAACCCTACCCATCTGGTGCATCTCGACAATCTGCTCACTGATTTCAGTAGCGGCACGTCACCCGTCGAGGCTGTGGGCGATGAAGGCGCAACAATGGACGTCAGCATAGCTGACAGTGCACTCAAATGCGACTATAGCCTGACCAAAGAATGGGCAACCGCCTCGGCTGATTACGTGTTTGACTCTCCCGCAGATATGCACCGGACACCTATCCTAACCTTTCGTCTCAAAGGCAACGGCACAAGCACCTGCCTGCGTATCGTGTGCAAGAATATCTCCGCCAATCACGAAGACTGGTGGTACACCGAGCAACTCACACTCTCCAATGCCGACTGGCAAACAGTAACACTGGACCTAACTACCCTGCAGGCATTCGACTGGTACAGCAACACCGACGATCACAATCGGCTGGAAGGCGTGGCACGTATCTCGTTCGGTGTATCAACCGGCGAGGCTGTGTCCGGCACATTCTGGCTGGACAACCTGCATCTGAGCGGTGACATCTATCCTGCGCCGGATTACGCCCAAACGGTGATTATCCGCAAGGATAATAGTTTTCCCTCCTCTCCTACCGACGGCACGGAGATCTACCGCGGCACGGCGGAGACTTGCGCCGACCCGACAGCCATAGTAGGACAAATATACTTCTATGCCGCCTTTGCCGCCGATGATCGCTATAACTGGTCAGGCGCCGATGCCGGCGCACAGTGGAAATCAGAGAACGTACAAGAAGGTTCAGGGCTGAACATACCAACAGGAACTCCAGAAAATTTACGGAAGTTCCTTCATAACGGGCACTTGTTTATCCGCCACTCGTCAGGCACATTCACCATGCTCGGGCAACGGAAAGACTGAACAAGAAACAACGCAGAATAAAAATTCCTTGCATATTTATTGCAGAAAATTTGCATATTTGCTTTTTTTTTCGTAACTTTGTGGGCGTTTAGCAATAATAACAAGATTATACCCAAACACCCCATACAATGAAAGGAATTATTCTGGCGGGCGGTAGTGCCACGCGACTTTATCCGCTGTCCAAAGCAATCAGCAAACAGATCATGCCTGTGTACGACAAGCCGATGATCTACTATCCGCTATCCACACTCATGATGGCAGGCATCCGCGAAGTGCTGATCATCTCCACACCGCGCGACTTACCTATGTTCGAAGAACTGCTCGGCGACGGCTCGCGCTTAGGCATGCGCCTGGAGTACAAAGTTCAACTCGTGCCTAACGGACTTGCGCAAGCTTTTGTACTGGGCAAAGAGTTTCTTGGCGGCGAACCGGGTTGCCTCATTCTGGGCGACAACCTG